>Ga0210064_1000690_pt1 | contig 15688 bp, 14 predicted proteins | sample Muzzi_CordC_D2_FD_185531 | JGI IMG/M metagenome (GOLD analysis project Ga0210064, IMG submission 185531) | Wetland microbial communities from San Francisco Bay, California, USA, that impact long-term carbon sequestration - Muzzi_CordC_D2 (SPAdes) | ecosystem: Environmental > Aquatic > Marine >...
GGCCCCGCCACATCCCCAGCCACTGGATGAACAGGAACGTGAACAGGATGCCGCCGAGCAGGGCGCCCGCCGCTTCCGCGACGTACAGCCAGGAGATGCCGCGAACGATGGATTTCGCATCGCTTTCGCTCAGGGCCTTGCATGCCAGCGGGAAGGCCAGCCCCAGGGCCATGGCGATGGGCAGGGTGAGGAGAGCCACGGAAGGGAATAGTTCGCCGAGGGGTACCAGTTCCACCGACGGGGTGTCGAGCAGCCGGCGTATCGCGCGTACCGCTACCACCTCCAGCGCCATCAGCAGCGGCAGCGACAGCAGAATGGAACTCAAACCCCGGGTCGGCTCCTTCACCCAGCGCTGCTCGCGCAGCCAGATGACCGCAAGTGAACCCAGCGCAATCCAGGCCAACCAGCTGCCGAAGACCGCGCCGAGGCTCAGCTCGTTACCGTAGAAAACGACCAGCGACTCGCGCACGAGCCATGCCTGCATCATCTGGGAAGTCATCCCGAGTACGAACAGGGAGAGAAAGGCGATCAGCCGCTGATTCTGTTGGTTCATGAGTCAGTGTAAAAACAAAAAGCGATCTTTAAAAGTGGGATAACGACTCAATACTCAAGGCAATAGAACTATGCAGATCCGTAATTAGCCGGCTGTACATCGTCAAACCCTTTTGGACAGATCGCTGCCTGATATAAGAGACATTTCAGCCCATCCGGGTTAATTGTCATGCCTGAGTAGCGTAGTGCACTTTCCGGTGCGTCGCCAACGTGACCCGTTTGCTTTCAGAATTTAAGACCAATTCGAAAAATTTGGCTTTCCATTATTGGAGATGGAAATATTGACGTTCAATACAGGGGTGGGGAAAAAGTGTCCAATGGAAGCAAAACCATCTTGCTGGCTACCTCTCAAAGTACATCAGCAAAGCATTTGATCTGGAGAGCTTTACAGGACGACATCGGTATCGTTGTTCACAGCATATCGAAATACGCAAACGAGTATTCTACTTGCCATATGCACACGGCATGGAGGCGCTACTGATCTGCGAGCTGATAACCGAAATTGCAGGGGTCGAACCTGCCTTCTGTTGGGAGCCTCCCGGCATCAGGGAACACTATGGGTGGGCTTGCACTTGGTCATAGACAATTCATAATCCTACCGCCCCGCCTATCTAACATGGACCTGAGCGAATGGGAAGACTCGTTTCAAAGCGAGGGCAATTGAAGGGATCAAAGATACAACTCTACGGCAGGATTCTTGAGCGGAGATACAGGCTGAATGTCTCAGTTCGGGGGAACTCCTGCCATTCCCAGAATTCTGATGAACTTCCGAGATGCCGCATAGTACTCGTTCGCGCCATTCTCAGTATGGCTTAAAATGCTCTGCAGGCTCCCGTATACATGGCAGATACATGCATGAAATCCGCAAATCATAATGACTGTAACTTATTGATTAAATGGTGAGTCGTGAAGGATTCGAATCTTCGACCATCGGATTAAAAGCCCGAGATTATCGCTCTATCTAATTTTTTTTATAACATAATACCGAGGCGTCCGTTGCGTAGAGTGCAGTACTGCGCATAACAGTGCTGCACTCAGTCCCGCAAAACTCCCGCAGTCAAAATCGCTATCGCGCCCATACCCTTCCTTTCCTTTGCAAGGCAAATAGTCAGGTCCGGAACTACAAAAACACTTGAGACCTAGTCGCGCTGAAGAAGTACGAGACAAACTGGCGAAACTTGGTCTTACGGAGGCAGACGTGGCAGACGCCGTACAATGGGCTCGCCAATCGTAACCTTACGAGTTGTCTTTGATACCAATACAGTCATATTGGCCCTGTTGTTTCCCAAAGGACGGCTGGCATGGCTTCGTACGGTATGGCGGCAAGGGGCTATTGTCCCGCTGATCTCGAAGGCAACAACGGAAGAGATCGTCAGGGTCCTGGCTTATCCAAAATTTCATCTGGATGCAGCAGAACAGGTGGAGTTGCTTGGCGATTTCCTTCCCTTTGCCGAAATCATAGACGCTGTTTTGCCAACTGGCGAGGTACCCATTTGCCGTGACAAATACGACCAGATATTTCTCGAACTGGAAGTTGCCGGCGAGGCAGATGCCCTGGTAACGGGTGATGAGGATCTGCTGGTTCTGTCTGAACAGTCCCCCATTCCTATTATGATGCCTGCCGACTTCCATCGGCGCATCGGCATCAAGTAAAAACACCTTTGTGATCCTCAAGAATTCATGCTGCTTTGATTAGCAGTCCATATTCGTGTCCTCCGGAGTATTGATCTGTTTACGATCAACCCATATGACCGATAGCTGCCATTTGACGCCCCCTTCGCTCACGGATTTTCAACAGCTGCTCCCCGTTCTATAATTCAGGCATGAAAATCCGGGGATTGTCGATGAGCGCAATTCAAGAGAGCACCTGATGAGCGACTACTTTAATGAACTGGTTGACCAGCTGTGTGAATACCACTTGTCCATCGACCCACCCTACCTCCATGGCCTGCTGACCGGTTTTGCCACGACACCGGATCCTGATCCGGAAAAACTGTACATGGAGATTTCGGGGAAACAGCCACTTCCGGAAACCCTCCGGGAAGAAGTGCTCGATGTAGCGGATTTTCTGTCCGAAGACCTGTCCCTTCGTGAGTTCAGGGCGTTTTTCCAGGTGGACCATGACAGCGAGCTGGAGCACTGGATCAACGGTTATCTCAAGGCAGTGGAACTCCACGAGGAGCAATGGCGCGAAGAAAATGATTGCCATCCCAAAGCAGGTGCAGCGCTCATTATACTTCATTCACTAATCGATGAAGAATTGCGTCAGGAGGCCAAGATTATTCAGCCGGGTCACGAGGAACTCCGGGAGGCACCGGAAATGGTGACCGATCTGGTACACAGCATCTACCACCACTTTCATGGTGACCTGGATTCATCATTCAATTTTGATGATAAATACGGCCTGCCTGGCGATGAACTACCTCCCTTGCCCGGTTATTCGGAAGAGACGCTGGCCGGCATGGATGAGCAGACCCTCTTCGCCCTTGTCACCGGCAATGATGACAGGCTCCCGCTGGAAGTCGTACACGCATGTGCCAGCCGGGCGGAGGCAATGGTGCCTCTGCTTCGCCGGCATCTGGAAAACGACTCCCACTGGGGTAGTAAAGCAAACGACGGCGACTGGTGGGGGCTGTTACATGCCATCTTCATACTCGGTCTCATCCCCGGCGAGGCATCGGCAAGGGCATTGCTTGAAGGGTTCCGCCGCATCACCTTCGACAGCAATAACAATCTTACCGACTGGCTTTCCAGTTACTGGCCAGCCCTATGCCACAACAAAACCGAGTACACCACGGATACCATGCGGCAGATTGCCGAAGACAATCAGCTGGACTGGTACCCACGGTCCCATGCCGTCGAATGTGTCGTGGCCGATGCCGGCGACAGGAGTCCGGGACAACTGGAGGATGCAATTGACTGGCTTGCCTCGCTCTGCATCGACGAGTCTCAAGACCCGGAATTCCGTGTCATGGCAGGGCACACCCTGCTCAATAACGTCAGGGAACGACACCGGCAGGTAATGGAGCAACTGGCGGAACTCCAGGAACCCGACTCTTGGCTCGGTAACTCCTACAGCCGTGATGACATCGACCGCTCCTTCTCCAGGGGCGGCAAACCGGAGTGGAAGCGTTTTGATGACCCCTGGCGCTTCTATGACCCGATCGAGATCCAGCGCCGCCAGCAACGCTGGCTCAAGGAAGACCGGGAGCAGGAGCAGAAACGTCTCGATCTGGACAACTGGATACCGGTAAAAACCTATTTACGGGAACAACCCAAGATTGGCCGCAACGACCCATGCCCCTGCGGCAGCGGTAAAAAATACAAAAAGTGCTGCATGAACAACCTTCACTGACCTGCAATTCGATCAGGTTATTTTCCCAAGAAACTAAACCACTTCATCCTGTACCCCTGTCCTCCGCAATTATTCCCCGACAACATGTTTACCCCGATTTTACGGAGAAGTTTAGCAAAGGATAGAGGGATCGTTGTATGCTGAGTCAATGGATTAGTTTTCTCTGATCATCAACCTGGCGGCTGAACTCGCCAAGCTCGCACGGGCGCTGTTGACCGATGGCATACGTTTCATGGCCTTACTTGCACAATCCCGCACTGCCTTGGCGGCTGAAAACTTATTTCTCCGAAAACAACTCGCCTTCTACCAAAGTCTTGGGCCAGGCATCCCGGATCCGCCAGTCGATCTTCCTGTCACTCCACACGAACATCGGCATCGGATTCCGAGCCACTGTAAGGTTGTAGCTCACCCTGTCCTGGGTGGATTACACCACGAATATCGCTTGGTAGCGAAGGCTGCATAATTTTTGCGGATCACCACGGTCTATGAGGTCTTCGAATCCGGATCATGATGCAGCAGGCGTTCACTACGCCAAACACGCACAACCCTCACATGCTTAGTATCGTGACGGTAAACAATCCGAAACGGCGGATGAATCAACTCCCGGAGGAATGATTGCGCAAACTCGGGAACTACCCGACCTATGTCTGGATGATCGACAAGCGTCTCGACACGTTGAAAGACCTCAGCTACCAACCGTTCACCGATATCGGACACGCCTTGCCCCGCTTACCAGGCCTTGATCTCCTCGAGATCGCGCAATGCTGAATCTGCGAAGCTGATAACAACCCGCGGCATCGATCTATTTCAATCCCAGTCGCTTCCTGGCTTTTGCAAGGGAAACTTCGCGGCCTGCTTCCAGGTCCATCAGACCTTCCACGACTGCACGGATGAAGGCCCGCTCCTCCTCTGTTTGTTCATAATCGGCCACAGATTGGACTACGGCAACACCACGGCCGCGACTGGTAAGGAGTACCGGCCGATGCGCATCCGATACATGCTTCATCACACGACCGGGGTTGGCCTTAAGATCGGAAAGAGGAATGACATCCTCTGAAAATTTCGTGCTCATAGCAACTCCGAATGAGCTTTTAACAGGCCTGATACTAGCACCTGTTAAATGCATCAACAACAGGTCTATTATTTATACGGCAAGCGTATTTGTATTTCTCGGAGTTCTGCCTTCCAATTAGGCGGAAATTGAGTAACAGTGGACCTGTGCATGGCGAATTGTTAATCATCACCTGAATACCGAGACTTAACCTGTCTTGCTCCTGAACGCAATCATCCCTACCCTGCTCCACCATGAAGGACCTGCTGATACTCCTCGCACATCTATTAACCACCGTCGCCAAACTCCTGGGCCCCGGTGGCGCGAGGGCCGTCGTCGCTGACAGCTTGTTGATGAAACAACAGCTCTTGGTTATTAATCGCTACCGGCAACGCTCACCCAATCTATCGACACTGGATCGATTCCTGTTGGGTTTCTGGTCACTGTTTCTCAATCCACGTCATCTCAGGCGGGCTGCCGTCATTATCCGTCCATCGACGCTGCTGAAATTCCACAACCTACTCAAACAGCGGAAGTATCGATTGCTGTATTCATCAGCTGGCAGAAAACGAAAACCCGGCCCTAAAGGTCCATCTCAGGAACTCATCCAGGCCATCGTCGAAATGAAGCAACGTAACCCACGGTTTGGCTGCCCACGGATCGCACAGCAGATCAATAAAGCCTTTGGAACCCACATCGATAAAGATGTGGTGCAGCGTGTTCTCGCCGCGCATTACCGGTCAGAGCACAGTGACGGTGGACCGTCATGGCTGACTTTCCTTGGGCACACCAAGGACAGCCTCTGGAGCATTGACCTGTTTCGGTGTGAATCCATTCTATTGAAAAGCCATTGGGTGCTCGTGATTATGGATCAGTTCACTCGGCGCATCGTCGGCTTTGGTATCCATGCTGGCGATGTCGATGGGATCACACTTTGTCGTATGTTCAACTCCGCCATATCATCCCAGGGCGCACCAGAATATCTCAGCTCAGATAATGACCCGCTTTTCATGTATTACCAATGGCAGGCAAACCTGAGAGTTCTGGGTACTGACGAGATCAAAACTGCCCCGTATACATCGCTATCGCATCCCTTCGTCGAACGGCTGATCGGGACCATTCGTCGAGAATTCTTGGACCACTCCTTATTCTGGAACGCTACCGACTTGGAAAGAAAGCTGGAAACATTCCGGCAGTATTACAACACTCATCGTGTGCACTCTTCACTTGATGGTGATACACCCTCTGAAATCACCAGAAAGTCTGTCATCCGCCGCGCTGATCTCAACTATTTTCAGTGGCGATCTCATTGCCGCAAACTATTTCAGCTGCCTGCTGCCGCCTGATTAACAATTCGCCATGCACAGGGATGTTTGTAATGGTAAGTCGTTGTTTTAATGGTGGGTCGTGAAGGATTCGAACCTTCGACCATCGGATTAAAAGCCCGAGATATACGACCTATCTAGTTGTTTTTTATAACATTATATAGGGGCGTCCGTTGCCTAGAATGCAGTACCGTGCATAACGGTGCTGCACTCAGTCCCGCAAAACTCCTGCAAGCTTTTTAAGCGCCCCGCTTGTCGTTAAACCAGTAATCCACATGAATGGCTATCTACCCGCCTACCGTTGTACTACAATGTAATACAGACCAACTTCCTTGCCTGGAGGGCCCCATGGGCACCCTGACCATCCGTATCGACGACGAACTGGAAAATGACCTGGACCAGCTAGCCAAGGCCCAGCACCGCACCAAAAGTGATCTTGCGAGAGAGATGCTGCGTAAGCGCATCGCCGTGGAACGTTTTCGTGCCTTGCGCCATAAGGCGCTACCTCTGGCAGAGGCTGCCGGATATTTAACCGATGAGGATATCTTCCGGGATATCTAGTGCGGATATTTCTGGATACTAATGTATTGGCCAGCGCCTTGACTACACGTGGGCTGTGCGCCGAACTCTTTGAAGTGGTTCTCCAGTCCCACGATCTATTAATCTCCGAAGCCGTCTTTAGAGAACTACAACGCATCCTCCCTGAAAAACTGGGTCAGACAGAAGCCATCACTAATGGCTTTATTGCCCTACTCCGTGCAGAGGGTCAGGTGATTACCGCCGAACACTCTTTGCCGAAACTTCCTGATCCTGATGACGAAGCAATTCTTGCCACCGCGCTGGTGGGCAACGCCAATGTGTTCGTCACAGGAGATAAGGCCTTATTGAATTTGGAAAGCGTGGAAGGGCTGCCCATAATCACACCCAGAGGCTTGTGGGAAAGTTTGGCCAACGAATAAAATAAACGGGGTAGTCTGCCAGGGTAATCATCCCCTTTTTAACTGCCACCAAAAGTAGAGATTATGCTGCTGTCAGCATGTGTTTCGGTGGCAAGCCACCATTGGCCTTATTGGGCCGTTCATTATTGTAGAACCAGAGCCACCGCGTGGCATAGTCCTGTACTTCGCAAATTGAATCGAACTGGTACTGACTCAACCAGGTGTAACGCACCGTGCGGTTGTAACGTTCAACGTAGGCGTTCTGCTGCGGATTGCCAGGCTGGATAAACTCCAGCTGGATACTGTGCCGCCCTGCCCATTGCTCCAGGTCCTGGCTGATGAACTCCGGGCCGTTGTCACAACGCAGTCGACTTGGCCTGCCACGCTATTCGATGATCTGATCCAGTGTACGAATAACTCGCACAGCGGGCAGTCCACGCATTATGTGCTGATAGGTGAAGGTTGGCCTTTACTTGTTCTTTGGCCAAGATCTATTTCCACTCATACGGCGTAGCGTTTAAATTCATTGGTATCAGTGGTCAACAAGCGCAGAAATCTGGGATTCACAAACAACTTTTCACGGCCGACTTTCATTTCTTCCAGCACACCGATATCGCGCAGCACCTTTAAATACTTGGAGGCGGTTTCGCGGTGGCCAATGCCGGCATCCACCAGATTACCAATACGGCAATACGGTTGAATGAATATCTGATCCACCAGCTCCCGACTGTAGATTGCGGGCTCCCGGCGGCGGACATAGTCAACGGTATGCTCCAGAAGCTGCCGCACGGCACGAATTTTTGCGGCTGTCCATTCTGCGGTATCTTTCACGGCCAGCAGCATGTATTCCAACCACGCCTGCCAGTGCGCTACGCGCGTCACGTTCAATAGCAGTCGGTAATAGTCTGTTTTGTTCTGGGTGATGTAACGTGACAGGTACAGCACCGGCAACTCCAGTAACTGCTTGTCCACCAAGTAGAGGATATTAAGGATACGACCGGTACGGCCATTGCCGTCAATAAACGGGTGGATGGCCTCAAATTGATAATGCCCGGCAGCCATCCGCACCAGTGGGTCTAAATCTTCGTGATCGTGGAGAAAGCGTTCCCAGTTAGCCAGTTTGTCGCGCAGCAGGGCCTCGCCTTCCGGCGGTGTGTAGATAACTTCACCGGTACGATCATTGGCGAGCTTGATGCCCGGCACCCGACGAATATCCAGGTCGGCGTCTTTGATCATACGACAGACATCAACGGCGATGGCGGTACTCAGCGGCCGTTGCTTCAGAGCCTGGTAGCCCTGATTAAGCGCAGTGCGATAGCGCAGTGCCTCCCTGGTAGCAGCATCAGCCTGATTGCCGGCACCTTCCGCAAATCGGAACAACTTGTCCGTAGTGGTCAAGACGTTCTCGATCTCGGAACTGGCCTGCGCCTCCAGGAGCGGGATGGTATTAATCAGCACGGCCTGGTTAGGCAAGGTTTGACCAATTTGCTTGAGCTCGGCCAACGCCACTCGCGCCTCGGTACAGAGTTTCAGGATGGCCCGTGTTTCAAGCTCCTGACTCGGAGGTAGCAGTGGTAAGTCGTTGTAGGGCCTGGCGGGGTCGAAGCTGACCATCTGAACATATATCATTTAATATCAATTGCATGCATGAATTACAGGCAAATGATCTGACTTGATGTGTTTGCCATCATGTCAATATATGTCGAAATATACAAATATTTCCGACATGTTTTTCGGATATGTCGACGTGGTCGTCACGTCAGCTTTATATGTCGAACACTGCCTATTATCTCGACACATAAGACCAGCCGCCACCAGATGCGGAACAGAGGGTGTACGTGCTGATTTCTTTTGTGCCGCAGCCCTATATAGGCAGTCGCTGTAAACTTGTTCAGCCAGTTGTCTACACGCTGCCGCTTCCCATCCGACCAGGTACCCCGCAACCCCCTACCCCACCAGCCTATATCCAGCTTCAGGGATAAATTTCCAGATGGGAAGAACTTGTCGTCGAGTAGCTGGTAACGGTAATACGAGTCTTCATCCAGCTTTTTCTGCTCTGCTGCAGTAGGTGTATTTCTCACGCCTTGCCTTCTCTTCCAGATGAAAGCCCAAGGTCTCACCGTCGACCATCAACTGGGTATACCCTTCTCCCTTCTCATCATGCATCAATTTAATACCGCGCACATCAAGGGCTTTGAGGAGGGCATCCATAATACGCGCAGCACGCTCAATACTCTCTTTGCCGACTCGAATATCAAGACAGCGCTTCGCCCTGGGTCTGACCATGCCATGGTCATCGGCACCTGCTGCACGAAGACTCTTGGCGGTTTTCTCCACCACGGGAAGTGGATCAGCCAATACATCGGGAACGATAATCTGATTCTCAGAATGCATCTCAGATTCGATATATCCTGCGACGCCCTGTAGTTCTTTTGTCTCTTCGAGGATGTGCCCACGTTTATTGAGATTCACTACGGATTTCTGTCCGACATTGATTTTCGGTAATTCTGCTTGTCGCGGCACCTGCCCACTTTGTACCCGGGCCCAGTAGCCACGACCTGGAACCGAGATGCCCATGCGTGAACAGATCTTGGCAAGCCCACGATCTGACAAGCCATAACACTGAGCCAGCCTAGTCATCGGTTCTGCCCAGACCTGGGCATAGAGTTCTTCCCGTGTTAGTTCAGTGCAATGATCATCCCTTCCCATGATTTTTCTCCCAAGAACAAAAACTCAGGGATAAATTCTATACTTTTCCAAATCACTCGTTACTAATCGTGCGGCATGCTTGGTAAAACACCCAAGCCTCGATTGCTGCCCCGAGGATCAGGTAAGTGTAAATCAGCACGTGGTTTAAGCACCGACCGGTGAGCTAACGCTCTGAATTACTATAGGTAGGCTGGGTCAGAATTTAATGCTAATTCACAATCGTGCGGGAATTTCCAGTCTGAATCCCGGATAGGCAAAGGCGCTGGCGATTTTCTCGCAGTCTTTTTCTGTCACGCCCTCTCTGCGGGCAATGTCGTACCATTTGCTTCTGACACTTTGTTCCATCTCATCGATTATTATTTTAGCCTCGTCCTGTTCAAGGAGAAAGCGCGCGCTCTGCGACAGCAGGTTTTCAGCATGTGCGTAGCGTCCCCAATCGCCACAATCAAGCGCCAGGTCACGGCGCTCAGCACTGACCGGCGTGGACGGCGTCAGGTCATAGGCTGGTGAGAGTTTCCAGTCGGTATTCATAGCGACGACGGCATGGTTACGCGGGTGATCGTCAGTATTAGAGATCAGTGCGTTAAAGCACATGCGTCGGAATAGCTCGGGGGCATCGGTGCGCGGCTGTGAAGAGATGCGCCGCAGCTCCTCAACAAGCAGGACATAAGACCATTTCTCCCTAGCCTGATAATTTTCGTCTGAACGCAACAGCGTTAGAGCGCTGAGCATGCGGCCTCTGCGATAGCCTGCCGTTGTTTTTTCCCGGTCAAATCGTTTGACAAGCACTGCGTCGCGTTCGCCAATCGTGACAACCTTGCTTTCTGCGACTTGCAAGCCACATTCGCGAGCAAGCATGAGCATGGCGTGTTCAACACGTGCATCGTTCCATTTATCCTCCGGGTGACGAAGTTTTGCGATCCAGAGGCCGCTCTCATCCTCGATGATTGCCTTAGGTCTGGCACCGCCCATTGATGTGCCACCAACCATCAGTTTCTGGGCCTGTTCGGCTTCAGGACCTTCAGGAAGGTCCTCATCGGTAATGATCAAATCTGCAAGTTCTTGCAGCCGCTCCAGCTCCATCGTCTGGTTGAATTTGCGGCTCGGGGCAGGGGGTTCTTGATTGAGGCCAAATCCCAGCGCGCCCGCGCGGTCGTCCGGTGAATACAGCAGATAGTCGATTTCACCAAGCTGCGTCTGTCCTTTGTACTTTTCTATGACCCTGCGGCCCCAGTAATCAGGGCTGGCATCACGCAGGGCGCCGAAGACGCCTTTCAGTATATTTGTCTCATAAGTTTTGGTGCTGAGCTTAAGTTCAATCGGATCAATTGGCACGGCGTTATCGCGCGCAAGATAGCTGCGACCATAAACAAACTTTCCGGCAGGGTTACCCTGCCGGTTAGTCGTTAGCTCGAATTTTCCGACGGTGACAAACTCCGTTTCCCCAGGCAGGGTGATATAGACGTAGCATTCACTCGCGGTGGTCCTAGAAATCATTATCGAGCCCCTCTTTCGTGCGGGCGCGGACTCGCTCCTTTGACAGAGATAGCGACAGGCCTTCCTCGTCCAGTGCCGGATCGGCAAGCTCATTCATGGGTCCAAGCAGGTCATACACCCATAGCAGAGCGATGTAGACAGCGATGCCGGTTGAAACCTTGCCTTTCTCTGCATCCGTCACAGCACGCGGGCCGGTCCCGATTTTCTCGCCGACCTCCTCAATCGTCAGATTACGGCGCAGCCTTGCGGTACGCAGGTTTGCGCCGAGACGCTTGATCGCCTGCTCAACCGGATAAGGCGGCGCCTGTATCAATGTGTTTTTTGCACTCATCTGCTCTTAAAGGCCTCTTATCTAGGTTAACCAGCTCTTAAGAGCATATCAGGGTTTTGTGACATCAACAAGGATGACAATCTCTCAAGAGCAGATTAACTTACTTAGTATGCTCTTAAGGGCATATTTTTCAGTCTTTCGGCACGATTTACTTGTTTTTTGGAGGAAGGCCTTCCCCTTGGATTCATCCGCCTTGCGGCGTTTCCACCGCACATACGATTACGAGCACCGGATTTTTGGTCAGGATATTCACGGTTCGAGTCGGTTACGGACGCGCAACCATTTGAATTTTATACTGAAATAATTTATCCAACGAGGAAAATTTGCAGTTAATCCCCGCAAAAACTCCCGCAAGCCGCATTTGTTAATGCAGTAAATAACAACTAACTATTTGATTTAATGTTGGGTCGTGAAGGATTCGAACCTTCGACCATCGGATTAAAAGTCCGAGAATGTCGACCTATCTAATTGTTTTTTATAACATTATATCGGGGCGTCCGTTGCCTAAAATGCAGTACCGTGCATAACGGTGCTGCACCTAGTCCCGCAAAACTCCCGCAGCAGTAATTACCCCATCAAGCTGGTTTACGCAGAAAAACCTGTTTTGCTCTCGACATAATAACCTACAAATAGTACAACTCAATAACCTAGGTTTAGTACAACCCAAAAACCGATGAGGAGAGCGTAGAACATGGCGGCACCCCCGCAAAAACTGGCCCGGTCTCTTGAAGCCTTGAAGTCGCTTCAGGATCGCGGCGTAGTGGCTATCCGTTCAAGCGACCTCGAACGTATTGACCGGGAACGGCTAGTCAAGAACGGTTTTCTGCAACCCGTGATGAAGGGATGGTACATCCCGGCACGCCCCGATACGGTAGCAGGTGAAAGCACGGCCTGGTATGCCTCATTCTGGGATTTTTGCGCATCCTATCTGAACGAGCGTTTTAGTACAGACTGGTGCCTGTCACCAGAGCAGTCCTTGCTATTGCACGCAGGAAATCGAACCGTGCCACCCCAGCTATTGGTCCGTTCGCCAAAGGGTGATAACAAGATTACGAGACTCCCGCATGACACGTCACTCTTGACTGTCCGGTACAGTATGCCGGATCAACAGGACATAGATGTCTATAGTGGCCTGCGCCTTTATGCTCTGGTTCCAGCCTTGATCGAATGCGCACCCGGATTATTCCACCAGCATCCAACCGACATTCGCGCCATCCTGTCCATGATTTCCGATGCCTCTGAAATCCTTGCAAAGCTCCTTGAAGGCGGACATACCACAATTGCAGGGCGGCTGGCAGGCGCATTCCGCAATATTGGCCGGGATCGTATTGCGAACGATATCGTGGAGACCATGCGTGCCGCCGATTATGACGTACGGGAATCTGACCCGTTTGAAACAAAGCCATCCGTCATCCTGTCCGGCAGAGAACGCTCTCCTTACGTTAATCGCATACACCTGATGTGGCATGCGATGCGAGTGCCTGTTATAGAACGTTTCCCGGAAGCGCCGGGGCTCCCCAGGGACATCAGAACCTACATGCAACAGGTTGATGATGTTTATCTCACCGATGCCTGGCATTCCTTATCCATCGAGGGTTATCGCGTCAGTGCCGAGCTGATTGAGCGCGTGCGTAATCAGAGCTGGAACCCGGACAATAACGAAGATGACCGGGAACAACGCAATGCACTGGCAGCACGTGGCTATTACCTGGCCTACCAGGTTGTCAGGGATAGTGTCACAAGGGTCCTCAAGGGCGAGAACCCTGGTATCGTTGTCGATGAGACACACGGTACATGGTACCGGGAGCTGTTTTCGCCCGGCGTTACGGCTGGCATTTTGCAATCTGCCGACCTTGCTGGCTACCGTACTGACCAGGTCTATATCCGTCGGTCAATGCACACGCCTCCAGGCAGGGACGCGGTACGTGATCTCATGCCCGCGCTCTTCGATCTAATCAAGGAAGAACCTAACCCGGCTGTTCGGGTTGTGCTGGGACATTTCATGTTTGTGTATATCCATCCATATATGGATGGCAACGGGCGCATTGGACGGTTTTTAATGAATGTCATGCTGGCCGCTGGCGGTTATCCGTGGACTGTCATTCCAGTAGAAGAACGCAATGCCTATATGGCCGCACTTGAAGCTGCCAGCGTGAGCAACGATATAGGTCCTTTCACTGACTTTCTTGCCACGTTGGTCAGAGCTAACCTGGAAGGCAAGCCAGGACCGCGAGTGCCTGTTAAGTAATATACAAGAGCGCCATGTCAGACAAGCAAGAAGAACCCGAAACCCCGGGCGTATTGGATCACAACGTTGATGCAGGCCTTACCCGGGAAGCCTTGTACGAACTCGTTTGGTCCGAGCCAATGCTCAAGGTGGCTGCACAGTTCGGTGTTTCATCAAGCTACATGGCACGGATCTGTACGCTACTCTACGTTCCCCGCCCCGAACGCGGCTATTGGGCAAAACTGGCAGTTGGCAAGGCACCCAAGCAACCTACCTTGCCCGATCCACGGCCCGGAGACCCGCTCGAGTGGTCGCGTGATGGAACTCCGCCAAAACGTGCGCGGCCGCTGCCGAAACCTCCGGAAAAGAAGCGTCGCAAGCGGCATAAAACTCGCACACCGCACCCGGATCGACACCCGCTGACCGCCGACACGAAACCTCTGTTCGAGGCAGGTCGGCTGTCATATTCCGCAGGGTATCTTAAACCTGCGAAAAGGCTGCTCATCGATCTGGCCGTGACGAAAACCGGTCTGGACAAAGCCCTTATCATTTGCTAATCAACTCTTTCTCGCGCTAGAGGTCCGCGGGCACCGGGTGCTTATCGCCCCTAATTCAGATCGATTTTGCAGGTCAGAGGTCGATGAACGGGAGCACACGGAAAAGCATCATCACTATAACAACCTCTGGTCACCACAACGCTGCACGGTCGTCTACATCGGGACCGTAGCCATCGGCCTCACCATCATCGAGTTATCCGAGAACGTCGAGTCACGCTATGTCAACGGTGAGTATGTGCGCCTGAGTGACTACGTCCCGAAACGGCGTGACCGTTATGTAGCGGATAGAGGCTAGACCAGCACACACGATTTCCCGACCGGCCGACTGTGTCTGCAGGCCTATTCGCCCTACCCGCTTGCCCAATGGTCCCGGCAATGGCGGGAAACGAAAAAGCGCGACCTCTCGACCCGAATCCCAGCGATCATACGCGAATTGGAAAAGGCAACTGTCGAGATTGCACGACTGGTCGAGGAAGGTGAACGCCAGGCAGAACTGGAGCGCCAACGCTGGGCTGCTCAGATGGAGCAATGGGAACGCGAAGAGGCGGAGAGACGCGCCGCAGAGGCCCTTAAAGACAGCAAAGAAGAACTGCTCGAGATCATCGAGATGTGGGCCACGTCAAAACGACTCGTAGAGTTCTTCGCTGATGCCGAACGGAGATTGGAAGATTTACCAGAAGATCTGCGAGTACAAACAATGGAACGGCTGCAACGCGCTCGCAAGCTGATCGGCAGCACCGATGCGCTCGAGCGCTTCCAATCCTGGAAGGCGCCTGAAGAACGATAATGGTTAGCCAGTGAATAGCAAAAATTCATATCTGGTCGCACAGTCGTTGCTACATAAACTACGTGTGATTACGAGCACCGGATTTTTGTCCGGATATTCACGGTTCGAATCGATTACTGATGCGTAACCATTTGAATTCCATACGGGCAGGATTTCTACAACGAGGAAACTTTGCAGTTAATCCCCGCAAAAACTCCCGCAAGCCGCATTTGTTAATGCAGTAAATAACAGCTAACTAATTGATTTAATGGTGGGTCGTGAAGGATTCGAACCTTCGACCATCGGATTAAAAGTCCGGTGCTCTACCAACTGAGCTAACGACCCATGAGGGAAAATCCGCCGTCCCGGACGGGACGGTG
>Ga0210064_1000691_pt1 | contig 15686 bp, 13 predicted proteins | sample Muzzi_CordC_D2_FD_185531 | JGI IMG/M metagenome (GOLD analysis project Ga0210064, IMG submission 185531) | Wetland microbial communities from San Francisco Bay, California, USA, that impact long-term carbon sequestration - Muzzi_CordC_D2 (SPAdes) | ecosystem: Environmental > Aquatic > Marine >...
ATTTATCTGCCATCTCCAGATTATCCTGTTGCAGGGAATCCTGACCGCATTCCAGAAGTTTGCTGGCCAGTGAAGCCGCTTCCTGCTGATTGCGGAGATATTCCCAGCGTTGCTGTAGACCAGGTGTTGCCAGGTTCAACTGCGTTTCATACAGCTGCAGTTGTGTCACCAGGTACCGGGAACGCGATAACAGCAACTGGTAGCCGGTTGTCTTCAGGCGTGCGGCACGTTCACTATCGAGTGCGCGCTTGTAGTCATTCAGATGGGTGCTGTGAGGCAGATTCAGGAGCGCGGCATCGACGGTTTGCAGTGCACCGAAAAGGTCATTATTCAGTTCCTGGGCATGCGCCTCGGCCAGCGTGGCGTCCTCATAGGCGGCAATCTGCGCGTGCAGCCGGCTGCGCTGTTCCGGGGTATCCAGGTAGGGATACTGGTTGAGCAGTTGCTCCGCACGTTCATATTGTCTCTTTTGCAGCAGGGCACCCAGATCATCCGGGTGATCCTGCCCCAGCCTGACAACGTCAATATGCTGGCATCCTGCCAGCAGGACCAGCATCATGGGCATCGCCAGCAGCCTAGACAGTTTGTGATTCAGGCTGTTCATCCGCCTCGATCTGCGTAATCCGGTCGAATTGATCATCCATCAGACTTTGCCATTCCACGGTCATGCCTTCGATCAAATAGGTGCTGACAGCCTGCCTGATCCCGCGCAGGCGAATGGATTGATGCTCCCCGGCCAGTACGCGCTCACTCACGCCGGTTCGCAAATACATATCCTTCGAAATCACGATCTGGCCGCTGCTTGATATGGCGCACAGCCGGGAGGCAAGGTTAACCGTGTCACCGACAACCGTATACTCCATGCGTTCTCTGGTACCCATATTTCCGGCAAGCATGGTTCCTGAATTGACGCCGATTCTGAATCTGACGGGGAACAGTCCCTGCTGCTCGCGCTGCCGGTTTTCATGTTCGATCAGCCGCTGGATCAACAGCGCACAGCATAGCGCATGGAAAGGATGTTCCTCATCGGGTTGTGGCGCCCCGAAAACCAGCATTACCCCGTCGCCCATATATTTATCAACATTCCCCTGGTTGAGTTCGCAGGCGCGTGTAATCAGTGAAAAATACTTGTTCAGTATCGCGACGAGTTCTTCCGGTTTGATGTTTTCCGCTATCCGGGTAAAACCGACGACATCGGCAAAAATCACGCTGCCATCGATCCGCTTGCCAGTCAGTTCCACATCACTCAGATTGGCGAGTATTTCCGTGGCGACACCGTGAGATACGTATCTCGAAAGCGCATCCCTGATTTGTGATTTCTCCAGCATGCCCTCTGCCATGTCATTGAAGGCACTCATCAGCTGCCCAAGCTCGTCGCCGCGCCGCTCCTTGAATTTGATCTGGTATTCACCCTTGCCAATCGCACGGCTGGCATCAACCAGCTGGTCAATCGGTTCCGAAATACGCTGGCCAAGCGCGATTGCCATGGCGATACCCAGCAGGATAATCAGTACGGTTGCGCCGATAATGGCCTGGACGGCCTGTTTTAATGATTTCGCCATGCCGGCCTTGCTGAGCGTGACCATGGTGTAACCGACGATGACATCCTGGAAGATTACGGGCTGGACAAACGAGATGAATTCCGGCGGCGAGGATCCGGTTGCAGCCGGCGGGTTCCATACCATTGAACCCGGTGCCGTAGCCATGAGTTGCTTGAGGATACGTGCCTGAAACCGGTTGGCCCCGTCATGATATCTTCCCGAGTGGGACTTGACTGCGCCTTCCAGCGTAATGATGGCAGTCCCGGTAACGCTGTCGCTTCCGGAAAAACCCGTGGTCACCACATCCAGCGCCAGCTGGTCTTCGGCCAGCAACGGTTCCTTGGTGGATTGTGCCATGAGCCGGGCAAGGGCCGAGCCCTGTTCCTCGATCTGGTCTTCAAAAAGCTGTGTCTGTTGCTGGATAATGATTGTGCCGAGCAATCCCATGCAGATCACCACCAGGATGGTTATCAGCAATGAGAGCCTGTATACCAAGGGTATGCGGTGTGCCTTGCTGCGCAGCACACCCAGTATCTCCGGTATCCTGGCTTCCAGGCCAAGCCGGTATTTTGCACCGGTGGTGCATACCACTGACCAGAAAGACTGGAATTTCCTGTCTGCGGCCAGGAAACGCTGGACCAGTAGCGCCTTGATGGCGCGCATCCTGACTACGGCCGGATGCGGTGTGGTGGTTGCTTCCGTCATACCGCACTCCCGGATGAGACAACCCGGTTGCGTGTCGCGGCAGACAGCCAGTCTGTGTACAATGACGGCTTTTCCACCGGGGATGACCGCGGGTTATAAACATGACGCTGATTGCGCCTTTCGCCGGATTGCGCCCCGTAGCTGAACGGGCCGGTGACGTGATTGCGCCGCCTTATGATGTGCTCAGCAGTGCGGAGGCCAGGGTCAGGGCACAGGGAAGACCGTGGAGCTTTCTGCATATATCCAGGGCTGAAATCGACCTGCCGGAAGCTACCGACCCGCACGCTCCGGCGGTTTACGAAAGGGCTGCAGGCAATCTTCTTCACCTGCTCGATGCCGGCATTCTGCGCAGGGATACCAGTCCGTATTACTATATCTACCGGCTGGTCATGGGAGGGCATCAACAGACCGGCCTGGTCGCGGTTGCCTCTGTGCGGGATTACGACAGTAACCGGATTCGCAAACACGAATTCACCCGGCCTGACAAGGAAGACGACCGGGTACGGCAGATCGAGGCGCTCAATGCCCAGACCGGACCCGTACTGCTCGCCTATAAATCCAGTCCTGATGTGGATGCCTTGCTCGAGGCTGCCACCCGCGATGAACCGGATGTCGACCTGATTGCCGATGACGGTGTCGGGCACAGTCTGTGGGTTATCCGTGACCATCAGCGGGTCGATGACATCACCCGGGCATTCGATGCCATGGATGCCCTGTACATTGCCGATGGTCACCACCGATCCGCAGCGGCATCCCGGGTGGCGGCCAGTCGCAGCAAGTCTGGCCCCGGTACCGCGGGTGGTGCGGACTGGTTTCTGAGCGTTATTTTCCCACATAACCAGATGCGGATCCTTGACTATAATCGTGTTGTCAGGGATCTGAACGGCATGACAGCGGAGGCTTTTCTTGCCAGTCTGGCAGGACGCTTCGGAGTGATTCCGCAGGATACCGCCTGTGCTCCGGACGGGCCGGGTCAGTTTGGCATGTACCTCGGTGGGCAGTGGTACCACCTGGGAATCCACCCCGACCTTATCCCGGATGATCCTGTAGCCCGACTGGATGTGAGCCTGCTGGCCGACAACCTGCTCGATCCCCTGCTGGGGATTGCGGACCCGCGACGCGATCCGCGGATCGACTTTGTCGGAGGTGTCCGGGGGCTTGAGGAACTGGAACGCCGCGTGGACAGCGGAGAGATGCAGGTTGCCTTTTCCATGTTTCCGACGAGTATGGATGACCTGATGGCCGTAGCGGATGCCGGCAAGGTAATGCCGCCCAAATCCACCTGGTTCGAGCCCAAGCTGGCGGACGGCCTCGTCTCTCACGTACTTGACTGACCTGCTGGGATTGCCGTCAGATCCGGCTTCCGGGTGGGATAGGGAATCGGCAATCATCAGTCTGGGTCAGCCCGGTATGCCGGGCTATGCGATTTCACCTTCAAAATCATAACCAAGTTCCTTGCTTGGCTCCTGAACAAAGTTACCCTGAATGTAATCCATACCGAACTGCCACAGCAGTGCCAGATTGGCGGCATCATCGACACGTTCAGCAACACATTGCTTGCCGGTCTCTTTTGCCAGTTCGAGTATTGCCGTGATTTTCCCCTGGTTTTCCTGGTTGTCCACCAGGTTGTTCACAATGCTGCCGTCGATCTTGATCATGTTGACGGACAGATGCCGGATAAGAGCGGGTTGATTGGCGCAGCCAAAGTGCTCGATCGCCGTTTTGCATTGTAATTGCTGCATGGTTGTTACGAACTGCATGGTGTTTTTCAGGTCATTTATCGCCACGGATTCCGGTATCTCGAAAATGACGCAATTATTTCCAAGCTGGAATTCCCGCAGCTTGCTGTTGATCCAGGCCGGGAATTCCGTGTCGCCAACCATGATTCCGGAAATCTTGATGAAGAAACAGGTATCCCTGCCGTCTTTGCGAGTCTCGGCCAGCGTCCTCAGTGCTGTTTCTACTACCCAGCGGTCGATATCTCCAATCATTCCGGACTTTTCCGCAATCGCGATGAACTGGCCGGGCAGGATGATGTGGCCGTTTTCATCCACGATCCTCAATAGTGCCTCGTAGAGTTCTCCGGACTCGCCACCCAGGCTGACAACCGGCTGATACACAAGATAGAAACGATCCTCGGCTATCGCCTTGCGAATGATTTCGTCCCAGTCCCGTTCGTGTTCCCGGTCCATCTGTTCATCGACCGCCGTGCTGTGGACGTGGATCTGGTTGCCCCCGGACGAACGCGCAACCTCGCAGGCAAGATCAGCGCGTGACAGTACATTCTGGGCATCCCGGGTGTGCTCATTGATGATGCAAACCCCGATACTGCAGGTCAGGGAGACAGCCCGGCCTTCTGCATCACAGATATGTTCCACGAGGTTCTTCCGGATGAGTTCGGCCTTTTCCAGAATGCCGTCCATGCTGCTATCTTTTTGCAGGATGGTGTATGAGCAGTCACCGAACCGTGCCACGGTATCTTCCCGGGTGCAGCATTTGCCAATCAGGGTTGCGACGTCCTTGATAATCATGTCACAGCCGGAAACACTGATATTCTCGGTAAGCTTCTTGAAGTTATCTATGAGGATGTACAGTACGGACCGTATCTGTCCTGCCGCTTCATTCCTGCCGCCCGGGATGTTTTCTTCAACGGTTTGCATGAAATTCTGGCGATTGGAGAGTCCGGTGAGGATGTCCTGACGGCTGAGGTTGTCGAGTTTTTTCTCGAGTTCCGCATCGGTCTGACAGCGGATGATGATCTGGATGCATTCCTCGCTGTCTATCCTCGAAGGGGAAAATTCCATTACGGCGTCAAATGTGCCGCCATCAGGTTCGATCCCCTTGATCGCTATGGAGTTCGTGTCGCTGCTATCATTGCTGTAGTCTCGCAGATACTTCTTGAAGTTCTCATGGTTGCCCGGATCAATCATATCGAGGATGGGCGTGCCTTCTATTTCGTCGCTATTCTCGAAGCCGAATTTGTCGAGATAGGTGTGATTTGCATAAATATGCATACCTGCGTGGATGTAGGCAATGGCATCCCGGGAATTTTCCATCAGGTCGTGGCAGCGCTTTTCGGTTTCTTCCATGAGGTACTCGAGTTTGCTGACCCTGCGGCGCAGCAGGACAGTCTCCAGTTCTTTTTTGTAGGCCAGCTGCAGGCCATCCGGCTGATTATAGGAAACCAGGGCTGCGGCCCCCGAGTTCCTGGCTGCGATTACCGTACCTTCAACTGCTTCGGCGGCAATCCCGATCAGGGGTATTGCCGGTGTGTGTTTCTGCAGGAGCGCGCTTACTGATTCCAGGTCAGGGAGCTCCGGACCTTCACCGCAGAGCACGATATCGGGGAGGGGTGGATTTTCCAGGCGTTCCTGCAGGGCTGTAGCATCCCTGGCATGGATGAATCTTACCGCGAAGCCGGCGTTGCGCAGACTGGACGCATGTGCCTCAGCCTTGTTTTCCGAGTCCTCGATTATAACAAGGTGAAGATATTCTCCGTGGCTCACCGTTTGACCTCATATGACTACTGCAACCGCAAACACAACGCCCGATAGCGAGGGTTTCTTGTTGTAAATCCTTGCATCGTGCCCCGACAAGTGGTTATTCGGCAATTCAGGGAAACTCTTAAGTTAGGGTGGCGTTATTTTTTCGGGATTTTCAGTGGATTACCGGGTACTGTTCCGGGGGCCAAGTGTTTTCCCGATGATGGTTTCCTGATAGCATGCAACTAATTGAAAAGCGCGGTATTTGACAGTTGTACGGTGTCAGGCCCCGATCTTCTCAATATGGCTTTTTATCACCAGGTGGAATGGAGTGAAGTAATGCATTCTATTACTGTCAGGCCCGAGGCTGCAGAGGATGCCCGTGCTATCGATGTCGTGCACATCAGCGCATTCGGGGGGGAGGCGGAAGCGCACCTGGTCAGTGCCCTGCGGGCTGCATCGACCTATAATCGCGAACTGTCCCTGGTTGCTGAGCTGAACGGGCGGATTGTCGGGCATGTGCTATTGACACGCGTGCCCCTGAGAAGGGATGGTGAAGAAAAAAACGTTCTGGCTCTGGGTCCCATGTCGGTTGTCCCGTCCCAGAGTCATCGCGGGATCGGGTCGGAACTGATTCGAGCCAGTGTCACGCTGGCACGGGAGAAAGGCTACGGTGCCATTATCGTCGTCGGCCACCCGGAGTATTACCGGCGCTTCGGTTTTACCCCGGCAAAGGAATTACAGGTTACCTGCAATTTGCCGGCACCGGAAGATGCGTTGACCGGAATGGAAATTGTGGCGGGCAATCTTGCCGGCGGCGGTCATGTTGAATATCCGGAGCCGTTTCTGGAACTCTACTGAACCGTATAGTCCGGAATAATTATCCCCGGGTCGCCGCAATCAACGACCGCGTATCATTGTCCGGATCATTCCCCGGTGGAAAAGCGGGAATCCCTGCGCTGTCTGCAATCCCGGTCCCTGGATCGCGATGTGCCGGCCTGCGGCATTTTTCCGACTGATCCCCGCACCTGATCTTCACGGCAGGCTGGACCCGGGGTATCACCCAGGGTTTTCAGTTGTCACCCGCCGGGGTGAAGTGAAACTGGGCAAAGCTGCCGGTGTTTTCGATCTGTCGTGTCAGCCTGATCTGTTCCTTATGTGCACCCCTGGAGAGTGTTGACAGGGATCCGGTGCGAAACGGCAGGGAGGGTAACAGCAGTGTCGCCTGCTGGTTGATCGTCTTGATTTCAGGTAACAGAATGCCATGCATTATATTTTCGGCGGCTGCATTTTTGCTGCAGATACAGGCCAGAACAGGGTCGGCACCCGGTGACATCAGTTGCACACCAAGCCAGAAACCCTGCTCCTGGGTGAATTTCATCCAGCGGACCACGCCCAGTTGCCAGTTCCCCTCTTCATGATCGCTGCTGATATTGATTGCCACCAGTTCGCCAATCTGGACGCTGGATGCATCCTCGCTTTCCCATAACAGGCAGTACCCGCCGGCACTCATATCCTGCATTTTCCAGGATTCGATTCGGGGGTTGCCGGTGTTTGCCGCACGCCCGCGACTACCTGTCGCCAGATATGCACCTTGCAGAGGATTGTTTTGCCTGGGTACGGTCCTGGTATCCGTTCCTTGTACCTGATGGACGACCGGTTGAGCGTTGTGCCGCGGTCGGGGCGCGTTACTGATTGTCGTCGGTCTTTCAAAAGTCGGATCCTGCAGGTATTGCTTGTCACGAATGGTGTCGGCTTCGACGGATTCAGCAGATGCGCTTGATGACTCCGGGCCGGAAAGTACTCGGTGGATGGCGCTCAGCCCGACAACCAGCCTGACGGAGGCGTGCTGCTGGTGCCGGGCAAACCGGCGTTTGGGCATAATACCCCAGGCCAGCATCAGGCGGTTCAGGATTTTTTCTTCGGGGAGCCCGGTTTGCTGTGCGGACGATACCCGGCGTTCCGCCAGGGTGGCCTGGAGCGGAGCGGTCATGCCGCTGGTATCGATAATCCGCCAATGCCTGTCGAGCTGATCCTTGTGTTGCATGACCAGGTAGGCGGGTGGATCATCAGAATCCAGGTGACAGGTAAACAGCCCGGCGCCACCGGATTCGATCGGATTCAGTTTGCTGTAGGAGGCCCATTGAATCAATGCGTCATACACCATCCTTATCTCGTTTTGACGGAGGCAGTAGGGGCAGGCCAGGGAAAGGAGCAGGAGCTGCTTGTAGACATCCCCAATGGTTGATGATGCCGGTTTCGCCTGGGTTTTGTCCGTCACCGGTTGCTTCAACAGACCCTGTTGTTCAGCCAGGGCATAGAGGGCATGCAGGTCCCGCCAGATGCCTTCGGGGTAATCAACGTAAATCTGATAGTTGCCAATCAGAATCTCGCTAAGGTAGCGAATGGCACGATGCACCGCAATCGCCTGCGATGTGTCATTATTGCCCCTGTTCCCCAGTGCCACGACCAGGATCTTGTAACCGGTTGCCATCCGGGTACATAAGTCGATCGTCTGGGTCGCCTTGTCCAGGTTGTCACCCTTGAGCGGAAATTGCTTACCCAGATATTTCTTTCTCAGTGCCCCGTTGATAAACATAACGGGGGCTGTCAACAGCTCGAGAGCCTCGAAGCGCTCTTCGGCAGGCAGGTCAACGCTGTTGATATTATCCAGTGCAAATTCCAGCTGGATAACGGTTCCCTCGGTATTGATCAGCGGCAGATTTTCAACCCAGCGCCTGACAGCCGCGGCCTTGGTATTGAATATCCGGTTGCCGGACTTTTTCAGTTCAGGTATTAGCAATTCCATGTAATAAATTGATATTTCAGCAGTTAGTCATAATCAGGTTGTTGGCTCACAGTCTGATAGTATATGCGAAATTCCGGCGGGTCACTTACTGTTCTGCATGTAGCGGCTGCTGGCGGCCCGGCCAGAGGGGCCACTTGCCGGGGAATCCCGGCAAGTCCCTGACCAGTCGCGGTACCAGATAACCGGGTAGTGCGGCATGCACGGCGTCCATCAGGCTGCGGGCCGTTTTGTCATCCACCTCGAAATGCGCGGCTCCCTGTACCCTGTCCAGTTGGTGGAGGTAGTAAGGCAGCACCCCGGCAGCAAACAGGGCCTCACTCAGGTGAATCAGTGTTGCGGCATTGTCATTGACCCCTTTGAGAAGGACGGACTGGTTCAGTAACATGACGCCTGCCCGGCTGAGGCGGTCCATGGCGCTGATTACCGTGTTATCGATCTCCTGCGGGTGATTGCAGTGTACCACCATGACGATGCGCCGGCTGTAATCAGCAAGCCAGCCAAGCAATTGGCCGTCAATGCGTTCCGGTAGCACGACAGGCATCCGGGTATGCAGGCGCAGCGTCCGGATATGGGGTATGGCGGCAAGCTGCTGCGCAACAGCTTGCAGGCGGGCGTCCGGCAACAGCAGGGGGTCACCCCCGCTCAGGATGATTTCGCTGATTTCAGTGTGACCGGCGAGGTAATCGAGCGCGTTTTCCCATGCCGAAGCAACCGGGTTCGCAGCGCTGTACGGGAAGTGGCGCCGGAAGCAGTAGCGGCAATGAATGGCACAGGCACCTGTCAGGGTAAACAGTGCACGCCCGGGATACTTGTGCAGCAAGCCAGGGACCGGCATGGCATGCAGCTCATTCAGGGGATCCCGCAGGTAACCTGGCTGCAGTCGTGTTTCTGCGTGCAGTGGCAGTACCTGGCGCAGCAAGGGGTCATGAGTATTCCCGGTTTCCATGCGCGCGATGAAGCCGCGCGGGACCCGCAGGGGGAACTCACCGGCGACCGGTAACCTGGCGTCAGAGGGTGCATCGATACGGAGCAGGCGCAGCAGTTCTTCCACGGAAGACACCCCCCGGGCGAGGGCGGACTGCCACGCAGGTATATGTCCTGATTTGTCCAATCGGGGTATCATGGTTGCCGGTCTTACATCAGTTCAGGAATGGTTCAGTCAAAGAAGGTTGTTATGGCATCATACAATACCAATGAATTCCGTGGTGGTCTGAAAATCATGCTGGATGGCGACCCGTGTTCAATCATTGAAAACGAGTTTGTGAAACCCGGCAAGGGACAGGCATTCAGCCGCGTCAAGATTCGTAACCTGAAGACCGGTCGGGTCATCGAGCGCACCTTCAAATCCGGTGAATCCGTGGAGGCTGCGGATGTTATGGATACCGTACTGCAGTATCTGTACAGTGACGGGGAATTCTGGCACTTCATGGATCCCGATTCCTACGAGCAGCTGGCTGCGGATGCAACCGCAGTCGGCGATGCGGCCAAATGGCTGAAGGAGCAGGACCAGTGCGAGGTTACCCTGTGGAATGGTGTCCCCCTGGCGGTTACACCGCCGAATTTTGTGATTCTGACGGTGACGGATACCGACCCGGGAGTGCGTGGCGATACCTCCGGTGGTGGCAATAAACCCGCCACCCTGGAAACCGGTGCCGTGGTACGGGTCCCCCTGTTCATCGAGATTGGCGAGACACTGAAAATAGATACCCGGACGGGTGAATACGTGGCCCGCGCCAGGGAGTAACCAGTAACAGATTCATAGTTCACCGGATGGCTACCTTGCGGAATGAAGTGGCGTGGCGCCCGACAGCTTCACTGGATGCACTCGAGCTGCGGGCCCTGCTGCTGGGACGGATCAGAAGTTTCTTCGCAGCAGCCGGCGTGCTGGAAGTGGATACACCGGCCTTGTCGAGCACCGCTACCACCGATCCTTCCCTGAACAGTTTTTACACCTGCTGGCACGGCCCGGAACTTTCCGGCGGCCCGCGGCTGTATCTGCATACCTCACCCGAATCTGCGATGAAACGGTTGCTGGCCGCTGGCAGTGGTTCGATTTACCAGATCTGCAAGGTATTTCGTGATGGCGAGACGGGACGTAGCCATAATCCCGAATTTACTCTGCTGGAATGGTATCGCACCGGGTTCGATTATCACGACCTCATGGATGAGATGGAAACCCTGATTCGTGACATCCTGGAGGACATCGCCCCGCTGGAATCCGTCGAGCACAGGAGATACCGTGATCTGTTCCGGGAAATTGCCGGTATCGACCCCTTCCGTAGCGACGTAGCAGAACTCCGGGAGGTATTACACACCAGGGGAATTACTGCACCCATCGGTTTGTCGGCGAAAGACCGTGACGGCTGGCTGGATGTCCTGATGACGCATGTTATCGAGCCCGGGCTGGGCACAGGACTGGTCTTTATCCGGGATTATCCGGCGAGCCAGGCCGCGCTGGCCCGGCTGTTGCCTGGCGAGCCGCCGGTCGCGGCCCGCTTCGAGGTCTATCTGAATGGCGTTGAGCTTGCCAACGGCTATCAGGAACTGACCGACGCCTCCGAGCAGCAGTTGCGTTTCGAACAGGACAACGCGCACCGCGAGCGGCAAGGCAGTGAGCCGGTCGTTATGGACCGGCGGCTGCTGGCGGCGCTGGAAGCGGGACTCCCCGATTGCGCCGGTGTCGCACTGGGTATCGACCGGTTGCTGATGATCATCGGCGGGTTTGCCAGTCTCGATGAGGTGATCGCTTTCCCGGTGACCCATGCCTGAGGCGCGGATGCGGCACCCCGCCTGTCACCGGAACGGCAGCAACAGAGAACCGGATCATGACTGACAGGTCCACCGGCCAGGATTTGAAGGAACCCGGGCTTGACCTCGTGAATGAGGCTACCCTGCTATGTAGTGGAGTCTGGAATGTCCACGCGCTCGCCATGCTCCAGCGACGAGTGGAAACACTTGATCTGCAGGCTGATGCACCGCTTGCGATTGACGGCCGGGCCATTGAGTCCATGGATAGCGCAGGCGCCTGGTTGCTCACTCGAATCCGGCGCGGGCAGGAAACGGCCGGCAGGCAGGTTCATTTCGAGGCATTCAGGCCGGAACATGCGACATTGCTGCGCCTTGCGGGCGATATCAGCGATGCTGTGCCGGGGGAACGCGCCAGCCCCCCGTTACACCAGCGGTGGATTGCGACCGGTAACGATCTTGTCGATTTCCTGGCATTTGTTGGCGAGACGGTTATCGCCTTGTTGCGGGCACTCGCGAACCCCGGGCGGATTCGCTGGAAGGTCACGGTTGCCGAGATTTACGATGCCGGCTACAAGGCCATGCCGATCGTCGGGCTGCTGTCATTTCTGATGGGCGTGGTGATTGCCTATCAGGGTGCTGTCCAGTTGCAGCTCTACGGTGCGAACATCTATGTTGCCGATCTCGTCGGGTATTCCATGCTGCGTGAGCTGGCCCCCTTGTTGACCGCTATTCTGGTGTCGGGACGGACCGGGTCCGCGTTTACCGCGCAAATCGGCACCATGCAGGTTACCGAGGAGATCGCCGCCATGCGCACCATCGGTATCCCACCGATGGATATGCTGGTGCTTCCCAAGCTGCTTGCACTGATTATCGTGATGCCGCTGCTGTCGGTCTTCGCCGATATCCTTTCCCTGTGCGGCGGTATGCTGATGGCGAATCTGCAACTGGGAATCGGGTTTCACGCATTCATCTTTCGTCTCGGGAATGCGCTCAATTATTCAACCTTCATGATCGGTATCGGCAAGGCGCCGGTGTTTGCGACGATCATCGCAATTGTCGGCTGTTATCAGGGATTCAAGGTGCAACGCAGTGCGGAGAGCGTTGGCAGGCATACGACCATCAGTGTGGTGCAGTCGATTTTTCTGGTTATTGTGATCGACGCGCTGTTTTCCATACTGTTCAGCATGCTCGGGGTATGAGGTGGTGATCCACGGCACCATCAACCGGGAGCAGGGAACGGATGACGTCAGTGGCAGGGAAGTCATCATCCGTGTCCGGGGCCTGGGTACCATCCTCGATGGCAGGGTAATCCATGAAGCTATCGATCTGGATGTGTATCGGGGCGAGGTGTTCGCACTGGTTGGCGGCAGCGGCAGTGGCAAGAGTACCCTGTTGCAGGAGATGATCATGCTGCGGTCGCCGGACCGCGGAACTATCCGGCTTTTCGGCACCGAAGTTGTCGGCATCCATGAAGCAGCGGCGCAGCAGCTTCGCTCCCGCTTCGGCGTGCTCTTCCAGGAAGGGGCGCTGTTCGGCAACCTGACGGTCCTGGAAAATGTTGGTGTACCATTACAGGAACATACCAGGCTCAACAGGGGCACGATCAGGGAATTGGCGATGACGAAAATCATCCAGGCGGGTTTGCAGCCGGAGTCGGCATCCCTGTATCCCGCTGAATTGAGTGGCGGTATGGTGAAACGCGCCGCCCTCGCAAGGGCCATGGCGCTCGATCCCGAACTGCTGTTTCTGGACGAACCGACCTCCGGTCTCGATCCGGTGAGTGCCGGCGCCTTTGATGAACTGGTGCTCCGGCTGAAGGAATCGATGGGCCTGACGGTGCTGATGGTGACCCACGATCTGGACACACTCTGGGGGGCCGCGGACCGGGTCGCCGTCCTGGGTGACCATACCCTCCAGGGTGTGGGTGACATGGAGACACTGTCGCGTTCCATCCAGCCCCGGATACGGGAATACTTTGAGGGGCCGCGCGCTGGCAGGGCACGGCAAAGGGCATGGGAAACAAGGTAAATTACGCCCTGGTGGGCCTGTTCGTGATCGTGCTGGGCGCAGCCTGGCTGGGTATCAGCCTGTGGCTGGCGCTGGGGGATTTCAGGACTGACTATACCACCTATCATGTCTATATGAACGAATCGGTTTCCGGTTTGTATATCGATGCACCGGTGAAGTACCGCGGTGTGGAGATCGGCGAGGTACGCAGTATTGACCTGAACCCGGTAAATCCGGAACAGGTGCAATTGACGTTGCGTATCAAGTCGAGTGTACCCATCCGGGAGGACACCGTGGCCGTACTGGCCGTCAAGGGACTGACCGGTATCGCCTTCGTTGACCTCATGGGTGGCAGCAAGTCGGCACCGTTACTGAAACCCCCGAACGGACGGAAGTTTCCGGTCATTCGTTCCGGGCCTTCATTTTTCGCGCGTCTGGATACTTCCGGTACCGAACTGGTTGCCAATGTGAATAAACTCGCCAACCGCCTGGGTGAGTTGCTGGATGCCGAAGATCGCCGGAAAATCAGGGGTATCCTTGATGATACAGAGAAGATAACCAGTGCACTCGCACGCCAGGACACAGAACTCGGAGAAGCCGTGATCAATGCAGCAACGCTGTTCGAGCAAACTGCCGCAGCATCCGGGCAGCTCCAGCCCGTACTGCTCCAGCTCCGGAATACGGCGCAGGCATTCGAAATCATGGCGGAGCGGATAACGGTGGCCAGTGACGGAATCAGTCGCTATGTGCAGAACACGGGTTCCGGGGTGCAACAATTCAGCCAGCAGACCTTGCCCGAGATCGGGGAGCTGGTAGGTGAATTCAGGCGTCTGGCGGATACGCTGCAGGCGATCGGGCAGAAACTGGAAGAAGACCCGCGGGTACTGCTCTACGGGCGCGAACTCGCCCTGCCGGGGCCGGGAGAATAGCCAGTGAAAACCGGAAAATTCACCGCTCTGTGTTTATTACTATGGGTAACCACCGGGTGCTCCCTGCTACCGAAACCGGACCCCGTTGCCAGTGACCGGTACCTGCTGGAATACCCCGCTTCTGCAGGGTTATCCCCCGCTGTGGATGCACCGCTACTGCTGGTTACCGTCCCCCGGGCGAATGGCGGATTCGATACCGTACAGATGGCTTACAGGCAACAAATATATGGAGTACGGTATTTCTCGCACAGTCGCTGGGTGGATACGCCTGCACGCATGCTGGCTCCGCTGATTGCCGAGACCCTGCAGGGAACCGGCCGGTTACAGGCCGTGTACCGGACGCCGGGCTCGGTCGCGGCAGATCTGCATCTGGAGATGGAACTCATCCGGTTCTACCAGGACTTTACCCGTCACCCCAGCGAAATGCGCATCACCCTGCGTACCTGGCTCATCGATCTGCAACGGCACCGGCCGCTGGCAACGCAGCAATTCGATATCTCGGTGCCGGCGGATAGTGAAGACGCCTATGGGGGTGTGGTTGCCGCCAACGTCGCGGTACAGCGCCTGCTGGATGGGCTGGCAAGCTTCTGTCTTGCAAACCTGCCGCGATAACACAATGCTGGCAAACATCCGTACGGTATTACTGAATACCAGTCATCCGGGGAATATCGGGGCTTCCGCGCGGGCCATGAAAACCATGGGGCTGGATGCCTTGTGGCTGGTCAGTCCCAGGCAGTTCCCGCATGCAGAGGCCACGGCACGCGCCTCCGGTGCCGATGATGTGCTGCAGCGTGCCACGGTCTGCCGTGAGCTTGACGAAGCGCTGGAAGACTGCCGGCTGGTGGTCGGTGCCAGTGCCCGTTCACGCAGCATCCCGTGTCCGGTACTCGACCCCCGGGCATTTGCCTGTCTGGCATACGAGGAAAGTACCAGTGGCAAGGTTGCGATACTGTTTGGTTGTGAACAGTCGGGCCTGAGTAATGCGGAGCTGGATCGCTGCCATTATCTCGTACAGATACCGGTCAGTTCCGTATACGGTTCCCTGAACCTGGCGGCGGCCGTACAGGTGCTCAGCTATGAACTGCTGGTGGCGCATCGCCCGGTGGACGGGAAGCGCCCGGTGGAGGTAACCGGGCAGGTGCCCGTAACGGCCGGAGAAATGCGGAACTTTTTCGAGCACCTGGAGCGCACTCTGGTGGAACTCGATTTTCTTGATCCCGCCAACCCGCGGCAGCTCATGCGCCGCTTGCGACGTTTGTATAATCGCGCCCGTCCGGACAATAATGAAATCAACATCCTTCACGGGATACTCACGGCGGCACAGCAGGCACGTAAATAACCCATAGATAAGCTAATGTAGGAATATTGTCCTGGCGGCTGTAAAATCGTTTAATGTTCTCGAGAGTCAAAGCGGATATCCAGTGCGCCTTCGAACGTGATCCGGCGGCACGCAATGCATTCGAGG
>Ga0210064_1000692_pt1 | contig 15673 bp, 12 predicted proteins | sample Muzzi_CordC_D2_FD_185531 | JGI IMG/M metagenome (GOLD analysis project Ga0210064, IMG submission 185531) | Wetland microbial communities from San Francisco Bay, California, USA, that impact long-term carbon sequestration - Muzzi_CordC_D2 (SPAdes) | ecosystem: Environmental > Aquatic > Marine >...
TGCGCTGGGTCTGCTGTCGGTCAACGCCTTGCGGACCGCCGACCGGGTCGTGATACCGGTGGAACCCAGCCTCTATTCGATGGATGGTATCGAGCGGCTGCGGGAGACCATTCACCTGCTCGAAGGTCAGTATGACATCCGGCCATCCGTGGTCCTGCTGGCCAACATGTTCGACACCCGGACCCGCGTCGCCCGCAGCATGCTCGAGATGCTGGAGTCACAGCTGCCGGTCGACCTGTGCACTACCCGGATCCGCAATTCGGTGCGCGTGCGGGAAGCGGCTTGCTACGGGGCCCCGCTGACCGCGCATGCACCGCGTGCCCCGGTGACCGGTGATTTCCATCAGCTGGCGGAAGAACTCGCCGGCTCTGTACTGCAGCGCGTGCGCCGTGAAGCGGTACATGCCACGGGGACGCAATCCGCTATCCCGCCTGCGACCATGTCGCTGGCAGAAAACATCAACATGAAAGAAGTGGTGTTCAACTTCGATGGCACGGAGGGTAAACGGGTGCAGATTGCCGGTGAGTTCAATAATTGGATACCCGACAAGGACGTGGAGACCGAAATTCAGGATGGCTCCGTGCAGAAGATCCTGCGGGTGAGTCCCGGGGGCTATGAGTACCGTCTGATTATTGACGGTATCTGGCAGCAGGACCCGGCCAATCCGGAGGCGGCGCCAAACGATATGGGGGGGTATAACTCGCTGTTACACGTCTGACGGAGGGGGTGAATCATGCACAATCCAGCCTGGCGGCCAGCCCGGTTGCAAAGCGGGCGTCTGGACAGTATCCGGCATCACTTTATCGATGTGCCCCCGGTAATTAGCAGTCCCGGGAAACTGCGGGTCATCCACAACCTGCCGGTCCACCTGGCGGTCGCGGCAGGGCATCCCGCCGCTGCCCTGCAGCCGCACTACCTGGTGGATGCCCTGACCCGGCAGCTGAATATACAAACCTCTGTCACCGGGGGGTGCTCCGGCTGGCGGCTGGAGGTCATCCCGCCAGGAGGCCGCATGAGCGATGCCGGTGAGGGTCTCATTCTGGTCTTTGCGACAGCGAGTCTCGAGGGCGTGCGGCTGGCGTATACCGGAATCAAGCAGCTGTCCACCACGCCCGCACGACGCTTCGGGGTGCTGTTCAGTGGTGCCCGCGACGCGGAGATCGTGCGTCGTTGCCAGGAACGCCTGGCCTCGGGTGCCCGGGAATTCCTTGGCATTCGTCTCCATCAACTGGGTAATTTGTCGGCTCCCGGCCCGGATTTCAGTGCGGGTCTGGCACGACTGGCCGGAGAGGTTCACCGGCTTTGGAAAACGCAATCTGCAAATAACCAACCGGAGGTGGCTCACTCATGACATTGCAAATTCATCCTGTCGCAGAAATCGATTCGTCTGACCTGCGTGCCCTCGTGGTCGATAATCTGGGTGCCTTGCTGGGCGACGGGGCCCGGCTTGTCGAGAATCTGCCGCAAATCGACGGCTGCTGTCTGGCGGTGTCGGATACGCATGACGGGCCGGTGTTGCTCAGTTTCGATGCGGTCGATCCACAGCAGGCACTGCTCGCCGGTCTGGCACGGATGGATCTGCTGGGCAGTGAAATGGCGGCGCAGTTACTGCACGATTATCAGCCACCCGCAGAGTTACTGGTACTTGCCCCCGCGGCACCTCCCGGGTACCTGCTGTTCAGCGGACCATGCCCCGTCAACTGGCGGCGTATCCAGGTGCTGTCCGTCAATGGCGAACTGGGGATGGTGATCGCCCCGGTCGTGGATGAGACGGCCGCCAATCCCGCCGCCGTCGCACCCATTCCCCTGGATCGCCGGCCCACCATTGTAGAGTCGGTTATGAACCCGGAGGAGGAGCAGCACTTCAGTCAGCTATAGCCTCCCGGGTTGCACGCTTAGCCGTCGCACACCAGCACGAGCTTTCCAATGGTCTGGCCGGACTCCAGGTCACGGTGTGCGGCGGCGACCTGTTCGAAGGGATAGGTCGTTACCCGCGGTGGCTGGAGTTCTTCAGCGTCCAGCCGCTGCATCAGGTGTTGCAGGCCGCTGCCCAGTAACTCCGTCCGGTCGAACAGAAAGCTTAGATTGAAACCGAGTACGCTGCGGTTGCGGGTCGTCAGATCGAAAGGGCTGAAGCGCGGAGTCCGCCAGTAATTCCAGGCGAGTTTGAGTTTGCCGGGTGGTTTTCCGGTTTGTGGCAGCATGCTGTGGAAACCATAGACAACCAGCCGCCCGAGGGGTGCGAGGTGCCGGTAACTCTGCCGCAGGGTGGCGACTCCGTTGGCATCCAGAATGATGTCATATCCGTCCGGTGCCAGGCGCTTCGCCTCCCGCCATAAGTCCTGTGAGGATTTGTCGATAACGGCATCGGCACCCGATGCCTGTACCGCCGCGATTTTATGGTGGCCGCCCACCACGCCGACCACCCGGCAACCGGCGGCTTTCCCGAGTTGTACCAGCATGCTGCCGACACCGCCGGCGGCAGAATGGACCAGGAGGGTGTCTTGTTCCCGCGGGTGCGCCGTCTCCTGCAGGGCAAACCAGGCCGTCAGCGAAACTGCGGGAAATCCGGCTGCCTCCATCGGGGACAGACTCGCGGGCAGCGGGATGACCTGATGGCGCGGGACCACCACCTGGGTGGCATAGGCATTGAAACGGGTGACCGCCATTACCGCGGTGCCCGGTGCCAGATCGGAGACTTCCCCGCCGCTAGCCGCGACGCGGCCGCTGATCTCGAACCCCGGGGTGATCGGGTAACCGACATAATATTTTGCCGAGGCGTACAGGCCCATACGAGTAACGCAATCGGCGTAGTTGACGCCACAGGCGCCGACGTCGATCAGGACCTCGTCCGGTCCGGGTGCCAGATCCGGGTGTTCCTCGATGACCAGTCGTTCGTAGCCCCCCGGTTTGTGAATGACGATCTTTCTCACGGCAGGTCAGGCAGTATCCGGGACTCCCGGTAATAAATTCTGGCGATAGCGGATGGTCGAGCGGCGGATCCCGTGGTGCTCAACTATCTTCGCCGTCCTTTTTTTTCTTGCCGGTTATATCCAGTGTAACTACGACCGGTGACTGCGCTTCGTCGACGAAGCGGGGCCGCAGGTTACTGGGTCGGCCTGCGGCCTCCGCCAGTTCGGATTCCCGTGCAGTAATCAGGCTGAGACAATCCCGGATACCCTGTACGGTATTGTCCGAAAGCGGATGTCGGTGCCCCGGACGGGTGTAGGTGTCCTTGGCGACATCCGTCAATACCCTTTTCATTACCTGCAAAATGCGTTCTTCTTTCGAGATGTCCAAAGGTGACATGTAACTGCCTTGCGGTTGACTCCAGGGGATGAATGGCGGGTATTGTCTCACAGATTGTCGCCGGCAGCGGCAGAAAACCGTCTATTCCCTCAGGTACAGTGTGTTCCAGTCACCCCCGCTGAGTTCCCGCAGGGTCGTAAGCAGTGCTTCGCCCGGCACCGCCTCTGCCGGATGGATGCCCCAGATCTCGATGAAGGTGTGCCCGAATCCTCCGCTCTTGCGGAAGTTCAGCTCAAACAGCCGGCCGCTATAGCCGCACACCTTGCATTGCCAGCCCGTTTCTTCCGGGCTGGCATGCCAGTTTGCCAGCAGCTTCGGCCACCGGACATCGGGCTTGCGGCATTGCGGGCAGCGTGGTGCCGGCATGCGGGTGTCCGCGCGGAAGCGGATACCATTCCGCGATTCTGACAGGCACAGGTGACAGACGTGCCCCGCCTCGCAGGCGGTCGCGCGCATGGCCGCGTCGTGCGGCAGTTCGAGTTCGATCGCGGGGGAGCAACCCAGGAAGCTGATCAGTTGCAGGAAGCGTTCGCCGGCACAGTAGCGGGTCCCGCCCGGGTGCCGGAAGGGCGCGCCGGCGAGACCAATGGATTGCAACGTCGTGACCAGCGTTGCGAGCGGCAGCCGCGGGCAGTCGGGATCGGCAGGAAACAGCAGCAGCTTACTGGCCATCATGGGGTGTTCTTTTCAACGGGTTGGCGCTTGTCATGCAAACATGCCTGTTCCTGCGGGATGACATCCACCATAATAAGGTCTGCTGGCATCAGCGGCTACCGTGGGGCAAATCCGATGACACAGACTGCACCGTACTCCATCCATACCCTGGAGCTCGGCCCGATGGAAAACTTCATCTATCTGCTGCACGACCATGCAACGAACCGTGCCGCGGTGGTGGATCCGGCATGGGACGTCCCCGAGGTGCTGGCGCTGGCACGGCGGCAGGGTGCCAGGATTACCGATATCCTGCTGACACACAGCCACCACGATCACATCAATGGCATCGAGGCGCTGCTGGACAGCCAGGATGCCCAGTTGCATCTGCTCCGCGAGGAGGCACGATTCTGGGGGCACGGCCTTGACCTGCCGACATTGCACCATGGCGGTGATGTCATTGAACTCGGCGAGACCGCCATCCGGGTACTGCACACACCGGGGCATACACCCGGTTCGGCCTGTTATCAGATCGCCGACCGGTTGATTACCGGTGACACGCTGTTTGTCTACGGTTGCGGCCGCTGTGATCTGAGCGGTGGAGACCCGGAGCAGATGTATGTGACCCTGAAGGACATGGCGGAGCGCCTGCCGGCGGAAACCATCATTCACCCGGGACACAATTATGCGGAACAGACCACCTCGACCATGGGTGACCAGGTCGCGGGAAATCCCTTTCTGCATTTTGCTGACCCGGACCGGTTTGTTCACTATCGCATGCACTATCATGATCGGCACCGCAATTCTCCCTATGGACCCGTCAGCAAAGGCGAGGAGATCCAGTGAACCATGATGGATCGGGGAGTTGCCGGTATGCATGATCCGGTGTGCCGGTTTACCCATGGGATTACGCTGCTGCTGGGCGTCGCCCTGTTGTCCGCCTGCGCCAGCCTGGGTACTTATCCCGAGCGGCCCAGGGTATCCCTGGTGAGCATCCAGCCAAAGGAAATGGCGCTGCTGGAACAGCGCTATGGTCTGCAGATCCGTATCCTGAATCCCAATGATGCCGCCATCCCGGTTGCCGGGATGAGCTATTCGCTCGAGCTGAACGGTCGTGAGTTCGCCTATGGCGTCAGCCGGCAGGCGGTTAGCATACCGGCATTCGGCGAGGCGCTGCTGGATGTCGATGTGGTGAGCAACCTGCTGAATGTCATGCAGCAGCTGCAGGAAATGAGTGCCACACAGCAGGAAAGTCTGCAATATCGCCTGTCAGGCAACATCAACCTGAGCAACGGCCTGACCCGGCTGCCCTTTGACTACCAGGGTGAATTGACCTACCTCCCGGCGCCACCGGAGGCACCTTGAACACCGAAAATCCCGTTACCCGGTTTCGCGCCTACCGGGTTCATGAAGACCGGGGTACGGTCAGCGCCCGGCTGGAAGACCTTGGCCTCGATGATCTTTGCCCCGGTGAAGTGGTTATCCAGGCGCACTTTTCCAGCGTCAACTACAAGGATGCACTGGCGGCTACCGGCCGGGGGAAAATCCTGCGACGCTTTCCGTTGGTGGGCGGTATCGATGTCGCCGGGGTGGTGCGCGAATCGGTTGATTCCCGCTTCCGGGCCGGTGATAAGGTCCTGGTGACCGGTTGTGGCCTGGGGGAGGACCACGACGGTGGCTATTCCGAGGTGGTGCGGGTACCGGCGGACTGGGTGGTGCCGTTACCGGCGGGTATGTCGCTGTTCGACGCCATGGCCATCGGCACCGCCGGGTTTAGCGCGGCCCTGGCGATCGACCGCATGGAACAGAACGGGCAACACCCGGACCAGGGGCCGGTGGTCGTTACCGGCGCGACCGGGGGAGTCGGATGTTTCGCCATCAATCTGCTGAGTAGTCGTGGCTATCAGGTAACGGCGCTGACCGGCAAGACCGGTGCACGCAGCTGTCTCGCCGGGCTGGGTGCGGGCAGCGTGCTCGACCGCTATGCCCTGGCGATGGGTGAGCACCCGCTGGAAAAAGCGCAATGGGGCGGAGCCGTGGACAATGCCGGTGGCAAGACCCTGGCCTGGTTGACGCGCACCGTCAAGCCATGGGGCAATATCGCCAGCATCGGCATGGCGGGTGGTGCCGGACTCGAGACCACGGTGATGCCATTTATTCTGCGCGGGGTCAGCCTGCTCGGCATTACCTCCGCCAATTGTCCCCTGGAGCGCCGTAGCCGTGTCTGGCAACGCCTGGCGACCGATCTCAAACCAACGCAGCTGGATGCCATTGTGACCGAGACCGTGGGACTGGAGGAATTACCCGACGTGTTCGAGCGGATGCTGTCGGGACAGCATCAGGGCCGGACCGTGGTGCGGATTGCCGCAAGCGACAGTTAAATCCATCGCATCAGTATGCGGTCAGGTGGTTGACCCACTGCTCACTGGCACTGCGGGTAAATTCCAGCACCAGGTTCGGAAACAGACCGCCCGCGAGGATCAGGCTGGCGAGCAATGCGATCACCGCCAGTTCGCGGGGGCGCAGGTCGATGGCATCGATGACCGCGATATTGTGTGCCGTGCCCAGGAAGGAGCGGCGGTAGATGCCGAGGAAGTAGGCTGCGCCAAGAACCATGCCGGCGAGGGCCGCCAGGCCGGCACCGGTATGGGTCTCCAGTGCGCTCACGATCAGCAGGAATTCGGCCGGGAAGCCACTGGTGCCGGGTACCCCCATGTTTGCCAGCCCGAAAAGGAAGTAAAAGGCCGCCAGCAACGGCATGCTGCGTGCCACGCCGCCGAGGCTGATGATGTCGGTCGAACCAACCCGGTGGTGCAGAAAGCCGGATAGCAGAAAGATCCCGCTGGCGACGATGGTGAAATTCAGCAACTGGTACAGGGCACCCTGGATGCCCTGCAGGTTGAATGCGGCAATGCCCAGCAATATCAGCCCGACATGACTGATGCTGGAAAAAGCCAGCATGCGCCGCAGGTTGGTCTGGCTGAGTGCCATCAGGGCGCCGTATAGCAGGCCGATCACCCCGAGACCGGCGATCAGCCAGTGATATTGCTGTGCGGCGGCGGGCGCCAGCGGCACGGTGAAGCGTATCAGGCCGTACACCCCCAGCTTCAGTCCGGTCATGATGGCCGCGATCGCTGCCGGGCCCTCCATGGCCACGGTTGGCAGCCAGGTATGCAGGGGGAACACCGGCGCCTTGACGGCGAATCCCAGTAACAGCAGGAAAAATACCACGGTCTCTGTCTCCGCGGGCAGCGCTGTCTTGAGCAGGGTGGGGTAATCGAACGCCAACTCCGCCGGGATGGCGCCGCCCGCCAGTTCGGCATGATTGAAGGCCAGCAGCAGAAAACCGAACAATAGCGGTACACCGCCGGCCAGCATCATCAGAGTGTATTTTACCGCGGCATAACGGCGGTGCGGTCCGACGCCCCACAGGCTGATCAGGAAGAACACCGGCACCAGCGTCAGTTCCCAGAACAGGAAAAACAGGATGGTATCCAGGGCGCAGAAAATGCCCAGTGTCGCGCTTTCCAGGATCAGCAGCAGGGTGTAGTACAGCCGGGGCAGGCTGCGCACGCTGGTCCAGGAGGCCAGTATCACGCCGGTGAACAGCAGTACGGCAAGCGGCAGGAACAGCACCGACAGGCCGTCGACGCCGAGGTAATACTCGACCCGCAGGGTGGGGATCCAGCTGTGTTTTTCGACATATTGCAAGCCACCCGCAGCATGGTCAAAGCCCGCCACGACCGCGAGCGTGAACGCCAGGTCGGCCAGCGCCGTCAGCAGGGCGATGAGGCGAGCCTGGCGCGGGTCGGGTACCAGCCAGATCAGTGCAGCCCCGACTGGCAGGGTGACGATCATCAGGCTCAGCAACGGGAAGCCGGATTCAGGCATGTCGGGCACCCCTCGCGTTCATCAGTGAGTCTGCGCCTCCGTGCCGGGGACATGGACATTGACGTCGTAAAGGGCAATCAAGCTGTCGAAGGAATGCCCGATCAGATTGAGCCACGGTGCGGAATGGAATCCCGAGCCCAGCAGGATGAGGATCATTAGCCCCGCGATGACGCGCTCCAGGCGGGTGGCGGGCTTGAGGGTGAGCGCCGGCGCGTCCTCCGGGAGCGGTGCGAGGAAGGCGCGCTGAAATGCCCATAGCAGGAAGGCGGCGGCGGCCACGTTGCCCAGGGCCGCCGCGATGGTGAGCATCGCGCCGAACTCCTGGATGGCGGCTTCCAGCATCAGGTGCACCGCGGCGAAGCCCGGGGTGCCCGGCATGCCGATGATCGACAGCCCGGCCACCAGGTAGGCGCTGCCCACTACCGGCAGATGGCCGAACAGCCCCCCGAGCCGGGGCAGAGAGACGGTGCGCGTGCGCCGGTAGATGAATCCCAGCATGAACAGCAGGCTGGCAGTGGCCAGGCCAAAGCTTGCCGACAGCAGCAGGCTGCCCTGGAGTGCGGCATGACTGAGGGTGAACAGACCGATGGTCAGTAGACCGGTATGGCTGATCACGGCGAAGGCCAGCAGCCGGCGCATACTGGTCTGCATCAGCGCCAGGGTTGCGGCATAGAAGATCCCGACCAGCGCGAAGGCCACGACCCAGTCGTGCCAACGCTGGATCGCCTCCGGCAGCAGCGGGAAGACAAAGCGCACCAGGGCATAGATACCGGTCTTGAGACCCAGCAGGAAGACCCCGACGACAGCGATGGTGCCGTGTTCCGCGACCAGCGGCAGCCAGCCGTGCAGAGGAAATACCGGAATGCGGATGCCCAGGCCGTAGAACAGCAGGAAGAAGATCACCGATTGGATTTCGAGCGGTACCGCGACCCGCGACAGGTCGTGCAGATCGAAACTCCAGGGACCGCCGCTGGTATCGGCGTAATTCCAGCCCAGCATGAAAACCCCCGCGAACAGCAGCAGGAGACCGATCCCCATGAACTGCAGGTAGCGTTGCATTGCCATTTCGTCCTGGGGTGCCCGGGCCCAGCGCTGTAACAGGTAGGCAAGCAGGATGAACTCAGCGGCGGAAAGCAGGGTAAACCACAGCAGGTCCTGGGTGGCAAACATGCCCTGCAGGGCACTCTCCACCCCGAACACAATGGCCAGGAAGCTCGCGGTATTCGGTACCCGTCGCACCCGCGCGTACAGTACCACCAGGAGCGACAGCACGGCGGTGAGCAGCATGAACAGTACCGTCATCCCATCCGCGGCTGCATGGTAGCGGAATACGGATAGCAGCGGCAGTTGTTCCGCCAGTTGCATCGCCAGCACTGCGGGGTCGAAATGGCGATACAGATCCACTGCCAGCAGCAGCTCCGCACCGGCCAGGGTAATGGCTGCCGGATACGTTTGCGCCCGGTTGCGCAGCAGGACGAGCAGCAGTATGGCCAGCAGCGGCAGCAATTGCAGGGCGGCCAGTATCGGATAGCCGGACTGCACGGTCCAGTGGAGTTCGACTATTTCCATCTACAGTATTACCACGAAGGTAATCACGATGAGCAGGATCAGGTAGCGCGGCTCGCTTAACAGCACCTCGATTTTTATGAGGCCGTTGCCGATGCGTTGCACCAGGTTGAAGATTCCCTCGTCGCCACCCTTCAGGACCAGGTGCTCTTCGAACCAGTGCAGTACGGTGGCCACCGCTTCCATCAGACGACCGATAGCACCGCTGGCATGGCCGACATCGCCACTGTCCCCGAGCAGGTGGCCGGCCTGGCCGTGTTTGATCTCCTCCCACTGCGCCAGCGAGGACACCGCACTGGCCGAGCCGGGCAGGCCGACCAGCCGGTTGACTACCTGGTAGTCGAATGACTGGGTGTCCTGCGCCAGTGCCCGCGTGGGCCTGACCAGCAGCCAGTTAGCCAGGTTGTCCAGCCAGAAATGGTGCAGGCTGGCCGTGTAGAGCCACTGGCAGCGTCCCAGCCAGCGGGGCACCGGCCGGGTGGGACGATCCCCCATGAAGTGCATCAGCCCAGGCGCACTCAGGAACTGATAGGTACGCCACCCGGCATGTGCCGTCAGGTGCCAGGCGGCAAACGTGAACCAGCCCAGGCCACACGCCAGAAACATCAGGCCCACCTGCCCAAGCGTGGCGAAGATCAGCGCGCTCTTTACGTCGGTCTGTACCAGGCCGGCAAGCAAACCGTACACCGCCGTGGCGCCACCGAACAGGACCAGCGCCATCATCAGTACCGGCACCTGTACAAACAGGGGTTCCAGGCGGATCACCAGGTAAACGCCCGCGTGCACCATGAGGGCACCATAAAAGACTGCACTGGACGGGGTCGGGCCTTCCAGGGCCCGCGTGATCCACGGAGCAAATGGCACCTGTGCCGATTTGACGAGTGCCGCCAGCAGGAAGCTTGCCGCAATCAGGCCAACCTTGAGTCGTTCGAGGTCGGCGGTGCAGCCAAGGATCGACGGCCAATCGACACTGCCCAGCCAGAACAGCGACAGGGCAATGGCGATGAGGAAGCCCGCATCACCGATGCGGTTGGTGACGAAGGCCTGCGTGGCATTGGCGGAGGCCGTACGCCGATCGAAGGCGTAGGCGATCAGCAGATAGGAACTGACGCCGGCCAGCTCCCAGCCGATAAAGGTGAACAGGGCATTGCCGGCCATGACGATCAGCAGCATGGCGGCGTTGAACAGGCAAAGCACCATGAAGAAGCGCTGGTAACCGGTTTCCCGGTGCAGGTAGTTGACCGAAAAACGCGTGGTCAGCAGCGTGATCAGCGCGACCAGGGTCGTCATTGAGAGTCCGAGGGCATCCAGCGTGAATGACAGACGAATGTGGTAGTCACCGCTGTGCAGCCACGAACCGTTGTCGAGCTGGCCGGGCACGCCCTCGAGCAGGGCGAAGCCATCGATGGCCAGTATCAGCAACAGGGACAGTGCAGCTGCACCCGTGGCGAGGCGGCTGGTGAAGGGCTCGCCCGCCTCACCGCGGTTGTGGCCGGTGACATAACTCGCGCCGATGCCGGCCGCGGCCAGCAGAGGCAGGGCGGGGATCAGCCAGGCGAAGTCAGCCACCGGAGTCCCCCGTGTCGATGAACGCGGGTGATAACGGCCCCGTGTGCCCGCGATACCATTCGGGTGAGCGGGTTACCACGGGCAGCGGCGTGCGATTACCCGTCCAGCGGACAAAGCCGCTGTCCGGGTTGAAGACATGGATGGTGGCGCTGTCCGGATCCTTGGCGGACAGTAGCAGCCAGCCGTTGCCGATCAATTCCTGCAGCAGCGGTTGGCGTTCATAGATCTTCGTGAGGACCTCGGTGTCGGCCTCGACCATGACCTGCAGGCGCATGGCCTCGTGGATTTCGACCATCTGCCGGGGCAGACCGGTACGCAGGTCTGAACCGGTGCCTTCGATGACCCCGAACAGGCCGGTGACATTGTGCGTGATTTTGGTGCCGCAGCCATACTGCTCGTTGTTGACGGTGGAAAAATAGTACTCGAGGTTGATACCGGCACCCACGGGGCCGGCAGCCAGCAGGATGGCTTCCAGTACCGTACCCTCCGGGTCCCGGGTCGGGTCGTAGGAGATCAGGAAGACCCGCCGGTCGAAGAACACGCCCCGGCTGAGGGCGCGCCGGCCGATAAAGGCGGCGGCATTGGTGGCGTGACCCAGTTCGGGACGTGCCTGGCTGAAGTCGCAGGCGCGCCCGCGGATATGGCGCAGCGCCCGTGACGGCGTCGGATCGGCGGGTGCCGAGGCCAGGCGCCGCGCGCGCTCGTGTGCGGAGCCGTGCGCGGTGACCGCCAGATCCCGGCGCAGTTTTGCGAACGCCGGTGCCAGTGCCGGGGGCAGGGCATCCAGATCATACCAGGCGATGGCCTCGTCGCAGGTGTTGTGCTCGGCACCAAGAAACCAGGTGTCGCAGGGAATCTCATAGCCGCGCTGCTGCAGCCGGGCGCGGATTTCAGGCCGGTTGGCCATGGCCGCGAATACCCGGGCATTGGGCCCGCCGTGGCGGCCGTTGCAGGCGCCGCAGTCATAGGCCGCCAGGTGGGGATTGTTCTGGCTGCCGGAGCCGTGGCCCATCATGACCACCAGCGGAGCAAATCCGTCCTGCAGCCCGATGGTCCGCAGGAAACCCTCTACCCGGTCGGCCTGTTCGTCATCGGTAAACCCCGCCCGGGGGTGCTGCGGTGTTGCCGGTGTGGCATCCTGGCTGTTGATACCGACCCGGGTGGCGACTCCCGGGTCATAGCGGTCACGCAGTCGATCCGCCAGGCGCCCGACCATCCGGGGCGCCAGGGTTTTGCCAATCAGTACCGCCAGTGCGAACGGCGCTGTACCCAGGATCAACAGGGTCGAGCTAAACAGGTTGCGGCGGGTCTCCTGGTACACCAGATCTTTCAGGCGCAGGCGACGGCGATGGCGTGTGGCATGCCGGGCTGCCTGCGATTCCTGCCCGGGTTGTGGGGTTTCGCGGATCTCATGCGACGGCGTTACCACGATCGGGCACAGCGGGGTTACTGTGCGGTCATCCAGGCCACGCCAGTTAATGGGTACACCGAAGAATCCAGCGGCACCCAGAGTCTCGATGTTCGGGTTGTATTCCTCCAGATGGCGCCGGAAACCCTCTTCGCGGTCATCCATACAGAACACGATCTGGCTGTCCGGCCGGGTTGCGCGGGTGTACCAGCGGCCGCGCCCGTGGTTGTTAACCACCGCATTGAACAGTTGCTCGCGGTAGTGATGCTCGTAGGCCTGCAGCCAGATGAAACCGGCGCGCTCGGGATGCAGGGCGTCGATGCCGGCCAGGATGCGCTTGACGGTGGTACGATCGATGTCACGGATGGCGGCGCCGCACACCCCGAGGTGCTGGGCCAGGCGGAACAGCCGCCAGGCACTGCGATAGACGCTGAAGCCTACCGGCCGGTCGGAGGCAGGGCTCTGGTACCAGGTCCATATCATGTGCGCCAGATGCAGCCATTGTGCCGTGTCCGTGCTGCATAGCGTCGAGCAGCCCAGCAGTCGCTGCGCCAGCGTCACCAGATATTCGGGCAGGTGTTTGTTATACACCAGGTAGCGCACCAGGAATTCGGCGCGGTTGTGGCGAAAGTACCAGCGGATGACATCGAAGCTGGCCTCGATGCTCCAGATTTCGCGGCACAGACGCTGTGCGAGCAGGCGTTCCAGCACCAGGTGTACGGCAAGATAGTCCACCATGCTGACGGTTACCTGATCCTGGCCGGCGTAGCCCGGGCGCTGGTGCCGCCACAGGAACATTCCGGACCAGCCGGGCAGCTCCAGTGCCAGGCGTTCCAGATAGGCGGCCCAGCGATCCTCCGGCAATCCCAGCCACTGGAGTTCGATGACGACGGCGTCCAGTGGATCATCCGGCAGTCCCTGGATGCTGTCCCTCCAGTCCGGCAGTGCATCGAGTATCCAGGCGTAATCCCACCGGGCGCTTGCCCGCCATACGGCATAGAAGCCCTGCTCGCGTTGCGGTGTGCTCCAGGCCGCCAGGCCCTGGTCCAGGAAGGCGCCGAGATGGCGGATCAGCAGCGGCCGCAGGGATTCCATCAGGTCCTCACCGGTGAGTGCATGGAGCAGGCCGGCCAGGGTGAGGTCCTGCCCCAGTCGTTCAAAGAGGTCCACCAGCAGCGCATTGGATTCGCGATCGATAAGACGGTCCATCAGCATCTGGCCTGGAATGCCGTGTTCCTCCCCGGTCACCACCGCGGACAGCAACTGTTCCGCTTGTTCCGGCGACATATCCAGCAGCTCCTCGGGGTGGACGATATAGTGATCCAGCCCCAGGGCCTGCAGGCAGGCCTTCCACAGGTCATCGATGGCGCTGGCCTCGGTCAGGTGGCCCTGTTCGCCGGCTGCGGTCAGCAGGCGGGAACGGCTGTCCTCATCCACATCCGACTGAAACGCGGCCAGGGCATTCCGCTCCTCGAGTTGCCAGTTCAACTGGCAGCTGGTCACGGGCTTGAGTGGATGCAGCAGCGCAGCCAGCAGGATGTCGCGGCGGTAGACGGGTTCGCCGTTCGCCCGGAAGATGACTTCGTCGGCCGAGAGTTCCGGGTCGGCGTTCAGGACCTGTTCCAGGTCCTCGCGGCGGATGCGCCCTGCCCGGTAGCAGTCGCGAAACTGTTCCTCCGGCAGGTAGCCATAGGCACCGGTAACCCGGTGCGCCTCCGCCAGTGCGTGCGGGAACGGCAAGTGCTGGAATCCATGCAAGGTGTTGTGATGGACGAAATCCTTGATGGCGGCCTGTGCGGGCAGTACGTGCTCGAAGTGCTCGATCACCTGCCGCAGGAATGCCCGCGGGTCTTGTGTTGGTGCTGTGTGGCTATCGGACATCCGGATCAGCCGGTGTGGCCAGCGCCGAAGACGGTGCTTAACTGCATGATGGATGCCGCCATCAGTTCCAGTACCGGTCGCGGTGCGATGCCCAGCGCAATGATGCCCGTGGCGAGCACCCCGGCCGCGGTCAGTTCCACGGGCTGCAGGTCCTTGATATGCCGCATGCGATTGTGTACCGGTCCGGTGAACAGGCGCCCGATGGTGCGTACCGAGTACGCGGCTGTGATCAGCATCCCCACGCTTACCAGCAGGATGATCCAGCCCCAGGTTTCGAAGCCGCCGATGATGGCGTGCAGTTCGGCGATGAAACCGGCCGTGCCGGGTATCGCCATGCCGGCCAGCAGCGCCAGCGAGGTGAAGAAGGCAAAACGGGGTGTGACCTGCATCAGGGAACTGTACTCATTGATATCCCGCGTGTGGGTACGTTCATACAACAGGCCGATCAGCAGGAACAGCGCGCCGGCCACCAGTCCGTGGGCAATCATCTGCAGCAGCGCACCGGTCAGACCGGCGATGTTGAGGGCGGCGATACCCAGTAGCACGATGCCCATGTGGCTGACCGAGGAATAGGCGATCATCGCCTTGAGATCGGTCTGGCGCCAGGCGAGCAGGCCCCCGTAGACGAGGCTGAACAGCGCCAGTCCCGCCAGCAGCGGTTGCAGGGCCACGACGGCATCCGGCAACAGGTTGGCGGCCCGGATGAGCCCGTAGGAACCCATCTTCAGCAGGATGCCGGAGAGCAAAATGGAAATCGGGCTGGGTGCCTCCACATGTGCCAGCGGCAGCCAGCCATGGAGCGGAAAGACGGACATCTTGACCCCGAATCCGATGAGGAAACCAAGGAAGATCATCACCTGGGTGTGCTCGGGCAGTGCCCGGGCATCGGTCGCCATGGTGTCCATCGCGAAGCTGTGTCCCGGGGTGATGTCAAACAATACCAGCAGGCTGATCAGCATGAACACCGAGCCCCCCATGGTATAGAGTACAAAGTTGAGCGCCGCCTGGTGCTTGCGCCGGCCGCCCCAGCCGCCAATCAGGAAAAACAGCGGTAGCAGCGTGAGTTCCCAGAGCAGGTAAAACAGGGTCCAGTCCCGGGCCATGAATACACCGAGCATGGAGGTCTCCAGCAGCAATACCAGGACGAAATACCACTTGACCCGTTCCTGGATATTGACGGAGGCCAGAATGGCAATGAAACTCAACAGGGTGGCGAGCAGCACCAGGGGGAAGGAGATGCCGTCCACGCCGAGTGAATAGGAGGTACCCAGGCGCGGGTTCCAGGGTGTTACCTCGGCGAACTGCAGGGCGTCGGTGCCGGGCTCGAACAGCCATAGCAGACCCCAGGAAAACAGCAGGGCGGCGGCCCCGGCAGTCAGGGCGACGCTGCGAATCACG
>Ga0210064_1000694_pt1 | contig 15656 bp, 11 predicted proteins | sample Muzzi_CordC_D2_FD_185531 | JGI IMG/M metagenome (GOLD analysis project Ga0210064, IMG submission 185531) | Wetland microbial communities from San Francisco Bay, California, USA, that impact long-term carbon sequestration - Muzzi_CordC_D2 (SPAdes) | ecosystem: Environmental > Aquatic > Marine >...
TGGTTGCTGCATTTCTACCAGGAGATCGCCCTGTCTGGTTCGAATGGTGGCCTCATCTTTTGCCCCGCTCAACAAGCCTTCGTTGCAGGCAGACAGCCCAGTCGAACCGCTCAAGTGCAGGCACTTGGCGACGCTGATTTGTCTCTTGGATTCGGCAACGTTCAATTTCTTCTTGATATCCACGTTTGTGGGATCCTGACGCAACACACGCTGATAGGCCGTTATTGCTCCCGGTATACGGTTAAGATCAAACAGTGCTTCAGCCTGGCCGGTGAGCAGAGTCACATCGTTTGGCAGTACTTTGAGTCCTGCGTTACAGGCTTCCAGTGCGGTCTCGCCTTGAAGCTTGCTGCAGCGAATCATATTGAGTTTGGTCGTCGTATCGATCTTGTCCTTTTCTTCAGCGGCTCGTTTTGCCCGTTGTTTTTCAATCCACGCCTGTTCTCCCAGATTGCTCTTGGCAAATGCTAACCGTTGCTTGAGCACCTCGCTGCCAGGGTATATCATCAGGCCGTCGCTCAACACGTCTACCGCTTCCTTGTTTCGCTTGAGCTCCAGCAGGACGTCAGCAAGTGCTAGGCGGGTATCGATGTCCTTGGGGTCTCGATTGAGTTCCATCTGGCACGCACTGACGGCTGCTTCCCCAGATAAACCACCGCAGGAGGCAGCATAGATTCCACCGGGATCGATTGAAGCGAGTACCAGGAAAATCATCAATACCGTTGGACGGTTGAGTCGGGATCTGACACGACCCAGGTGTGACGGCTTCTCTGTCAACTCATCAGTAACCACCATATTTTCCACCGGAAGCGGGCCTGGAGAGTTGACGGAATATCCACTCGCCAGAAGGTAATCGGACAAGGTTGAATAAATACCAAGTATCCACGGTGGCATAAGGCGGATCTTCCCGGTCAATCATCGCCTGCAATTCCGCCCGTAGTTGCTTGAGGCCATATTCATCCGGGCTCGATCCAGCGGCACCATCACCGCTCGAATCATCACCAAACACATTTGCACGTGCTAACTTAAGCAGTTCACCTGAAAGCAAGTTTGCTTCATCCATAGTAGTAGATTGTAAAATGTCATTGCCTAGTGCGGTGATAAGATCGCATCGATCCAGCACGGCGTTTGCGTTATTGGCGAATTCCGGGGATGAAGCTTTGATATTGGCACTGGCATCAGGTGACTGTGCAGCATAGGTAATGTGGTTTACTGCGCCGATGAGTGCATTCTTGACGCCATACTGCGTACCGTCTTCTTGAGGTTGGTCAAGATCTTCCTCCGGATTAGTGTCTCTAATTACACGAGACACGTCTGCTTTTATACCCTTGAGGTTGTTTTGACCGCTGGTTGCGCTCTCGGCAGCCTGCAACGCAGCCTGGGCGGAATTTTCCGCAGTAACGAAGAGGCCTGCCTGATTGGGCGTGTCGGGCCATCCAGTCATGGCATGACCGATATGAGTGTGGGCGATTGTTGGGGTATGCGTTGCACAGCCGCTTAGAAACACCAAATCCGTGCATGCCAGAAAGACGATAAAAAAAGTGGCTAATTTCATTGAGTACTCACCCTCCGATTAGACCAGCTTCCGAGATGTTCGAATAATGGCAAACCCGTTCGATTCGCGGCAATGAGTTGCTCAAGTGTGGCAGACGTCAGTCGGGTCCCACGGTTCTTGCTACCCGGAATCCGAAGGTGCTGCTTCGGTAGTCCGGCTCGAATCGGTTACGGAAGGCCGAGCGAACAAATTTCGGCTCGCTGAACCAGGAGCCACCACGTAGCATACGGTAAGTGCAATCCCCTGAGGTCCATGCCGAACCATCGTTGGGTGCACCGTGGTAACCATCGTTCCAGCAGTCATCGACCCACTCGAACACATTACCTAACATATCATATACACCAAAGCCATTGGGCAGGAAGGATCCAGCCGGCGCCGTGTAGTTATACCCGTCAGAGCAACTGAACACGTCCCAACCCGGATACAGCTTCTCTGTCGAGAGGTCCGCGACATTTGCCGATTGGCAGGCGGACACCGCGTCATCGCCCCAGCTGCGTGAGGATTCCGTACCAGAACGGGCAACATATTCCCATTCGGAGGAGCTCAACAATCGATAATTCTTCCCGGTCTTCTCATTGAGCCAACCGACATAAGCCTTGGCATCCTCCCATGACACGCAGGTCACGGGATGGTTGTCCTCCTGGGGGAATCCCGGCGATAGCCAGTTATGACCATTTTTGATGCTCCAGGTACCGTCGTATATCCAGCATCCCGAAGACTCATATCCGGATTCCGAAACGAACCGCGCGAACTCACCTCGGGTGACTTCGAATTGTCCAACGGCCAATGAATAGGGGATATTCACGGCATGTTGTGGTCCTTCATTTTGTTCGCGATCGATCTCGGTAACCGGGGATCCTTGCATGAAGGAGCCGGACGGTATTACTACCATTCTAGGGCAAGTTTCACAATCCATGAAGGTCGAACCTGGAAGATTTGCCAGTTGAGTGGTTCGCGACTTCTGTTCTGTATAGGGCAAGGTATGTGTGGATTCATCGACCTTGGGTAAAGGTGAGGGTTGCGAAGTGGAAGTCTCTTCACGTTTGATCCCAACCTGAGCGGGATTGAGTATCATGATTGCGGTGATAGCACCACCAATGACAGCGACACCCAGAATCGCAAGTAACCATTTTTTCACATTACCAGGGGTGTTAGGTCGGCCGGGGAGTTGAACAACAGTTTCTCTTGACGGATCGGTGATGGTATTAGTCGGATGTCTTGATGCAGTGGCGGTTCCAGAACCGAAACTATTGAGCAAATCGCTGGCCTGAGGACTCGTTTGTGGGGAGGTGCGAGGAATAATGGTCTCATCGCCACATGGCGGCCGCGATATCATTGTTGCTTCGGTTTGACCATGGTTTCTGGCTATATTCTCAATAGCGTCGGCAAACTCTTTAGCCGTTTGGAAACGCTCGTCGGGATTCTTGGCCAGCGCCCTGGCCAGCACAGCATCAACAGCTTCCGGGATGGTTGGACAAAGCTTTGATGCGGGGGGTAATTCTGTGTGAACTACCTTGTATATGGTCGAGGTGATGTTTGTACCGTCGAAGGCACGTTCGCCTGTCAGGAGCTCGAATAGCAGGATACCCGCGGAGAAGATATCAGAGCGATGATCAACACGCTGCCCCAACAGCTGTTCCGGTGACATATAGCCAGGTGTGCCGAGAACCGTGCCGACCTGGGTCAGTCCGGAAGACTCAATGCGTGCGATGCCGAAATCCGCTATCTTTACGTCACCTGCGCTGGTGCACATGATGTTGGAAGGCTTGATATCACGGTGTACAACGCCTTTGGCGTGGGCATATTGCAGCGCATCCAGCACCTTGCGCATAATGTTCCAGGTATTTCCGATACCAAGAATTTCACCTCGTTTGGCCAGGTCGGCTACTGTGCAGCCATCGACGAATTCCATGGCGATGAAAGCACGATTCTGCTCCTCCCCATATTCGTAGACGCTGACAATATTGGGATGGTTGAGTCGCCCTGCAGCCTGTGCTTCGTGCTTGAATCGTTCCGCTAGCTGTGTTCCATCCGTCTCCGCGGCATACCGTGCCAGGGTTTTTATTGCAACGTAGCGGTTGATGACGGGGTCGAGCCCTTTGTAAACGATACCCATCGCACCTCTGCCCAACTCAGAGACGATTTCGTATTTTCCGATCTTCTGGATGTTGTCAGGCATGTTTCATGACGTGTCCCCTAGCACGCACTCGTTCATATGAGGATGAAGAATTGCTGAATTCAATGGAAATGTCTATCCCTTTCAGTGTGGATCCACGATAGCATTGCAACGGGCAGACCAGTCTTGATGAGTGATCCTTCCAAGGCGTGGTATATGGGGGGGGTAGAAAGAGTCTTCTGTTGATAATCGACGGTCAATGGTCACCGGGTGTCCCCTCAAGGCAGAATCGTTGGCATTGTTGGTTTAACACCGCCTTGCAACATGGTGGCATAATAGTCCGCGGGTGGAAGTCCTGTACAGCAGTGCAGCGAACCTTCAGTTACATCCTGCCACCAGGACCACCACACACTCTTTCCTTGTCCAGAGGTGGAAAACACACCGTTCATGGTCATACCCATGAGTTTCTCGACAGAACTTGCGCGGTTGATTGGAAGCGCTAGTGTCCCAGTTTCGGGTAAACGCCACCATTGCAGGAGTGTATTCAACTCCGAGACCTCAGGATCCAGTTCTGTGCTCCAGGGAAAGGGATGTTGTAAAAGACTTTGCTCCAGGTCATCCAGAGATCCATCCAGGCGAAGCGCGGATAACGCTACATCCTCGAGTGACGTGTACCATTTGTCCGCCATGAAGATCGCCATCGTTGTGTCTGATCGCGGCTCTAGCGGTACGGCCAGTGTCAGCGGGAAATATCGTCCGACCTTGTCGACACTAGGCATGAGAATGCCAGCCCATGCACAATCACCGCAAACGCCCGGTAAGAGTGCAAAGCGCCAGATTGGACTTGTCATGTAAATATTGAGCCAATCCTCGGCAAGCTGGACACGGCTGGCGGCAATACAGTGCTGCAACCATATGTCCCACTGATCCACGAACTCACTGGGCAGACGGCGCGTTGCGAAATCGCCTAGTGCAGGGAGCTTGCCGTACCAGCCGGGAACCAGCCCTGGCTTGCCAGACACTACAGCCTTCCCGGGCAACGGAACTGTTCCAGTTCCCTTAATCGGAAGGGATTCTGGACGCTGGTGGTTGTCATCTGAAACTTGGCCTTGCGGCCGTTGATGTTGAAAGTCACGAGATAGCGTTCGGCTTGGGGGGTTGACTCCATCAGCACTCGATCCAGCATCCGAAATAATGCCCATGGTCCTTCGTATACCAGTCCTGATGCATCCCCGGGGCTGGATGGTAATATCTGCAGGCGTACCTGTGTCGTGCCGCCAGGGCCAGGCCATTGCACTGACATCGGGACCTGAGGCCCGTGACTATAGCGCACCAATTGCCCATCGACGTCAAGGATTAACTGGGTAATTGACGAGTCCATCTCCATAGGCTTGAATTCCAGTTTCAGTCCCGGTACAGAGCCACCCCCACGGAAAAACACCTCACGGATGGTTTGCGCTCGCTGAAACTGGATGAGCGATCCGGTGGCGTCGCCCATGCTTGCATCTCCAACTTTCCGGAAGTGCCACTGGGGAGTTGAGGTATCGACATACTGTGCGAGCTGCTGCTTGAAGAACCCGTCCAGCAGTCCTGCGGGAGCGAACAGTCGTGCGAAATCTTCCTGGGTGACATCACGGGAACTGGATTTCACGAATGGGTAACGTCCAAGTATCGCCTTGTTGCAGAACTCGCCGATTTCGGTGGAAATGGCCTGGCCGAGATTCACGCGGGTAACGCCAAGTGCCTGGGTTGCGCCGCCGAGCGAAAGCGTGGTGAGCATGGATCGCAGCGGTTCCGGCAGGCGCAAGGCATCGGCCTTGAGCTTGATTGGCACATCACTCGCAGGCGGAGGGTTACCGCTGTTGACTGCAGTGTTGGTGGCCAGCAGGAAGGTGTAGAGCTCATCGACGACACTCAGGGTGGCATCGATGGGCGCGGGTTGGCCAGGTGCGGGACTGCTGACCAGACGACGTAAATCCTCGAAGCGCGCATCGACTATGTATTCCGGACGCGACACCTTGCTGACAGTGGATTCCCGCACGTCCGTCGGGCCAAGCAACTTCCGCAGGCGCTCGCGAGCCGCGCCAACCTGGTCTGTTACCTTTTCGACCGTTGTCTTGTCGGCCTCATCGACATTCACCAGGGTTACTTCCTTGACAATTGCCCGCAACAGAAGGGGGAGAGGGGAGTCAGCTGCCGAGAGAATACCGGCTTGCTGAATGCTCTGCTGCAGGCTGGTGGCCGGGACCAGCGAAATGTCGTTTATGAAGGATTCCCAGGTTTGCGCGTAGTCCTCGAGATAAAGCCGCCTCACGTCTTCAAACAGGCGGGCCTCGTCATTGGCAGAGAGTTGCTGCGTCTTGCTGCCGAGGACCCAGTCTGCTTCTTCGGCAAGCTGTTTGGTGACTTGTATAGAGGCCTGTAAGAAAGCATTGTGATAGCCGTTGAAGCTGAATAGTCCCGGGACGCCGGTGGTGAGCGGTTGCCCGCTGGTGCGTCTGAACACCAGCGCTGCCGATGGTCCAGCCGCTTTCGCAATCGTAAACTCCGGAAGGTTCTCGCCAACCCCCTGGCGTTTAATGCGTTGGTAAATACGTTCTGCAATGGGGGTCCGAGCCAGACTCAGACGAACGCGATCGACCAATTCCTTATCGGCCATGAACGGCGAGGAGACCAGGCGCTGACCCAGAAACGCATCCAGATGTTTCTCAAGGGCACGACGTTGTTCTACACTGACTTCGCGTGGAAGACTGACTTCCCAGTCGGCGGTGATAAAGGCCTTGAGTGCAATCGGATCGAAGTGTGCAGGCTCGCTTAACATGAGATAAGCCTTGAGTCCTTCATACAACAGGTCCGGGTTGCTCTGTCCGCGCGTATAGAGCTGTTCCTCGATGTGCCAGGCAAGCCGTGGGATGAAAGCGTCGCGCAGCAACTGATAATAGGCTCTGCTGGTGGCTGCCTCGAGCTTTTCGCCCTGGTAGAGGCCGAAATTCATGTCGAGAGGTGTCTCGCCCGCTTTGGTACCTGTGGGTGTGGCCAGTTGCTTAACTGCCTGCAAGGCAGGTATCAGTTCCACGACATTCGAATTCGCGTCCACCCGTATTTCGTGCACCTGCTCGTCTACTGCCTGCAGCCTCCCTTCAACTGCCGCGACGTAACTCTGATTGCGTTTATAGCTTAATGTCCAGGCCGTGATTGCACCAACGGTTAATAGCATGGCGACTGCAAAACTGGACCACTCAAGCAGGGCGCGTCGCCGCTCCCAACGTAGGTTGGTACCTGCGAGCCCAGCCTCCGGAAAGATCACGTCCTGGAGCAGACGCATCAGGAAGAAGCTTTTGCCGCTGGCGTGCTGTGGAACGATCAGCTTGTGTTCCAGGTGAAAAGCGCGCGATAGGCTGCCCAGTACGCGATCGATCGGGCTGCCCTCCTGAGTGCCGCTGGTAAAATAAACGCCACGAAGCATTGGGGCAACCTCGTAGCGCGAGGGGCTCATGACCTTGGTGATGAAACTGGAAAGTACCTCCTGCAGGGAGCTGAATTGTTGTGGGAAAATATATAGCGCCGTGCGTCTTTGCGGGTCATGCTCCTGTTGGAGACGATCAATCAATCGGTCGTTCAACCGCTGCACTAGTGCATCATATTCCGCATGGTATCCAGCAAGCATATCCGTACCGGGTTCAGCGAAAGGAAATGTGGTTCCCCATATCTGAGCACGTTCCTCGCGCCCGAATTCGCTGAAAAAATCCATGAAACCTGCCAACAGGTCAGCCTTGGTTACCAGAAGATACAGGGGAAAGCGAATATTGAGCTGCGTGTGAAGTTCCTGGATGCGTTGACGCAATGCGTTTGCCTGCATTTCCAGCTGCACCGAATTTTGTTGCAGTAAATCAGAGACGCTAACCGTAACAATAACCCCGTTGATCGGGCGCCGTGGACGAAATTTTTTCAACAGCTGTAAAAAACCAGCCCATGCCGCGCTGTCAGTCTCCTGATTGCTTTCCTGCGTGGTATACCGGCCTGCGGTATCAAGCAGCACCGCCTGATCCGTGAACCACCAATCACAATTACGAGTCCCGCCAATGCCACGGATCGACTCCTGGCCGAATCGATGTGCGAGAGGAAACTGCAAGCCGGAATTGAGAAGAGCGGTAGTCTTGCCTGAGCCAGGTGCGCCGATAAAGATGTACCAGGGTAACTCGTAAAGGTATTGACGTCGTCCCAATCCGGTCAATCTGCCCCATCCCGTTTGCTTGCCTCTTACCTCCTTCAATACCTCTGCAGCCTCATCAAAACGTCGGCGAAGCGTCTCGACCTCATGTTGCGCGGTGCTGTCACCTGAAGCTGCCTGGGCAGGAGCCTGTTTCATCAGGCCTTCCATAAGTCGTGCGCTCGCAAGCTTGCTTCTGAGCGATCGCCATGCCAATCGACCGATATAAAATGCGATGACCACACCGATGACGATCCAGCGCATGATGGGCGACTCGAGCGGCCGGTAATCTGCGATGCCGATAAGTGGACCAACAAACCAGATGATAAGACCAAGGGCCGTCAGGCCGAGCCCAGCCACGACCCAATGGTTAAAGATGAGCTTTAGCAGTTTATGCATCATGGTTGTGTAGCGAACAACGTGATCTCAACGCGGCGATTCCGTGCACGTCCCGCTGCAGTATTGTTGGGTGCGACTGGATCGGCATCAGCGCGACCTTCAGCGATCAGGCGGTCTGGCGCAACTACCGTTGCAAGGAGCCGAAGCACGGCATCGGCACGGGCCTGTGAAAGATGCCAGTTTGATGGAAATCGCGCGGATCGGATCGGCAGGCTGTCTGTGTAACCGGCGATCTGCACGGCGCCCGGGACGGCATTAAGGGCAGCGCCAATACGCATGAGTAGCGGAATAAACTCGCTGGAAACCGTCGCGCTGCCTGGTGCAAACAAACCATCTCCCCGCAGGGTTACCACGCTGGAACCGGCGTCATCACGTACAGCAACCAGCCCCTGAGTAATCTCCGTGGCAAGGAAAGTGGTGAGACGTGGTGAGGGCGCAGGTAATAACACAGGTGTCAACTTGCGTGGCGGGGGCGCCTCCGCGCGAATTGACTGGATTTTGGAAAATACCGGATCGGAATCGTTATTCAAATTATAGCTGAAACCAAGATAGGAGGTGAGCAAGATTAATCCGCAGACTGCTATTATTACCCACAGAGGAAGGATAGTGAATATCGGATGACGTTGTGTAGTGGCGCCTTGCCAGTGAGGAGAAAGGTCGCGTTCATATTCGCCGCGGTGTTGACGCAGCAACTGTGCCAGGCGTTCACGCAGCGCCTCAAGCTCCGAGCGGCCGTTGTCCATTAGGTGATAACGCCCCTCAAGTCCCATTGCCATGCATATATACAGCAGCTCCAGCAGGTCATGATTGGCGTCGGGTTTTTCGGCGATCTTTGAGAGTAATTGGAAGAATTTTTCGCCGCCGCGAGCTTCGTTGTGGAACTGAACCAGCAGGCTCTGTTTCGCCCACATGCCTGAAGCGCCCCAGGGCGTCGAGGCGGCGATCTCGTCGAGGAGGGTACACAGTGCGTAGCGCGCAGCTAGGATTTTCTCCGATTCGATTCCTGCGGCCCGGGCGCGTGCCTCAAAGGTCTTGATACCCTGTGCGAGTGCCTCGCGCAATCCGGAAGGATCAGGGTGTTGCGCTGTAGCACGTAATTGCGCAGTAAGATTGAGTAGCGGGTTGGCAGCCGCGACCAGAGGATTAATTCCGGAGGCAGTTGCTGAGCCGTCGAGCCCGTAAGACTTTCCACTATCGGAAAATTGAGTTTGTGTCGAACCGGGAGGTCGCTGTGTGCCTCGCCTGCCGGGTGAGGGAAGGATGATGGTACGATCCGAGCCGGTCCCTGCGAAAGGATCGTCAGTATTCATGCTTATCCCCTGATTGCCCAAAATTCCAGTTCAAGGGACGGAAACTCACCCGCGATGTGCATCGCCAAGGCCCCGGAACGTTGCAGCTGTTGCCACAGTTCGCCACCGCGTTCAAGCTCAAAGTAATTGAACCCGGCATGGAACGGAATCTGGCGAGGCGCAATTGGCAACGGGCGCAACGGGATCCCTGGCAATTGCAGGTTAACCAGATCGCGGATGCGCTCACCGGGGCCTATTTTGACCTGGCTGGGAAACCGAGAGCGCAGGGTGTCCGGCGGGAGTTGCGCGTTGGCCGCCAGCACAAAACTCGCGCTTTTCAGCAGCTCCTTGTCCGCAATAATGGCTACACGCACTCCATGTTGACGGGTTTGCAGCTCGATAGGAATTGCGTTCTGTTCTATCACCATCGTAAGCGAGCGCCGCAGTTCCGCGATCAACGGTGTAAAGCATGCATCGAGTGCATCATGCTGATACTCCGGGAAAGCAAGCGGGCGCCGGCTCATCTGACTGAATGCCGCCAGGTCACCTGCCAGCCCGAGACACAGTGCAAACAACGGCTCGGGATGTATGTGGGGATGCGTCACCAGGTGCATAAACACTGGTTCATAGCGGTTAACCGTTTGTAATAGCAGGAAGTCGGCAACCTCTGAGACGCCGCCGCGTCCTGGTTGTGTGTAACGCGCCGCCAGGGCTTCGCCACGCTGATGCAGCAATCCGTGCAGATCGCGAATAAATGTGCTCAAAGTTGCATTACCATCAGCACGTAATAATGGTGGGATGTAGGTTTTGTTCAAGACCACCTGATTATCTGCGCGGCGTTCCATGATGCTTACAACACCGAGTGTCGCGTAGGCATCCGTGATATCGGTTTGACGCATCAATCGCAGACGGAGTCGGCCAACCTGAAGAAGTGCACTGCGGTCGGAGCTGGCATTGGTATCGTTGACCTCTACCTCACCGACGGCATAGCGAGTTGTACCGGGACCAGGCTGGTCGCTGAACTCTACATCCTCCATGCCAGGACGGCGCAGTGGCAAGGCCAGTACGATTAGTTCATCCCTAATGCTGGCATCTATGTCAAGCGGCGGGGGTGGGGCGTCGTTGTGCGGGAAATCAAACGGTGTGCCATCAGGCATCAGCCCGCGTGCGGCTATCAGCTGGATCTTTCCCATTGCCAGTGCGGCTGAATCGACTTCTATACTGCAGAATCCCCAGCCATGTCCCAGCAGTGGACCCGTTCGCGCTTCCACCAATCTTTCCAGATAGCGATCATGTTGCTGGAAGTGTTGCGGCTGAAGGAACATACCTTCAGTCCAGACGACCTTGTCATTCCATGGCATAAGAGGTTTCTTGCCTTCGTCACACGGCCCGCTAATCAAACTAGGGACTGGCGATGCTTATCTGATTTCCTTCCAGCTGTATTACTAGCTGGGTAACCTTGTGTGGCGCAATGGCGGTGGAGGCTCGCCAAACGGCATGTTCCAGATCACGGAAAGCAGCCACCACGCCTACGAACTGAGTATCCGGTTGAAGCGTACGCTTGATCTGACGTGTTTCATCGGGTGTCAGATGCAATTCATCGACGGCTACAAGTTCGCTCCCCAATGTTTCCCGGTCCCGATCATACAAGGAGAAGAAATCGGCATTGTTGAAGGCGGCGAGGGATTTGAGTTCATAAAAACGCACCACCACGGGGGAGGGTCGCCCACTCATATCAGGGTTGATATTTGCATGCACCCGCAGATCAGTCTTTAATACGGTGGGTTTTGGCCCTGATGCGCAAGCAGACAGCCACAGTATACACACTGTAAACGCCATCCATGCCATTCGAGTCTGCCATTCAAATGGCTTCTTCATATTGCCTCCCTAAAGACTATAAGACCGGGCGTGCACAATTTCTAATAGGTCTAATTTTAGTAATTTCTGCCTGCTAATTCTATTCTCCCGGTTTCCTCAAAGTTGGTACCTAAGTTTAGAGGTTACGGAAATCGGGAGAGTGTTACTATTCATTGCCAGAATCACTATAAACGATAAACCATAGAAAGCTGAAATACCATGACTTAAAATGTTACCGTGGACGGCATGTGTAGCGGTAGCCTCCATCCGGGAGAATATAAGAAAGGGGGTCACATGACGAGCCCAGTAATGAGGTGGAGGTCCGCGGTGGCCAGTGACGTTGGCCGAGTGCGCAAGGTGAATGAGGACGCCTGCCTGGCGCGACCGGAAATTGGCCTGTGGGCACTTGCAGACGGCATGGGCGGACATAGCGCAGGCGATCTGGCGAGCCGCATGATCATTGAGATCCTGCAAAAAACCGGGGTTCCGACAGGTCTCAGTGATTTCATTGACGACATGTCGCGACGTCTGCAGACGGTTAATCGACAATTGCTGGACGAAGCATTGCGCCGTGGTCAACCGGTAATCGGCAGTACGGTTGTTGTTTTCCTTGCGATGAATAACCAATGCGCCTGTTTATGGGCGGGAGACAGCCGTGCCTACCGCTTTCGCGCTGGCGATTTTACCCGCCTCACGCGTGACCATACCCTGATGGAGGATCTGATCGCGCGTGGCAAATATCCTGGTGTTCATGCTGATAATGACACTACCTTAAATATGTTGTCCCGTGCCGTAGGAGCAGAAAACGAGCTAAAGCTGGATACCGCTACCTGCCAACTCGCTCCGGGCGATGTCTATTTGCTGTGCAGTGATGGCCTTTACCGGGAAGTCAGTGAAACAGAGATCAGGGAGATCCTGCTGGAAACGGCTACTTCGCACGTCTGTGACAGGCTGGTGCAGCGTGCCTTGTATTACGGTGGGCGTGACAATATTACAGTGGTCGTAATCGAAATACTGTAAAGATAACGTGAAGACAAAAACTGTGCGTCATCAAAACAGCCAACAGACCATTTCCATATCCATATCCGCCCACGTGTTCTAAATGGTTGTGACAAGCATATACGTAAATATACGTAATATATTTGGAATTGGTGACGTCACAACCAAGAAAATTATTATATTAATAAATATGGAAACGTCGTCTCTGCATGATCATGATTAAGGACGCGGTAGAAAATGCGCCTGGACGTGAGTTGTTTGTGAGTTTTCCACGGCGTTGGCAACTATAAAATTGGTTGACGAGTCATTGAATTGCGCTGTAATGTCAGCCACTCATAACTAAATATCGAATAACAAACATGGAGCACGAATAAGTATCATGGAGCTAATTCTTGATTGATATCGACACCCTCCTGACCGAGGTTCCTCAGGATCCGCCCTGCGGGCCAGATCTTGAGTATGACCACGGATTCATAGCGCTTGAGCAGGCTGCGCGTCGTCGACCCGAACAGCAGTTCGGAGAGACCACGGTCGCTGCCGAGGAGCCGAATTGGTCTGAGGTTCTGGATCGCGCGCTAGCATTGATGTTACGGACCAAAGACCTTCGCGTTGCCATTCTAATTACACGGGCACTCACGTCTCTGGAAGACATGGGTGGTCTGGCTGCGGGTCTGGTGCTGATTCATGGGCTGATGGAGCGCTATTGGGATTCTGTACACCCGCAGCTCGATCCGGAGGACGGGTACGATCCCACGATGCGGCTCAATGCTCTGGCGCCACTTGGCGATCCAGATACGCTGTTGCGAGATGTGCGCAACATGCATCTGGTGCGTCCGGGTCGTCATGGCGGTGTTGCAGTGAGGAGCGTATTGATTGCCATGGGCAAGCTGTCCGCAAGCAACGATGATGCCGTGCTGACTCGTACCGAAATCGAAGGCATGATACGGGCTGCCGCGGCCGATGATGCCTTGCCGATTGAAGCCCTGCGTACATCGATACAGTCATTGAAGGCACTGCGTACCTTGTTGTCCGACAAGGTTGGTATAGAACGGGTACCCGATCTAAAGTCGCTGCAAGAGCTGCTTGGGTTGCTGTTACAGGTCTGTGATGCAGCGCTAGGTGTTAGTGCAGAGGCACAGGAACAACCGATTCAGATTGCCTCAGAGGGTATGGCGGAGCCAGTACATCCGTTGACCACCGAGATACGCAGCCGCGAAGATGCAGTGCGTTTGCTGCAACGGGTGATTGAATACATCGAACGCACCGAACCAACCAATCCGGCACCGCTGTTTATTCGCCGGGCGCAACGTTTGATGATCAAGAGTTTTGTCGAGATAATACAGGAACTTGTGCCGGAGAGCCTGGGCCAGATTCAGAAGTTGGCCGGGCTGGAAGGTGAATAAAGAATAACGAACATGGCGAATAAGATCACACGATTAACTATTATATATGGTGTAACCTGACATGACAGGGTACAGGCTGGGCTTCACGAGGGTCGGGGAGCAAGATAAAGGTATCTAAACTGCCTTTTTCCAAACGAGAGGTGGACCATGGCACAAAGTAGTCAGAAGTTTATTGCACGTAACCGCGCACCGCGTGTCCAGATCGAATACGACGTCGAGCTGTACGGAGCGGAAAAGAAGATCCAGTTACCGTTCGTCATGGGCGTATTGGCCGATTTGTCCGGCAAACCGACGGAAGCTTTGCCCGCGGTTACAGATCGCAAGTTTCTGGACATCGATATCGACAACTTCGATAGCCGGATGAAGGCCATTAAACCGCGTCTCTCCTTCCAGGTTCCAAATACCCTGACTGGTGAAGGTAATATGAATGTAGAACTTACCTTCGAAAACATGGATGACTTCTCGCCGGCGGCGGTGGCACGCAAGGTTGACGCGCTAAGCAAGCTGCTGGAAGCCCGGGAGGAACTCGCAAACCTTATCACCTACATGGACGGTAAGTCGGGTGCAGAGGAACTCATCTCCAGGGTATTGCAGGATCCCGCACTCCTTCAATCGCTCGCCGCAACCAAGAAACCTACCGAAGAAGAGGGTACAACGTAACACATCAGCTTCGAACACATTTCAGGGAGAGCACCATGGCCGAAACGCAACAAGAGACACCACAAGAAGAAGGCTTGCTGTTGGAGGGCACTGAACTTACCGCACTGTTAAAGAAAGAGTTCAAGCCGAAAAGTGATGAGGCGAAAGGCGCCGTCGAACAGGCGGTACGCACACTTGCGGAACAGGCCCTGTCACAAACCAAGCTCATCAGTACCGATGTCGTCAAATCGATAGAGGCAATCATTGCGGAGATCGATCGCAAGCTGTCCGAACAGATCAACCTCATTATTCACCACGAGGATTTTCAAAAACTTGAAGGCGCCTGGCGCGGGCTCGGTTACCTGGTCAACAACACTGAAACCGACGAGATGCTGAAGATCCGCTTTATGAATATTACAAAGGCGGATCTCGGCAAGACCCTGAAAAAATTCAAGGGTACCGCCTGGGATCAGAGCCCGCTGTTCAAGAAAATCTACGAGGAGGAATACGGACAGTTTGGTGGAGAACCAATCGGGTGCCTCGTCGGCGATTACTATTTCGACCACAGTCCGCCAGACGTCGAATTGCTAGGCGAGATCTCGAAGATCTCCGCCGCTGCGCATACCCCTTTCATCGCAGGTGCTTCACCTGTGCTAATGCAAATGGATTCCTGGCAGGAGCTTGCCAACCCTCGTGATCTGACCAAGATCTTCACGACACCGGAGTATGCCTCATGGCGCTCCATGCGCGAATCGGATGATGCGCGTTACCTCGGTCTTGCGATGCCACGATACCTCGCCCGCCTGCCCTATGGCGCCAGGACCAACCCCATAGAAGAGTTCGATTTCGAGGAGGATACCGGTGCGGCCGATCACAGCCGTTACACATGGGCAAACGCAGCCTATGCAATGGCAGTGAACATCAATCGGTCCTTCAAACTCTATGGCTGGTGTTCACGGATTCGTGGTGTGGAATCTGGCGGTTCGGTTGAGGGTCTCCCCACCCACACATTCCCGACGGATGACGGTGGCGTCGATATGAAGTGTCCTACCGAGATCGCGATCTCTGATCGTCGTGAGGCAGAACTTGCCAAGAATGGCTTCATGCCATTAGTGCATCGCAAGAATTCCGATTTCGCAGCGTTCATTGGCGCCCAGTCACTGCAAAAACCCTTCGAGTACGATGATCC
>Ga0210064_1000695_pt1 | contig 15625 bp, 20 predicted proteins | sample Muzzi_CordC_D2_FD_185531 | JGI IMG/M metagenome (GOLD analysis project Ga0210064, IMG submission 185531) | Wetland microbial communities from San Francisco Bay, California, USA, that impact long-term carbon sequestration - Muzzi_CordC_D2 (SPAdes) | ecosystem: Environmental > Aquatic > Marine >...
CCGCCACAAGCGCTTCGTGCGATGCTGGAGCAACGCGGACTGACCAGTGACAAGGAAATCATCTGTTACTGTCAGACCCACCACCGCTCGTCACACGCCTACCTCATGCTGAAAATACTGGGTTACCAGCGCATCAAGGGTTACCCGGGCTCGTGGTCGGCATGGGGTAATCGCCCGGATACACCTAAAGAAATCCAGGCCCGGTGAGCGCACCGCTACGGCGGAAAAGGCCTGAACAGATGCTCGCGATAGTACTCCAGTTCCCTGATGGAATCCCTGATGTCGTCCATGGCAAGGTGACTGGACTCCTTGTTGAAAGCGGCGATTGCCTGCGGCGCCCAGCGCTTGCCCAACTCCTTCAGGGTACTGACGTCCAGGTTGCGGTAATGAAAAAACTCCTCAAGCTGCGGCATCAGGCGGGCCAGAAAACGCCGGTCCTGACAGATGGAGTTGCCACACATGGGTGATACGCCGGCATCCACATGTTCCGCCAGGAACGCCAGCGTCAGGCGTTCCGCGTCCTGCGCCGTCAGCTTGCTGTCACGCACCCGTTGCGTCAGACCCGACTTGCCGTGCTGGCGGGTATTCCATTCATCCATGCCATCCAGGACGGCGTCCGGCTGGTGAATCGCCAGCATTGGTCCTTCGGCGACCGTATTCAGTTGCGAGTCGGTGACCAGGGTCGCGATTTCGATAATTTCGTCCTCAAAGGTATCAAGACCGGTCATTTCCAGGTCGATCCAGATGAGATTGGTCTTTCTGTCTGACATTCCCGAGACTCCTTAAGGTTGTGTTGCATTGTAGCAGAGGCTACCCTGATCGGACCTGTGCAAACGCGTTTTTAAAACTGAATGAATACCTTCTCGTGGATTTTTCTGCTGGCTCTCGGCGCTTCCCTGGCGCTCAAGCTGTGGCTGGCACGGCGCCAGCTGCATAACGTCGCCGCCAACCGTGCCAGGGTACCCGCAGCTTTCGCCGACAGCATTCAGCTGGAAGCCCATCAAAAAGCTGCCGACTACACGATCACCAATACCCGGCAGGGACGGCTGGAACTTGTCTACAACAGCCTGTTGCTGGTGGGCTGGACACTGGGAGGCGGTCTGCAATTGCTGGACAGCAGCTGGCAGCAGTTTGGCTGGGGGCCCATTTCCACCGGTGTGGCCATGCTGATCAGCGCCTTCATGATCATGGCGCTGCTGGAACTTCCTTTCTCTGTGTATCATACCTTTGTCATCGAGGAACGCTTCGGATTCAACAAGACCACACCGGCTACTTTCATCGGCGACATGGCCAAACAGACGCTATTGATGCTGATACTGGGTGTGCCGCTCGCCTGGGCGGCACTGTGGCTGATGCAGGAGTCCGGCCAGTTGTGGTGGCTATATTTATGGCTGCTGTGGGCGGGTTTCAGCCTGTTGATGCTGTGGGCCTACCCTGCGGTCATTGCACCGCTGTTTAACAAATTCACACTGCTGGATGATGAAAACCTGCAGCAGCGTATTCAGTCACTACTCGATCGCTGCGGGTTCAAGAGCCGGGGTATTTACGTCATGGATGGCTCGCGCCGTTCAGGTCACGGCAATGCCTATTTCACTGGCATGGGACAGAACAAACGCATTGTGTTTTTTGATACCTTGCTCAAAACGCTGGAAGCCGACGAAATCGAGGCAGTACTGGCGCACGAACTGGGGCATTTTAAACGCAAACATGTGCAGAAACGTATCATGACCATGATGCTCATGAGCCTGGCGGGCCTGGCGCTGCTGGGTTGGCTGATTGAACAGAGCTGGTTTTATCAGGGGCTCGGCGTACAGCAGCCGTCAAATCACCTGGCCCTGCTCCTGTTCCTGATGGTATCGCCGGTGTTTACCATATTTCTGCAACCGCTATTTTCATGGTTTTCACGCCGGCACGAATTTGAAGCCGATGATTATGCCGCTACTCAGGCCAGTGCCACTGATCTGATCCGGGCACTGGTCAAGATGTACAAGGAAAATGCCAGCACCCTGACGCCTGATCCTTTGTATTCAGCGTTCTACGACTCACACCCGCCAGCCCCGGTGCGAGTCGCGCATTTGTCCACTAAAACCGGCTGAACAGGAGGTACAGGATGAAACGATCGTTAATTTTCGCTGCTTTACTGGCTACAGGCGGCAACTCACTTGCCGATGCCGGGAACGGACAACAGCTGCATGACAAGCATTGCATGAAATGTCACGACACCGGTGTCTATACCCGCGAAGACCGGCGTGTCGCCAACCAGGATGCATTGGTCAAACAGGTCAAACGCTGCGAACTGAATCTGGGTCTGCAGTGGTTTGACAGCGACGTCAACGATGTCGTGCAATACCTGAATCAGTCATTCTACAAATTCAAATGATCCCGTCATGAGCACTGCGCTGATCGACAGGCACTGCCTGCGAGAAACCGGCAGACTGAAAAGCGGCGACATTGAAGCGTTAATGGAACAGATCCATGCTGACTGGTCAGTCAGCGAAGACGGTCAGGCGATCCAACGCAGCTTCGGCTTCAAGAACTATTACCAGACCATCGCGTTTGTCAATGCGCTGGCCTGGATTGCACATCAGCAGGATCATCACCCTGACCTGGAAGTCGGCTACAAGCAGTGTATCGTTCACTACAGCACACACTCGGTGGGCGGCCTGTCTGAGAATGACTTCATCTGTGCAGCCAGAATCGACACGCTTGCAGCGCGTGACGCCTGAGGCAGGCTGAGTCTGCGTGGCAACCCGTCGTAACCAGACACCCCGTCCTTCCTCCCAAGCGTCAGAAAAACACAACGGCCAGCCTGGTCTGATACTGGCTCACTTCGGCCAGATCAGCCTGGTGGAGGACGGCAACGGTGAAGTATTCCGCTGTGCAACGCGCAGAAATCTCCCGCGTACCGTTTGCGGTGACCGGGTACTCTGGCAGGCCAGCAACCCACGAGAAGGCGTGATCGTCCGGGTGCTGGAGCGCAATACGACACTGGCACGGCCGGATAATAACAACCGGGTTCGTCCTGTCGCCGCCAACCTCAACCAGATCGTTACCGTGATCGCCTGCAAACCGAGCTTTGAGTACGGCATGCTGGACCGCTATCTGGTTGCCGCCGAACTCATTGGTGCTACACCTGTAATCGTGGTGAACAAATCGGATCTGCTGGATACGGAAAGCCGCGCCAAACTGGAACAACGCCTGGCCATCTACCAGGAGATCGGTTATTCGCTGCTGTTTATCAGCACCCGGACTACAGATGGTTTAAGGGATCTGCACCAACAGCTCAAATCCCATATCAGTATCCTGGTCGGCCAGTCGGGTGTCGGAAAATCATCACTGGTGCAGGCCCTGCTGCCCGATCTTGATATACGCATTGGCGCCCTGTCCCAGGTCACGGGCCTGGGCCGTCATACCACCACCGTGACAACACTCTATCACCTGCTGGACGGCGGCGACTTGATCGATTCACCGGGGGTGCGGGACTTCAGCTTGAGCCCGGTTCCTGTGGATCAACTCGCGCAGGGATTCAGGGAATTCAGGACCTATCTGGGGCAGTGCCGTTTTCATAACTGCCGGCACGCCAGCGAACCTGGATGTGCTGTGCAGGATGCGGCGCGCAGCGGTGCCATCAACCAGCGGAGACTGGCAAATTATCGGGAACTGGTCAGCATGATGTCAAAGCACTAAGGATCTTCAAGGGGTACTTGAACTCTACTCTGAATAATTCCTGCAGGATTTCAAGGCATTTCAAGTACTCTGCCCCCTTGAAGTGGGCTAACCCGGCGGCCAGGCCATGGCCCGGCCACCCAGCAGATGCAGGTGAATATGAAAAACGGTCTGACCACCGTGCGCGTTACAGTTCATGACGGTGCGATAGCCCTGTTCCGAAAACCCTTCCTGCCTGGCAACCTGCACAGCTGCCAGCACCATCTTGCCGATCAGCTCCTCGCTGCCGGATTCCAGATCATTGAGGGTGGCAATGTGCCGCTTGGGAACCACCAGGACATGCGTCGGTGCCTGTGGATTGACATCACGAAACGCCAGCACATCATTATCCTCATAGACCGTGTCAGGCTTAATCTCACCAGACACCATTTTACAGAACAGACAGTCAGACATTGGATCCCCTCAAATTAGACGAAGAAATTAACCGAGCTGCCCTGGCTGATTTCGACGCCAGTTTCAGGCCGAGTGTTGTTGAGATATTGTGAGATGGCGGTGCGCGCCTGTTTGAACGATTCGGCCTGTCGCCCGACGGGCTGTGCCCGATCCAGTTTGCGCTCATCGATAAAGGCGCGTGTCGATTGATAAGGCGCATGCTCCCGGTGCAGCAATTCACCCTGAACGACGCGCTGAAAAGTTCCACGGCCAGCTTGTCGTTTCACCGGCTCCACTGTTTCAGCTGAAGCAGGCTGCCGGGTCGTTTTGACTGGTGCTGATGCCGGCCGCAGCAAAGGCGCTACCGGTAATCTGCTGATGTCCATCTGCGTCGCTCAGTTCTTTCCGTATGATCCAGTAGATCGCTGATCTGCGTGAAAAGTTTACACTTTTTTTCTCACATTGCACCCTGACAGAAACCCGTCGAAGTTACACTTGAGACAGACGGACTTTTTCTTTTACTATCAGTCAACTGGGTAGACACCTTGAATCAGCTTATCAAGACACAGATCAGCCCTGGACCGTATAAACAGGCACAGCATTAACTCTGGCCCTCATTTCATTGCCAAAGCGCTGCTCAACTGCCATTAACAGATGACCTTCCTGCTGGACGTACTGCACGTGGCGGAAACCACCGGGAACATATCACCCTGGGATTATAGGTCGCGCCGTCCCGAGAAAGCGTGGGACAGGGTACTGCTATCGATGTACTCCAGTTCACCGCCCACAGGTACACCGTGGGCAATACGCGTGGTACGGATACCCTGCTCTCGCGCCAGTTCACTGATGTACTGGGCGGTAGCCTCACCTTCGATGGTTGGATTGGTGGCCAGAATGACTTCCTTGAGTTCGCCACCGGCAAAACGCTCACTGAGCTGGTCAAGCCCGAGCTGTTGCGGACCAATCCCGTCCAGTGGTGACAGGTGCCCCATCAAGACAAAATAGCGCCCCCTGAAATCGGTCGCCTGCTCAATCGCTTCGATATCGACAGGGGTTTCAACAACACAGAGCAAACTGCTGTCACGCGTAACGCTGGCACAGAGCGGGCAGCGATCGCTTTCACAAAGGGTACGGCAATCACGACACTTTCCGACCTCGTCCATGGCCTTTAACAGCACCTGGGCCAGCCGCCGGCCACCCTCCCGGTCACGTTCCAGCAGATGATAGGCCATGCGTTGTGCTGTCTTGTTACCCACACCAGGCAGGCAGCGCAGCGCTTCCATCAAGCGGCGGATAAGTGGTGATGCAGCCATCAGCCGTGTAACGACTTTCTATCAGACCAGGAGCCTAGAACGGCAGTTTCATTCCCGCCGGCAAATTCATCCCTTCCGTCACGCTCGACATACGATCCTTGGTAACAGCCTCGACTTTATGCGTAGCGTCGTTAATCGCCGCTGCGATCAAATCTTCAAGCATGTCCTTGTCATCACCTACCAGACTGTCATCGATTTCCACCCGGCTTGCTTCATGACGACCGGTCATCGTCACCTTAACCAGACCTCCACCGGACTCACCGGTGACTTCCAGGCTGGCAATCTCCTGCTGAGCCTTCTGCATATCAGCCTGCATCTGCTGGGCCTGCTTCATCAGGTTCCCAAGTCCACCTTTCATGCTCGATTCACCTCAGTCAAATATTCACTAGTCCACAGAACGAATTGTCTCTCTGTGCAGAGTCGCATCAAAACCCTTCTGAATGGCTTTTACATTCGGATCTGATTCGATCGCGTTCACTGCATCAGCCTGCCGCAATTCGGCCTCCTGCAGTTGCTGCTGTGCCGGCGTATTACCTGCACTTCCCTGCACTTCGATCTCTACATGAACCGTTTGCTGCAACACCTCGCAGAGTGATCTCTCCAGCCTCTGCTGCCGCTCTTTGCTCAGCAACTGCTGGTTGCTGGTATCCAACACCAGTTCCCAGTTGTTTTGGGCATTACTTCTCAGTGCACAATTCATCGCCAGCTCACGCAACACGCCTTTCAGTTGCATGCGTTCCACCAGGCTGCGCCAGTCGTTGCCAGGCGTCGCGGCCGGGCTTTGAGCCTGAGCTGCCACCCGTGCTGCTGTCTTCAACTGCTCTGGAGACGGCACTTTTCGAATTTGCAGCGGCGCCGTCTGCTCTGCTCCCAGGGACCGTTCCACGGACGCAGGACGGAACGCCAGCATACGCAAAAGGACCATTTCCAGCCCGCCGCGCAGGTCCGGCGCCATTTGCAGGTCGCGCCGCCCGATCAAGCCGATCTGGTAAAAAAGCTGGGCGTCTTCGGCATCCATCCGTTCAGCCAGATCAAGTACCGCCTCGCGTTCATCCAGATGCTCGTCCACTGCATCGGGCAGAGTCTGTGCGATGGCAATCTGCTGCAGGTAGGCGAGCAGTTCTGTAAGCAGGCCCTCGTAGTCGGGTAGCTGCTGCGCCAGCCGCTCGACAATCTGCAGTAACGCGGCGCCATCACCACCAGCCAGTGCCCTCAGCAGTTCGATAACGTGTGCCTGTTCGATGGTGCCCAGCATGGCACGCACTTCAGCCTCATGCACAGATCCACCACCGTAGGCGATGGCCTGATCCAGCAGACTGAGCGCATCCCGCATACTGCCGTCTGCAGCACGCGCCAGCAGACGCAGTGCCCCGGCATCGGTTTCCACAGCTTCGACTTTTAACAGCTGTGCGAGGTGCGCAATGATTGATGGTATCGGCAGGCGCTTGAGATTGAACTGCAGGCAGCGTGACAAGACGGTCGCCGGCAGTTTTTGCGGGTCGGTTGTTGCCAGCAGAAATTTAACGTGTGGCGGCGGTTCTTCCAGTGTTTTCAGCAGGGCATTGAAACTGTGCGCCGACAGCATGTGCACTTCATCGATCAGGTAAACCTTGTAGCGACCGCGACTCGGCGCATACTGGACATTATCCAGCAGTTCACGGGTATCCTCGACTTTGGTTCGTGACGCGGCATCCACTTCAAGCAGATCGACGAAACGCCCTTCATCGATCTCCATACAAGCCGGGCACTGACCACAGGGCTCGGCGCTGACACCGGTTTCGCAATTCAGGGATTTGGCAAAAATGCGCGCCACGGTCGTCTTGCCTACGCCACGTGTGCCGGTAAACAGGTAGGCATGGTGCAGGCGATCATTATCCAACGCGTTTATCAAGGCCTGCAGGACGTGTTCCTGCCCCACCATCTCCGCAAATTTCCGGGGGCGCCATTTACGCGCCAGAACCTGGTAACTCATTGCCTATCCTGTGCACAAAAACATAATGATCGCAGGGGCGGTTTCCTGACCGCGATATACCACTGACCTAGTGTACCTCGTCTCTCATATTAACCCATTAAAAAGGGTGGCGACCCGTATCAGCCACACCCCGGCGCCCAAGTCCACTGCTGCGGCTGCTCCCTTCCGGGTCTGACCGGGTTCACAGTTTATTGTCGCGAGGGGACCGATACAGGCCACCATAAACCGTAGATGATAGCGGACCGGGAGTCTGTCGAACCAGTCATTTGCACGGTTCCACCAGCCAGCAAAGGGCGGCATTGTACCAACTCCCCTTTCGCACAGCCATGCATGGCAGCAAACTTGTGAAAAAATTAATACACGCCACATAACTAACTGTTAATAATATTTATTTTAATTTATTAGAAATCGAAAATAATACCTGATAGAATTACTAGGTTATTTAGTGCACTACAAAATTCTCGAAGGAGCAGTCAAGAATGCAAGCAGAAGTAAATGGCAAAATCATCGAACTCAGTGAAGCCGGCTGGTTGAACAACCTCGACGAGTGGAGCGAAGACCTGGCGGTTGAAATCGGCAAGAGTGAGAAGATCCCCGAACTGACCGAAGAGCACTGGGATATAATCAGACTGGCGCGCGAGTATTTCCATGAAAACGGCACAGTGGCAGAGCCGCGTACATTTTCCAAACTCATGAAAAAACTATACGGCAAAGATCGCAGCGACCAGAAATATATCTACTCGCTGTTCCCCACCGGCCTGATCAAGTGTGCCAACAAGGTGGCCGGCCTGCCACGGCCCAAAGGCTGCAGCTGAGCATCAGCTACCACCAAAAAGGACACGGAGGCACGCAACCGAGCAACCGTGCTCAGTACGCTCCGGGTTGCCCGTGCCCGCCCCTGCAGCTTCGAATTTAGCCACGGAAGACAAGAAAATCACGGCAGTCAAAAAATTTTACGTGTTTTCAGAGTCTTCCGTGGCTATTTACATAACATCAGCTTAAGTTAAGTAGCATTTGCTTCAGTGAGGGACTTTGTATCGGACTCTCGAGTCCGTTGCCTGGGCCACTGTGACGCCGTTCAGTGTTTAACCGGCTCAAAGCTCGAAACCACCGGGCATTCGTGGGCGATATAAGCCTGCAGCGCGCTCAGACGCGGGTCATCAGCACCCATCGCCGCGCTCTCGTGCGGGTTCTGGATACACCCGTTGACCACCTCCCTCCCACAACACAGCGACCTTGCCTGACTGCTGCTGGAACCTGGAATAGGTTACCGGCTGAGTATTGCTTGCGTTCGGGTGACACTGATGGCAAGACACCGTGCTCTTGTTGTTCAAGCCACCATGGAACAACTTTGCACCGGTACGGGAGCACCATTTCTGGTATCACCAAAATGATATTCGAACCCGGCAGACCGAGCGGAGCCGGAAGCCTTGAAACGACAAAGCCGCCGGGGACGCTTTTGGGTTTTGGTGCAGTGTAAAGAACGCAAGAAACTTGTCTGGAATTCTTTACAGACAGACCTGGTTAAATAACCTGAACAAGTGATCAATTCCCAAGTTATCCAACAGTTAGGGCAACCGGCACTTAATATGCTTGTGTATTTTGGTAAAAGAAGGATAGCGGAGGATAGTTTTATGCGATTAGATCTATTGACTCTAGTCCTGGCGCTGCTGTTTGTGATTGGCCTGTTGGCGATCGATTCGGTGATGGCGACCCAGTCCGGTTTCTTTACAGAATTACAGTTCAATGCTGATATCGAAAACTTTTCATCAGCATCTATCAAGTAAAAGAACAAAACAGGAGGTGTTTTATGCAACCCTCGATCATATCTCGAGTGACGCTGACCGCTGTTGTCCTTGCTCTCACCATGACCGTAGTTATCCTCTGGCTTTTCCGTTTCAGCCTTCTTGGATTAACAGATTTCGCCAGGCGCAAGGCCTTCTGAGCACAGCTTATCGGGCGACATACACAGGCGCAGACAGACTGTGCGACGCTTATTGCCAGCTAGATCAGTATATTCGGATAAATTTCTTCTGCTTGACAAAGTCCTGCTTTTTCTATGTGATTTGGGTTGATGTACCCGGATAGCTGATTCCAGAATCCGCGGGAAAACGACCACACCACAGAGATGGCGATTAATGCGGCGCGTGAGCAAATCACGCAAGTCGCCTTGGATTGGGCGGGAGGAGAAAAATGAGCACCACAACCCGTTCGTTGGGAATTGTTTGCATAGGTTTGAATCGTGGCCGCCATAGTGGCCGTAGGCGTTATCTCACTGGCTGTATTGGCCTGGGTAATATCGCTCTAACCGGTTAAATCAAAATCTGGCGGTACTGCCGGAGAAATAACTGCAGCACTATCAGCTAAGGCGGCCTTCAGGGCCACTTCTTTATGCCCCTCTCCCCGCGCGCGTGGCTGGGGAGAGGCAATCAGATACAGCATCAGACTTGCTTTGTCCTGTTGATCAGTGTTTCAACCAGGTCCATCTGTAACGGGAAAACGATGGTGTTGGATCGTTCCCCGGCGATTTCCGTCAATGTCTGCAGGTAACGCAGCTGCAATGCCTGGGGTTGTTGGGAAAGCGTCCGCGCCGCTTCCAGCAGTTTGTGTGCAGCCTGCATTTCACCCTCGGCATGGATGACCTTGGCGCGCCGCGTGCGTTCGGCCTCGGCCTGTTTGGCAATGGCCCGTATCATGCTTTCATCCAGATCGACATGTTTGATTTCGACGTTGCTGACCTTGATGCCCCAGGCATCGGTCTGCTGATCGAGTGAACTCTGTATGTCAGTATTGAGGCGCTCACGTTCTGCCAGCATTTCATCCAGCTCGTGTTGTCCCAGCACGGAGCGCAGGGTGGTCTGGGCCAGCTGGCTGGTCGCCATAAAGAAGTCCTCGACCTGGATGATGGCCCTCTCGGGCTCGATAACGCGGAAATAGACCACCGCATTCACTTTCACCGAGACGTTGTCACGGGAGATCACATCCTGGGTGGGTACATCCATGACAATGGTGCGCAGATCGACCCGAACCATTTGCTGGATCAGCGGGATAATGATAATGAACCCGGGACCCTTGACCTTCCAGAAACGGCCAAGAAGAAAGATGACGCCGCGTTGATATTCGCGCAGGATCCTTATGGCCGAGACGAAAAACAGCACTACCAGTGTCAAGACTGTGTACAGGGCATAGGCTGTCATGATTCTTCCTCCTGTGTTGATGTATCCAGTGGTTCTACGTGCAGGGTCAAGCCCTCGATACCGGAAACCCTGACCTGTTGACCCTTGCGCAAGGGCGCGCTGCTGAGTGCCTGCCAGCTCTCACTGTGGATGGAAACCCTGCCCTGGCGATCAAAGTCGGCAAGCACACTGGCTTCGGCACCGACCAGCTCTTCCAATCCGCTCACCACCGGTCGGCGGCGCGCCTTGATCGCCATACCAATGACGATAACAAAAACCAGTGCACTGATGATGGCAAAGCTTACTATCACTGAAATATCGATGCCGAAGCCAGGCACATCGGTATCCATCAGAAATATGGACCCAGTCACAAAGGCGATGAGTCCACCGATACCGAGCACGCCGAAACTGGGTTGAAAGGCTTCGCCGACCATGAGAGCCACACCCAGCAGAATGAGCCCCATACCGGCGTAGTTGACCGGTAGCAGCTGAAATGAGTACAGCGCCAGCAGCAGGGCAATAGCGCCGACAGTTCCGGGCACGACGGTTCCAGGGTTGGCAAATTCCAGCATCAGGCCATAGATCCCGATGAGCATCAGGATATAGGCGACATTGGGATTGGTGATCACGCTGAGAAAACGGCTGCGCCAGTCCGGCGCGAGTTGATCGATAACAGAGCCGCTTGTCTGCAGGGTGCGTTTCTGACCCTGCACCGTTACTTCGCGACCGTCTATCTGTTTCAACAGGTCGGCCATACCGCTGGCGATAATATCGATAACGCCCAGCTGCAGGGCTTCACTCGCAGGTATGCTGTCTGCTTCACGCACGGCTTTTTCCGCCCACTCCCGATTGCGCCCACGCAGTTCCGCCAAGCTTTGCAGGTAAGCCACCGCATCGTTTATGATTTTCTGCTTGCCGGCGTCTGTAGCCGACTCATCGGCCGGTTTGTCCTGCTTATCTTTTCCGGTGCTGCCGGTGGATGCCCCCCCGCCGATCTTGACCGGTGTAGCGGCACCCACGTTGGTCCCAGGTGCCATGGCGGCAATATGACTGGCGTACAGGATATAGGTGCCGGCACTGGCTGCACGCGCACCGCTCGGCGCCACGTAGCTTGCCACAGGCACGGCGGAATTGGTGATGCTCTTTATGATGCCGCGCATGGCACTGTCCAGGCCACCCGGCGTATCCATACGGATGACCACCAGTTCGGCATGGCGCTGGGCAGCGGTTTCGAGGGCCCGCCCGATATAATCATCGGTAGCCGGACCAATGGCACCTTCAATGGTCAGTTGAATAACAGGGTTGTCAGCGCTGCTGACGGATACCACATTCAACAGCAGAGCGGCTGCGAGGAACAGCGGTATGGCCCGCAAGATACGTGTCAGTCTCAGCATTTAATGGATTCCATGTCTGACTTGTTAAGCATAGCTCAGATGCGAGCGTAAAGCCTACCCAACTCTGTTTCAGCCGCCAGCGGGATCAAGTCTCAGACTGGTGGGGCGTGAAGATCCGTTTAATCTCTCGCACAGCTGCAGAGACGCAAAGTATTTTCTTGGCGGGCTTTGCGAGAGATATGATTGAATTTTGACTCATGTGTAAAGATGTTGGTCATTCAAGGATTACTAGTCGTCCTTTGCCAGTTCCTGCGCGATACGGGCACCGGCCCGCTCATCAACCCGATACAACAACAGCCCCCCTACGGCAAACAGGATAACAATGGTAAACAGTGACAATTGCGGACTTCCTGTCGCCAGACTGGTGAAACCGACCATCAGCGGTCCGAGTATTGCGGCGAACTTGCCCAGTATATTGTAAAAGCCAAAGTACTCCGCGGATTTGTTTGCCGGAATGATGCGCGCATACAGGGAGCGGCTGAGCGACTGTACACCACCTTGCACCAGCCCGATGACCACAGCCAGCACATAGAACTCGCCAACCTGATCCATGAACGTCGCCCAGCCTGTTACCAGCATATACACGCCGATGGCAAGGAGAATCCCGGCCTTGGCACCAATACGGCCCGCTAAAATCCCGAACCCTACGGCCGCCGGAAAGGCCACGAACTGGGTAATGAGCAAGGCCGTGAACAGATGCGACATGTCGAAACCCAGGGCCATACCGTAGTCCACCGCCATTCGAACAATGGTATGCACGCCATCGATGTACAGCCAGTAGGCGACAAGAAACAATAACACGACGCGCAGTTTCCGGATCTCGTGAAAGGTATTCGCCAGCTGCCGGAAACCGGCCCGTATCGCATCGCTTGCGTTGATGGCTGTCTTTGCACCCGGCTCCGGCACATTCAGGTACAGGGGAATCGAGAACCCAAACCACCACGCTGCCACACAGAGGAATGAAACGCGAACCGCCTCCTGCGCATCGCTGAAACCGAACAGCGCCGGCCGGACCACCATGGCAATATTCAGCGCAAACAACAACCCGCCACCGAGATAGCCAAGCGCATAACCGTAAGCCGAAACCAGGTCCAGCTCATCCTGCCGGGCAACGCCGACGATCAGCGAATCATAGAATGCATTGGCAGCGGAAAACCCCAGGTTGGCCAGCACGAAAACACCGAGGGCGAACAACCAGTCACCCTGTGCAATGAGATACAGAGAGGCCGTCATGGCGATGCCGAGCAGTGCGAAAAATCCGAGGAAGCGTTTTTTCGCCGCACCGGCATCTGCAATCGCGCCGAGTACGGGTGCCAGAATCACCATGAGCAAACTGGCCAGTGAGTGGCCCACGCCAAGCTGGAACGTACTGGTACCGGCAGCCGCTCCTGCACTCCAGTAGTCCTTGAAGAAGGCGGGGAAAAAGGCTGCCAGCACGGTGGTAGCAAACGCCGAATTAGCCCAGTCGTACAAAGCCCAGGAGAACACTGTTTTGTCGGTGAATAGGTCCCGCACGTTTTTGTCCCTGCCCAGCTGTTATTCTCTATGTTTAACAAAACCGACTGCTTTTACCGCGTCGGCCGGCCGGATTGGATGCCGCCATTCTGTCGATGGTCATCGACATATTTTCGGTGATGATTAAAATGATACTATTTTGCAGCAGCAGAATATCGCAGTTTTTCACGCTGCCCGCTAACCACAAGCTTAAAGGCTCGCCGTGCAGCCAGGAAGACCACTACCACCAGAACAACTGTATCGGCGTTGCAATCCTGATCTGCTTGATTCCAACACCAGCGCAGAGCTGGAGAGCCAGGTTGAGACGCCGGGCCAGAAACGGGCCATGAAAGCCATCGATTTCGCCACCGAAATAGAGCTCGGTGGTCACCCGAAGGGTATGGGAACGCAGAAATCCACGGCAATATTAAAATAACCCGCCTGCCAGTCAAACAAATAGCTGACAGTATACAAACAATTGCTTGAGACAGATCATGGCTATTTCCATTCAGTCGGTTAGAACCAGAGGAATAAATGATAGGGTATCAAGGAAAATATGCGGAGCTGCCGGTGACATCGCGCTCATTGGCAGTGAAGAGGTCGTTTTGAAACCCATCAACAAGTCACCCCGGATGGTCCTGAAATTCTTGATCGAAAACGGTGTGACAGTCCAGGCATGCCCACTGTATTTGCCAAACAAGGGCATATCTGCAGAAGACCTCATCGATGGGGTTACTCAGGCAAGACCACCGCTGGTCGCGTAGATGCTGCTTGAGCACGGCGTCAAAGCGGTTACCTTTTGAACTATAACGACCGATGCGGTACCCGGTCACTCTCTCAAAACAGATAGCAGCAGAGTTGTAGAGTCAGGCAAAATACATGAAGGACTGGAGCTGGCTGAAATACGACCTACAGACCGATATAAGGATTCTTTACAGAACTGGACCCATTACCGACATTCGGCAAATAAGGAACCCATATGCGAATCCCTCGCATCTGGGCCCATTGATGTACTTTCATTTGACGCCATGACCTGCTGGTGGGATAAGGGTAGTCGGGAGACAGGCCAGCAACATCGTTTCTCCAGAGGCAATTAATTTAATAAACAAAGGAGCAGACACCATGCAAAATCAGGAAATAAAATTCAGAGTATGTATCGTGGCAGCCAGCTTACTGTTTGCCAACTCAGCCCATGCGATGGATATGGGCAAAATGATGAACCCTTCCAAGTGGATGGGCGGTAATAACGATAATGATCGTTACGATGATTATCGTGGCGGGCCTGGCTACGGTTATCCAGGTGGCCCCCCGGGATATGGTTATGGTGGTGGGCCGGGTTATGGCCCGGGCTATGGCTATGGTGGTGCTCCCGGTTATGGCGCAGGCCCAGGCTATGGCTATGGTGGCGCGCCGGGTTATGGCCCAGGCTATGGCTACGGTGGTGGTGCGCCTGGCTATGGTGCAAACCCAGGCTATGGCGGCGGTGCTCCCGCATACGCTGCACCGGGAGCCGGGTCCAATGACGCAGAATTAATGCGCTTGAAAGAGCGCATCAGGCAACTCGAAGGTGGCGTGAGGTAATTTTATACTGCGTTTCAACCAAAAAGGTAGTCGGTGGTAAATGTGCGTACATGTTGCCACCGACATTTTAAAACCAATAGCCGATGTTAATGGGAGAACGTCTCCAGCGTAATCGATAGATGCGCATATCCATGCAAAGAACCAGCTCAAAATCCGGATGCACGCCTCAAGTACGGGTTGATTGTTCAGCAGCGCATATTTAATCGCCTTAATCAGTAATGTGTTGCGGCACCTGATTTGCACTGCTGCCCTAACCAGGCTGAACAGGTTCGCGCATTAACAAGGTGTTGAATAGCCAGCAAGATCAAGTCTCAGACTGACGCGACGTGAAGATCCGTTTAATCTCTCGCCAAGACGCAGAGACGGAAAGGATTTTCCTGGCGGGCTTTGCGGCTTTGCGAGAGTTATGATTGAAAACTGACTCATTTTATAAGGATGTGGGTTACTCAAGGATTCGTCGTCCAACCTGACTAAACATCCGCGTTCTTAGAACGCGGACTTGCCTTATGCCCCCTATAAGGGGGCTTTAGGGCCAGCCTTCTAAGAAGGCTGGCCTGAGTCGTCCCCGCTCTGAATCATCTCGTGAGATTCATTTGC
>Ga0210064_1000697_pt1 | contig 15600 bp, 13 predicted proteins | sample Muzzi_CordC_D2_FD_185531 | JGI IMG/M metagenome (GOLD analysis project Ga0210064, IMG submission 185531) | Wetland microbial communities from San Francisco Bay, California, USA, that impact long-term carbon sequestration - Muzzi_CordC_D2 (SPAdes) | ecosystem: Environmental > Aquatic > Marine >...
TTTAAACAAACGCGGTTACGAATATTTTGCATTCGAAAGGGCCGGTGTCTGTTCCATGGACCTTGAGGCCAAATGAGGCTCACCGCCCGGTCGACCGTGTGCCGATATCATCATTGCGGATATTAACCACCATGGATTTCCAAGCTTCGAGTTTCTCGGGCATGTTGATCATGGAAACTGCAAAGTTCCAAACATCGCTTTGATGTCGGGAAGTTGGCTTGATGTGCACAGAAGTTGGGCCGAAAATCTTGACTGTCAAATTTTTGAAAAGCCGTTTAGACCTTCGAGACTGAACTTGTGGCTCGATGTATGCGAAAAGCGGATCGATCCGAATCGGAAACTCTACAATGGATTCTGGGCCGATTCTCGTGGAAAACTGTAACAATCGTATTCTACTTTCAATCTCAAACTCAATACAAAACAATATGGAATACTTGATAGAACACAACCAAACTCCTGCTAAGGGACATCGAGGCAAATGCCTATCAAAAAATGATGTGAAGCAAGGCAATTTGATTAAAAAGGGTGGACCAAGGAGAACTACTGCTTCTCTAAAAAAACATAATATTGAGGAAATGCAGTCCATTGCAAAAGACCGTGGCGGCTGGTGTTTATCAAAAAAGTATGTAAGTGTGGAAAAGAATCTTAAATGGCAATGCGGAAAATGTGATCATATTTGGGATGCAAAACCTGCAAATATTATATGGAATAATCAATGGTGCCCTAAGTGCGGCGGAAGCCAACGGTTAACCATCGAAGAAATGAACGCCATTGCCAAAAGCCGTGGCGGAAAGTGTCTATCTAAAAAATATATAAATACGCGGACAAAACTAAAATGGCAATGCGGTGATTTTAAGCATATATGGTATGCGATTCCTGATAGCGTGAAAAGGGGAAGTTGGTGTCCAGTTTGTGCCAGAATAAAAGCATCTAAAAACAAGAAACGAAACAAAAATATGTCAATAAAGAAGTGAGATTAAAACCAACTTAGGCCTCGAACATTAGAATAAATATACCTGCTTCTATTTACATTTACCGTTGACAGGTTCCGATCCTTTGACATACGTAAATTATATCTCCAGACAATTCGATAGATGTCGAATTACAGCTTATGGCAAGAAATCCCAAGTACACGAATCCGCCTTTTTATTGGTGTTATTAGGTAGCCCAAGGAGTATTAAATTTTTTTATAAACTTTTTTTAATCATTCAAAGTTTTAATAACCATTCATAAAATATATATTGGGTAACCATCTAAGATTACAGACTTTAATTATATGATTAAAATGGTATGATTATTGCTGCTCTGGGGAGTACTGTATATTGAAAAAAATTCTCTCATACTCATGTTGAACTGATTAATAGAGTTGACAGGAAATTCTAAAAATAAATTTAAATATGGGAAAAAGTGGCGGAATAAATAATCAAATGGGCTTTACCCTGATTGAAATTATTGCGGTTATGGTCATTTTAGGCGTTTTAAGTGCAATCGCTGTGCCGCGATATGTCGATCTTGCAGCCAATGCCCAACAGAAAGCCATTGATAATCTCAAATCAGAAATGAATGCGCGAGAAAACCTCACCTGGGCAAACCAAAAAATATCAGAAAGCGGCTTTGTAAGTGATGAAAAACTATTCGGTGAATTAATTTTTGACTTTGACCCCAATTATGTTTGGAATCCTGGGGATCCTCAGCCCTCCGGTGGAACGCTGCAATTCAAAGGAGAATCATTTACCTTTAGCCGAATAGCATCTACTAATCTGAAATCGGCAAATTGGATTCAGAAATAATTCAAAAATTGATGAATTTAAAATAACCTGGTATGCTTTTGATCAAACCTTTGATAGCTCCATCTTAGATACTCCAGCAAGATAGAATATACCTGCTATTAAAACGTAACAAAATGATGATTGACCCTTAACTGGCTAAGGTTCATTATCTGTCTGATTTTTCTATAAAAACAGAAAAAGGAGGCGGATATGAACCCAGATGAACTTTCAGTTTTAAACCCCGATTATTTCCATGGTTGTCACCCCCTGGATCTTCGTTCTCATTTTGAGAACGATCCTTTCTTTGAGAATTTAGATTCCGCTTGCTGACATTACGCCTTGCGCATTAAATTCTACCTGACGAGTACCAGGACATCGACCTACCCCTTTTACCCCTGATCTTCTTCCCTTTCGGGCATCGAATCATCACCTGCATCGCCCCATATGTGCCGGCCATATTTCAGGTAACCCTTGACGTTGTTGAGTCGTAAATCCTGACTGGTATTAACAGGGATGACATTACCGGTGATCAGAGGTTGAAGAAAACTGGCAAGCTCCCGGCTGCCACCGCCGGATAAGAAAATAACTTCAATATCCCAATCGTTCGCCCACAGTCGATTAACTTCGTCAGCTATATATGTCGCCAGCTGCGAGTAAACCTGATCCCTGATTTTGGAAATGGAGATACCATGCCCACGCATGGAAATCGTTCCGGTTTCAGCCGCTCGATACAAGCTGTAGAGTTCGACATTGACACTGCTCTTTTCCCTCAGCTTATTGGCGATGACGCTGAAACCTTTGGAAATTCCCCTATCGATGGTTTTGCTTCCGCGATTGAGAAAGCGCAAACGGTCCATAATAGCGAAATCCGTAGTTCGAAAGCCGATATCAATAACTCCGATTTTTTTTTGGGCGAGGTCATTTTCTAATATTTTACCTCTTTCATCCATCAACAGGTTCAAGATGGTGCCCATCGGCTGCGGCAGCATGCGGACCTCGTTAATACTAATTTTCTGATCTGTCTGCCGGCCATCGGGTGAATGATATGTCACGGTGTGATCACCGGCCAGCAGATCATTGAATCGTTTATGATTTTCCTTAAAATACCCGATTGGAAGACCGGATACCACGTTAAAAGGAACGCTGCTTGATGCTTCATCCGGCAAAAGCATTCCTGCGGCGGTCAGGGTCAGAAATTTGACATAATCAGTGAGAAGTCTTTCCTGATCCAGGGTGAACTGCAAAACGCTCGATTGCTGTTCGGCAAGATCGCCGATGAAATAAGATTTTTCGTCGATTGTAACATGGATGTGATCTGTTGGCGCAGCATCACCAAAATCGGCCCAGAATTGAATTTCGGTAGCATCTCCTAAAAGGGATTTAAATATGAGCGTTTCTTTGCCGTTGGTTGCTTTTGTGAAACCAAAACCGATATCGATGCCGAGGACCTGCATGTTTTCCCTCCATATAAATTACCGTTAGATTCAGGTCATATTATATCCTGAACAAAGAAAAGTCAAAGATAACAACAAGTTTATTGGCGCCAGGTCCTGGATACTCGATTCTTGATGCTGTATATTGGATATTAATGAATGAATTCTGGATACAGGATGTACCAACAGGCACAAGGTAAAGGACGCAGGGAAAAGCGAATTCGGAAGTGAGAAAGCGGAATTCGGAAATAATAACTTCGGATTCGAAAAACAATTAACCCGCATAGTATCTATCTATATGCATCCGGCAACCTACCAAAAGAATTAATATAATTAAAAAGTATCTTTACCGGCATCCAATGGGATAATCCCATTTTCAGGTTAGACGTTATACCTGCGGAAGCAGGTTGTCGACACGCAATCCTGCCATAAGGTTATTGCACCAAGTTTACAACCGACTTCAGGCTGGTTGTTATCACACCGTTGATTTGTTTTTCAAAGAACCCAAATAGCCCCTTTTAAACGGCCCCGTACTCTGGGTATAAATGCACCGAGATCGTTCAAAAATCGCTAATCTGTTACCCTATTTTTTGGATAATCTTGGTCGGTTCTAATTCCCCGCAGCTAATATCCCCCTGCCTCCGATTCCAAGTTCATAGTTGCCGTATGAAAAGCGCTGGTGTGAGGCTTTCGCCCTGGGCAGCGAATTAGATTAAAACCAGCTCGCCATCAAGGCCGGCAAAAAAGCCAAGAAACTCACAGATGGCATAGGTGACATTAATTCAAACCCCTGATAGCGGCACGGTTAAACCGCAGGCGATTGTTAGCCAAAATAAAATAAACTCCGGATTCGCCTGCGGAGCAGGCGTTTCCATCGCATGCGTTTTTTGAGGATCAGCGAAATAGGTCTGCTCCAGGACTATTCAGACGGCCTGGTAATTACCAAATGCATGGAAGCGCGTGAGGTAATTTTTGAACTGTAGAAACTGGCCGCCAGTATCGAAAAGGCCTGTATCGTCGCTATTGGCGATGTTAAATCTCAAACAAATTATGTTATTCGAGGCTACACATACATAAACAGCCGCAAGGTAAAAAGCTCAAACCCCGGCTACTGTTTTTAATGCGCTGGCTGGAAAAAGGAGGGATTAACCAAATCGAAAAAACTGATAATCATGGTGGGTGGCTAAGGCGATATGCGATTATTTAGATCTCATAAACGCCAGGATAGCGGTAAAGGACTAACCAAACGCCGCACAGACAGTAAACAGGCTTCTTCTGCACTTATCCTGGGTTCTATATAGCACCCAGTTTTGACGTCACCCTTAACTTTTCGACACCTCATCGGACGGTTCGCTTGTACTCATCTTCCTGAACCACACCTGCCACGGTCATGCCGTGACTTTTCCCAAACGCTCACCACCCTGGCTCTTTACCAGCGCAGCTTTAGGTGGTTTGAAGCCTGCTCCTGCAAGCCGGCTCCGAGGGGCCTGCCCTCATCTTTTGTTCAGTTGCGTACACTTTATGAAAAATAAGTGTGCTCGTGGCGCACTACGTTTACAGTATCTGCAATTTTAACGGGTCGAATATTTTTGATATATTGAATATAGTGCAGATTTCGGACCAGATTTCATCACCCCAATATATTGTATAGGCTGCAAATAAGAAAAGCGTGGACTTCCAATGTCAATTCACGCTTTCTGATTCATAGGTCTGATTGAACAATAATAGCCGTAGTCCCCGCCCACGATTAAGCTCCCCGAACCCAATTATACAATATCAAGGGAGCCGAAGTCTCATTCAAGTGCAAAACGTTATTTGGATAAAGCATTCTCCTTAGACATTCTTCAGAACTTCACGCGCAGTATCCATGAATCTTTTCATGATAGGCGAAAGCCATTTTTCCTTATGCCAGATCATTAGTTGAGCCACTTCTATGTTAATTTCTGACCATGGTAAGGTTACCAGGTTTTTCAACTCAAGCTCACGGCTCACAGCTATCTCAGGGATTAAAGTTACGCCTAATCCGGCTGCCACACATTCAATGATGGCTGCCACACTATTAAATTCAAGAACCATTTTGGGCTCACATCGTGACTCCTGCATGATTTGCTCAAGTATTCGCCGATAACTACAATCAGCCCGCGAGAGTAAAAGTGTATGATTAGCCAACATGTCTATCTCAAATTTATCTAATTTAGATAGAGGGTGATTGGGGGCTGATACAAATACCAAATGTTCGGTGCCTAAATTCTCGACAGCTAAGTCCTTTGATTGAATGGACTCGGTCAACAAAAAAGCCAAATCTGTAACCCCTTTTCGCAAATCTCGCTTGAGCCCCTCCTGTGCACAGGTGATGAAGCGCAGTTTTACATTTGGCATGCGGTTATGAAATTCGGCCACAACCGGTGTAAGACGATGCACACAAAAACTTTCAGGAACGCGGATGGTAAGAGAGCCTGCCAAACGCACACCCTCTATAAGATCAGCACGGGCCGCCTGTGCCAGTTCGAGCATTTTACACGCATATTGATAGAGGTTTTCTCCTGCTTCTGTTAGCATTATGTGTCGTCCGAGACGCTCGAACAGAGGAATCCCCAAATCCGCTTCCAAAGCCATAATTTGCGCTGAAACGGTAGACTGGGCGTAATTTATGGCACCTGCCGCCTTGTGAAAGCTGAGGTGATCCGCAACCGCTTTAAAAGTCTTTAATTGTCTAATTTCCATAGCCTTTTTTCCGATCGGGATATTCGATTAAACCGATCGAAATAAATCGTTATTCACGATATCATAAATTGTGATATCTATTAACACGATTATTAAAAAGGGACAAACAAAAAAGCAATAAATATCAAGGAGGACAACCATGAAATTGGAAAAGCAGGTGGGCAAAAAGGCATTTGATTACCACAAAGCAGGTTTTCATTGTGCTGAGGCGGTATCCAAGGCAGTTTTTGAAACTTATAGCCAGGGAATAAGCCAAGATATTCCTAAAGTGGCCACGGCCTTTGGTGGTGGAGTTGGTCGCACCCAACATGACATCTGTGGAGCTCTCACCGGTGGTGTAATTGCTTTGGGATGCCTTTTTGGTCGCAGTGAGCCAGGTGCCGATTGGACAGATGCTTATGAGTTAGCAGCGGAGCTGAGGCGACGTTTTGTTCTGGCGCATGGGACCACAAATTGTGGTGCTCTTTTGGCGACATTCGGGCAACAGGAAAACATGATTCGCTGTAAACGGCTTTCTGGAGAAGTGGCCAGCATGTTAGCGGAGATTTTAGAGGAGCGGTATAAGGCTTAATCCAATATCGTGGGCAGAAAGGCTAATGAAAGAGGATGTATTGAGCTAACTTCAATGCTATCTCAATTAGCGACCCGATGGCCGCACATATTGCGGTTTGCCTAAAATCCAAAATTTACAGATATATTGAGACTATCCCTTTCCGGCAACGTTTGTGATATTCGATGAAATCAGCTCCAATTTAGACGAAGTTAAACCGTGAGGTTTCTTGCCACAAGCTGTAATTCGACGGTTATCGAAATCTATGGTGATAAAATTCGAGTATCACATGCTTTTAGGCTTTTCAAGATTGATGCCTCATAAATGCAGATGAAGCCGTTCGCTGATGAATAATTTCTTAGCTCATTACCAGGAGATTCGGCTGAAAATTAGAATGGAATAAATTAGCATCGCCGGATCTGGCGATGTCCTAAATGACAATATCAAGGACATGTGGCTATCCGGAATATTGTCGACGTCCGAAATGAAAAGGAGCGGCAGACCACCGCCACCAACAGCGATGATAAAAAGGTCAAGTAAAGCCTGATCGCCTGAGCTTGCCACTCACCAGAAGGAATTCCAAAAAAAAAAGATCGAGAGAAGTCTCACCACCAATGACGATGGCAGGGGTTACAGCTGGGGTTACACCCTCAAAAAAAGTTGAAATAATTTAAGCCGCATCCCCACGAAGCCTTGCGGTGTAAGCGTTTCGGGGGGGTTACAGGCCCGAATTTTTGCGGCTTTTTAAAGTGTTGGGTGTAACCATAAAATATTAGAAAAAAATAACGCATATCCACTTGAAATTATAGGGATATATTATGTTTAACCACTAAAATGCCTGGTTACAGCTATAATTAAGTTCGATCCGGCGCTATGTAGGCTCATCGCTAAAGCTTAAAAACGGCCTACCGCTTTGAAATTATTAGAATTTATCCCGTATAGGGTAATATCGAAACATCATCGCCCCAGGGGCTGGTCCTTAAGCCCTCAAAACAGCCTACCGCTTTGAAATTATTAACAATTATCCTGAATAGGGTTGACATTGAAGAATCATCGCCCCAAAAGGCTTATGCCTAACCCTCTAACGCTTGCTAACGCTTTGAAAATAATTGTTTTATTGGTATCACGACCGCAGATTGCTGCTGGATGTCAGGGTGTCCGTGTGCTCTTTGCCCAATACCTTTTCACTGACCTGCAGGGCCTCTTTATACCGCGGCTCAGCGTCACCATAACTCCGAAAAGGGTGGCCGGAATGGAGCGGACCAGGTCGCCGATTTGAGCGTAATACACAGAAAAAACCGGCTAAGGATGGCCTTAACCATTATCAGGGTATTCGGGTATCAAATGGCACGCCGCATAGTGATCTTCCTGCAGTTGTCTTAGAACCGGTTCCTCGTGGGCACATTTTTCTTCTTTTAGTGGGCATCGCGGATGAAAGCGGCATCCGGCGGGCGGGTTGATCGGGCTGGGTACTTCTCCTCTTAAAAGCATTCGCTCTTTTTTGCGTTTGGGATCAGGCATTGGAATGGCACTCAACAAGGCCTGGGTATAGGGGTGGAGCGGATGGGTATAGAGCTCTGTATCTTTCGCAATTTCGACAATTTTACCCAGATACATGACAGCGATGCGATCGCAGACGTGTTCGACGACGCTTAAATCGTGGGCGATGAAAAGATAGCTTAAGTCAAACTCCTCCTTTAAATCATCCAGCAGGTTAATCACCTGAGCTTGAACGCTGACATCAAGGGCAGAAACCGGTTCATCGCAAATGATAAATTCAGGGTTTAAGACCAGCGCTCTTGCTATCCCTATGCGCTGGCGCTGTCCCCCGGAAAATTCATGCGGAAAACGCGTGGCGAAATCGGGGCTTATCCCGACCTTTTCCAGAAGATCTTTGACTTTTGACTTGCGGTCGACCGCCGTATATAAACGATGAACCTTCAGCGGTTCGCCGACAATTTCTCCCACCGACATTCTGGGATTCAGCGATGAGTAAGGGTCCTGAAATATGGCCTGGACTTTTCTGCGAAAAAGCTTGGTTTGCGCAGATTCCATGGTGGCAATATTTTCACCTTTAAAAAACATTTTGCCGGAGGTGGGCTCCAGGAGCTTGACAATACATTTGCCCAGCGTAGATTTGCCGCAGCCTGATTCACCTACAAGCCCCAAAGCCTCCCCTCGCCTGACAAAGATGGAGACGCCGTCAACCGCCTGAACCCAGCCGACAGTTTTACGAAAAATTCCCCTTCTGATGGGAAAATACTTTTTCAGCTCCTGAATATCCAACAAATTGGTATCGGGAATATTCGCAGCGTGGACCATCTTATGACCACCCATCGGTAACCGCCCAGCACGCGACCCTGCGTCCTGGGGAGATTTCAACTATTTCAGGCTCGTTGGCTCTGCAGACTGAACGCGCAGCTGCACAGCGCGGGTGAAAAGAACACCCTTGCGGCAAATCATTCAGGCTGGGAACCATACCGGGAATTTCACTCAATCGCCGTTTGCCGACCGCTGCCTTGGACCCCAGCTTGGGAATCGAATTTAATAGGCCGATCGTGTACGGATGCAGCGGTTCCTCGAAAATTTGAATCACCGGTGCTTCTTCAACAATTTTGCCGGCATACATCACAATGACCCGCTGGGCATATTCTGCGACAATTCCGAGATTATGCGTTATCAGCAAAATCGAAGTCGACAGGGAGCGCTGAAGTTCTACCGTCAGCTCCAGGATTTGGGCCTGAATTGTAACATCCAAGGCGGTTGTCGGTTCATCGGCCAATATCAGTTGCGGATTGCAGGCAAGCGCCATGGCAATCATCACCCGCTGCCGCATCCCACCGGATAAATTATGGGGGTATTCGTAAATTCGTTTTGCGGGCGCCGGTATTCTCAATTTGTCCAACATATCTTTGGCCCGATTCAATGCTTCTTTTTTAGAAACGGCTTGATGTTCCATGTAGACTTCGGCGATTTGATGACCGAGGGTATAGACCGGATTCAGGCTGGTCATGGGCTCCTGGAAAATCATCGATATTTTATTACCACGGATATCTCTAAGCTTCTGAGGCGGCAGGCGGGTTAAATCACTGCCTTGAAAAATTATCCGGCCGCCCACGATGCGGCCTGGCGGCCAGGGAATCAGCCCCAGAATCGATAGGGCCGTAACACTCTTGCCGCAGCCGGATTCACCGACAAGCCCTACAATCTCTGCCTTGCGAACACGAAAGCTCACATCATCGACCGCCTGGACCGTGCCCTCCGGCAAGTAGAAATAGGTGCGCAAGTTTTCTATGGTTAAAAGATGGCTATTTACGCTGGTTGTTGGTGAAACCATTTTCTCTTTGTTTATTTAATTGCGACCTAACAAGGGGTAGCGGGAAATGTCTCTCCCAGAGGCCGCATAGTCGCAAATGTACTTTAGGCTCGCAGCTTGGGATCGGCGATGTCTCTGAGTCCGTCGCCGATCATATTGAATGCCAATACGGTAATCAGGATCGAAGCCCCTGGAAACAGCGACAACCAAGGCGCGCTGGCCAGCACATCGATACCGCTTTTTATCATGTTGCCCCAGGTGGGTGTCGGCGGGGATACCCCCAGGCCGAGAAAGCTCAGGCTGGCTTCGGCCATAATGGCGGTTCCCATCCAGAGCGTCCCCGCAACCATGATCTCACCAAAAATATTCGGCAGTATGTGACGGGTAATAATTCTAAGGGAGCCGGCGCCGATGACCTTGGCCGAACTTACATATTCCATCTCCTTGACGGCCAATGTAGGTCCATAGGCCATGCGGGCAAAGCGAGGGGCAAACACAATTCCTATGGTAATAATCAGTTTAACTAATCCCGAGCCCAGAATCGCAGCAATCAATATGCCGGTAATCAAGGTGGGAAAAGAAAGCAGCACATCGACGACCCGCATGATGATGCTATCCGTCAGACCTCCGCTGTACCCTGCTGCTACTCCCATGGTCGTTCCCAAAACCATTCCAAGGAGAACCGAAAAAAAACCGACCGTCAACGAAATTTGGGTGCCCCAAATTACTCGCGACAGAACATCGCGGCCGTATTCGTCCGTCCCAAGCAGATGGGACCGCTCCGGCGGCGTAAGACGGTGAAAAACATCCTGTTCAAGGGGATCATACGGCGCAATCACAAATGCGCAAACAGCCGTCAACAGAACAATCAACGCCATCACTGCGCCGACCACGGCTGTTTTATTGTTTTTAAAAGTTCGCCATAGTTTGCTGTGTGCATTCATCAGTCGTATCTGATCCTGGGATCAATCAACCCATACGAGAGATCGGTCAACAAGTTGATGATGACCACCAAACCGGCGTAAACCACCATGACCGACTGGAGCGTCATGTAATCGCGCCTGCCGATGGCGCCGACCATCATTTTACCGAGGCCGGGTCTGGAAAAGACGATCTCGACGAGTACCGAGCTGCCGATTAGCACAATTGCATAGACGCCGATCAATGAGACAACCGGCAGCAAGGCATTTCTCAGAGTGTGCCCGTATATGACAATACGCTCCCGCATTCCTTTGGCCCTGGCCGTCCTGACGTAGTCCTCCCTTAGAACATTGAGGATAGATGAACGGGTGGTGCGGGTGATATATGCCGTCATCATCAATCCGAGGGTTAAGCCCGGCAGAAAAAGGTGATGAAGCGAATCGATGGGGTCGCGGATATCGCCGCCCCCAACCACAGGAAACAGATCCAGTTTAACCGAAAAGACCAGCATCATGAGGATGCCCAGAAAAAATGAAGGCAGCGATATGCCGGCCAGAGACAAGGTTCGTCCCACGTAGTCGAACATCCGGTTTCTTCTCAAAGCAGTGAATACCCCCAACGGTATGCCGAATAAGATGCCGAAAATAGCAGAGCTTAATGTTAGCTCCAGGGTATAGGGCAAGACTCGGGCGACCTGAGGCGCAATCGGCATTCCGTTGATCAGAGACTTTCCCAGGTCACCGCTTAAGAGACCCCGCAGAAAGACCAGATATTGCTGCCAGATGGGGATATCCAGGCCCATTTCTTTTTCCAGGGCCTCAATAGTTTCCTTGGATGCATAGTCACCCAGCACAGCCACTGCCGGCCCTCCCGGCATGCTGCGCACAAGAAAGAATATCAGGGTCACGACCGCCAACAGAATCGGGATTGAGATTAAAATGCGTCTAATAGCATACTTGAGCATGCCATGCTCCCTGCAATATGAGATCGGGACAGGAGACACCCCGAGTGCCTCCTGTTCAGTTCGCTTATCAGTTTACGGTAAAAGTCTGGTCTTCTCGGTGGGGTTCGGTCCGTCGGTAATGGTTATCATCTCATAGCCCCAATCCACTTTAGGACTTCTGGCAAAGATGTATCCGATGGCAATTACCGGATACGAGACCATCTTGCGTAAAAGCTCCAACTGGGCCTCTTTCCATAGCGCGACTTGTTTAGTGGAATCCTGCTCGAGACGGGCCCGGACAATCAAATCGTCGAGACTGTCGATTTGGCCGTCGCCATCGGCATCCACCTCACCGATATGGGAAAAGTTGGTAATGGCTTTCTTGCCGGTGACCACAATCGAATCCGAGAGATAAAACTGGGTCAGAATGACATCGGGATTTGGCCGCATGGCGGCGTAAAACACGATCGGATCCAGGTTCTGCCGGATACGGGCATGAAAGGTCGAATGATCCACTACTGAAAGTTTGATGTCAATTCCGATTTTGCGAAGCTGGGCTTGCAGCAGTTCATAGGCTCTTCTATAGGTGGCACTCTCTGAGGTGAACACCTCCAGCGAGAAGCCGTTCGGATAGCCGGCCTCGGCCAGTAGGCTCTTGGACTTAGCCAGGTCTTGCTCGAAGACCAGATTTTCCTTGGCTGCTTCTTCGCGGCTGAGTCCGGCGATCATCCGACCCACCGGTGCGACGCCGTAAATCGGGGAAGAAACCTTCGGGCCGTAGACTGCTACAAATTCCTTGCGGCTGATGGCATAGGCAATGGCCTGTCTGACTTTGAGCTGATCCAGAGGTTTGACCGTCATATTGAAATGGGCGATTATGGTTTCGGCACTATTGGGGGAGTCAACCACTACTCCCGGATAGCTGGCCACCTTTTCCGCCCAAGCCTGTTCCTTAGGCCCCTCGATCACCTGCAACTCTCCCTTTTGCAGCGCCAGTTCACGGCTGCTGTCGCTGGGCATATAGTACCACTCCACCCCATCCAGTTTAGGTGTACCCTTGTAGTACTTATCGAACCTTGTCAGAACAACCTTTTCTCCAGGAATGTATTCCTTGAAAACAAAGGGACCGGTTCCCACCGGGTGGGTTTTAAACCAGTCGTCACCCTTGTCCTCCAGCGCTTTTTTGGCGACGATCAGCCCGCCGCCCCGATTGGCAAACTTTGGCAGGAACAAAAATGCGGAAATTGGCTGATCAAGCGTGACCTGCACCGTGTATTTATCCGTTGCCTCGAATGTCATTCCGCTGTAGTCGACTGCAAAGGATGATCTCTTGGGGTCGGCAGCCCGCTGGAGCGAATAGACCACATCTTCGGAGGTCAGCTCGTAGCCTGGGTTGCCATCGTAAGGGTGAGTCATCACCCCTTGTCTTAGTTTGAATACCCATTGTTGACGCCCATCGTCCAAAACTTTAGAAGACGGTATCTCAGTGGCCAAATCCGGAATGATGGCATCGACCGAAAGGTTGCCCGGCTGATAGCATACCAAACCGTTGAATACCAGATCGACGATCAGCCGATCCTGAGATCCGGTCGCGCGATGGGCGTCCAGACTTTTGGCATCGCCATATTTGTTGGCCATGCGCAGTACCTGGTCACCGGCAGACAGAGCGTAATTAAATGACAATGAAATCATCAGAACACATGCCGCAAGGACCATAGCCAATTTAGTTGTTATTAATCTCATTTGCTGTTTCATGGTACCTTTCTCCCTTCTGTTTGTTGCGCTAATATTTTCTTGGCAAATAAATTGAATCATACCCCCATCCATTTGTTGCCCGGTATGCCTTTAATATGTTTCCCAATATAGCCGGCATTGGAGGCCTAACCTTTCAACAGGGACATAAGCGCGCGAAGCGACGATAAATTTTCAAGCTTTAAGATCGTTTGATGTATTTCCTCAGCCTGAGCAGCTCCTAAACGATCGGCGGCCAGACGCCGGAATTTATCGTCGACACCTCGGGTCGCAAAATCACTTCCCGGTTCACCGTGCACTTCAATGACTTCACTCGTCAACGCAACCCCGCGATCGTCGGTGATTGTCACGCGGGCCGGTCGACGCCCGGGAAACATTTCGTCAAGGTCGGGGGCGACGTGAAGTTGGACCTTGTCGGCCAAGCCCTGAACAGTCGGGTTCTTTAGACACGCAAGCGACATTTGTGCGACACCAAATTCGCCTTCCACCAGCAGCAAGGCAACCGAATAGGGGATGCTGAATTGCACGCCTTCGAGGCTGGCTGGCCGCCGCATATCAAGAGCTGTTGCCTCCTTGAAAGTTTCAACCCGGATCGACGCTATTCGGTCGACGGTCAGCTTGTGTTCGAGCATTATATTAGCGGCGGCGTCCAACGCCGCATGGGTCCAGCGGCAGGATGGATAGCGTTTAAAGTAAACGTTGAGAATTTCGTATTCCTGTCCGAGGGATGCGATGACCTGACGGGCATTTGGATCATATTCGGATTCATAAGGATCCTGCAGCGTTGCCGGAGGCCCCGTAAACCCTTTGTCAGCCAGGAAGGCAGCTGCCGTTCCGACCACCGCCCCCCAGGGAATGCCGCCTTTAATCATGGCTTCATGGGCATGGCTTTTCAAAACCGGTACGGCCGTCATGTAGGCGCCAGCAATGCCCAAAGCCTTCTGCGTCTGCCGGCAGCCGAGTCCCAGCAGGCGGGAGGCGGCAGATGCAGCGCCGTATACACTGGAGCCGCCGGACCCGCGGGGTCTCTCCCGGTAGGTTTTGGTCATCAACATGCCCGCCCGTGCACAGATTTCATAACCGATGATACTGGCTGTCAGAAACTCCTGTGCGTTGCTGCCCTGCCGCTCGGCAATCGCCAAGGTGACCGGAAAAATAACCGAGGCCGGATGCCCCACTGAGGGGTAATAGCCGTCTTCAAAATCCATGGCGCTTCCCAAAATGGAGTTGGCCCACACCGCGCCGATAACCGGAGCCTTACGGTTACAGCCGATAATGGTAGCGTCATCCGAAGCCCCCAGTGCCAGCAGAAAACCAAAGCCGCTTTCAACTGCAGGCATCGAGCGGCTGCCAAGGGCAACCCCTACAAAATCCAGCAGGCATCGCTTCGCCATTTGAACTGCACCGACGGGCAGGTGCTTAAATTCGGCGTTGCAAACAAAGCTGGCCGCCAGCATATCATTAGATACCATATCAGAGGCAACTTTATCGGATGTCATGGCACTACCTCTTTTGCTATGGGAAATTGTATTTGATCTCAAATTTTTTTCTGATCCGGGCATCACAATCGGATGGTATTTTCAGCGGTCGGTGCTCGGCCAATATTTTTCTGGCCTCCCGCCGCGCCCGCTCGCGGGTGTCCAGGCCGCCAGTATCTTCCCAGGCTTTCCTTTCCCTGCGATCCGAAATGAGCGGATGATAAAATTCGTCGCGCAAAAATTTAAGGGTATGTTCATGGGTCAGGTAGTTGGCACCAGGACCGGCGGCGATAATCTGATCGATGGCCATGGTTTCGGCGTTGACTTGAATTCCCCGGACGGCGCGTTTAGCCATGCCGATGATTTCATTGTCGATGATATACTGCTCGTATGCAACCCCGTCTTTCACCCGACCGGCTGCGTGATGAATATAATTTGATCCTGCCAAAGCCGTCAAGCCCAGACCAAATGCCTTTTCATAGCCGGCCTGGATATCGGGAATCTTGGCATCAGTCACCCCGGCCAGATTATAGTTGGGGACATGGATATGTTGTGCCAACTGCGAAATGGCGGCGTTGAGGATCTGCCTTTCAATGCTTCCCGGAATAAACGACATGTCCCGCATATCGGCCACTCCCGGACAGCCGCCGTAAACGACAGGCGTGCCGGGATTGATCAGCTGGCACAACACAATACCGGCCAGCTGTTCGGCGT
>Ga0210064_1000698_pt1 | contig 15594 bp, 11 predicted proteins | sample Muzzi_CordC_D2_FD_185531 | JGI IMG/M metagenome (GOLD analysis project Ga0210064, IMG submission 185531) | Wetland microbial communities from San Francisco Bay, California, USA, that impact long-term carbon sequestration - Muzzi_CordC_D2 (SPAdes) | ecosystem: Environmental > Aquatic > Marine >...
AGAGCCCTGACCCCATGACAACCGACCCAAACTATACCAACCACCTCAACACCGAAACCAGCCCATACCTGCTGCAGCACGCCCACAACCCGGTGGAGTGGTACCCGTGGGGCCGACAGGCGCTGGAAAAAGCGCGCCGGGAAAACAAGCCGGTGCTGCTGTCGATCGGCTATTCCGCCTGCCACTGGTGCCATGTCATGGCCCATGAATCCTTTGAAGACCCGGCAGCCGCGAAGGTCATGAACGAACTGTTCGTCAATGTCAAAGTGGACCGCGAAGAACGCCCTGACCTGGACAAGATCTACCAGACCGCACATTCCCTGCTCACCCAGCGTACCGGCGGCTGGCCGTTGACCATGTTCCTGACCCCCGATGAACAGATACCCTTTTTCGGTGGCACCTATTTCCCCAATGAACCGCGTCACGGCATGCCGGCCTTTACCGATCTGTGTCGGCGGGTGGCAGAATTCTACCGCAATCGCCGCGATGAATTGGAAAAGCAGAACCAGTCACTGCTCGATTTCATGGCGTCCATGAATCAGGCCGACGCACACAGCGGCGGCGAACTCGACGCCATGCCGCTGGATGTCGCCCGCCAGCAACTGGAGAAACAGTTTGACACGGTGCACGGCGGTTTCGGCGGCGCACCCAAGTTCCCCCATCCCACCAGCATCGAACGCCTGCTGCGTCACTGGGCGGGAACCCGCCAAGACAAAACGGCCGATGAGCAGGCGCTGCACATGGCGCTGTTCACCCTGAAGCGCATGGCGCTCGGTGGCATGTACGATCAGATCGGTGGCGGCTTCTGCCGCTATTCGGTTGATGAACAGTGGATGATTCCCCACTTCGAGAAAATGCTCTATGACAATGGCCCACTGTTGTCCCTGTACAGTGAGGCCTGGGCTGCCACGCGAGAGCCTGTGTTCAAACGCATTGTCGAACAAACCGCCGACTGGGTGATGTGTGACATGCAGTCACCCGAAGGCGGCTATTACTCCAGCCTCGATGCCGACAGCGAAGGCGAGGAAGGCAGGTTCTATGTCTGGACAGTCGAGGAAGTCCGGCGACTGCTCAGTGAACAGGAATACAGGGTGGTTGCGCCACGCTTCGGTTTTGACCGTAAACCCAATTTCGAAGGCCAGTGGCATGCACATGTGTATGAAAGCATTGAGGCCTTGAGCAAAAAACTCGACCTGCCGGACATTGAAATCGCGATGCACCTCGAATCAGCCCGGCACAAATTGCTTGCAGCACGCCGGCAGCGTGTTCACCCGGGCCGTGATGACAAGATACTGGTGTCCTGGAATGCATTGATGATCAGAGGCATGGCACAGGCTGCCCGCCACTTTGCTGACCCACGTTACCAGCAGTCCGCCGAACAGGCGCTGGACTTTATACAGACACAGATGTGGTCCAACGGCAGGCTGCAGGCCACCTGTAAAGACGGTCGTGCACACCTGCCCGCCTACCTGGACGATTATGTCTTTCTCATCGATGCCATTATGGAACTGCTGCAGGTGCGCTGGAACAACGCCGATCTGGCCTTCGCCCTGCAACTCGCCGATGTCGTACTGGCGCACTTTGCCGATCCCGCCGGTGGCTTCTACTTCACCGCAGACGACCACGAGCACCTGATCCAGCGCCCCAAACCGCTCAGCGATGACTCGCTGCCTGCGGGTAATGCCATTGCCGCAAAAGTCTTCGGACGCCTCGGCCACCTGCTGGGAGAAACACGCTTCCTCGACGCCGCGGAACATACCCTCAAAGCCGCCTGGGACCCGATCAGGCAAGGACCCTATGGCCACACCGGCTTGCTGCTGGCGCTGGAAGAAAGCCTCTATCCGGTCGAAACCATTGTCATCAGGGCCGGCAATAACATACCGGCCTGGCAGGATGCCGTGGCGCGCGACTATGCGCCGCGGCGCCTGGTATTTGCCATAGCCAATGAATTTGAAGACCTGCCCGGCCTGCTCAGGGAGCGCAAGCCCCGCGACGGCGGTGTTGCCTATGTATGCCAGGGCACCAGCTGCCAGGCGCCGATCCTGTCTATCGACGATTTATTAAACCGCAAACCGTAGCTATGCCCCCCTAAGCAAGGTGTAGGTCAGTTGACTGACGCACAACTTAGTTAGAGTACAAATTCAGACTTGAGATTTAGAACCGCTCTGGCACACTTGGGCGTCAACCCCAATCGACTATAAGGCGGAAACACAATGAAATTTGGCCATATTCTGATGTCCCTGCTGCTGGCGCTGACGTTTCAGCCGAGTAACGCGGCAGACAAGCCGATACCTTCTACACTTCGCATCGGCACCTCGGCCAGTTATCCGCCCTTGACCTTCAAACAGGACGGCCAGCTGCAGGGTGTGGAAGTCGACCTGGCCAGGGCTGTCGGCGAAGACCTGAAGGTAAAAACGCATGTGATGGAAATGCCCTGGGAGGAATTGATTGCGGCGCTGAACGACAACAGGATCGACGTCATCATGTCCGGCATGTCGGTGACCGATGAACGCAGCAAGCGGATTCTGTTCACCGAGCCGTACATGAAGATAGGCCAGATGGCGCTGATCCGCAGCGCGGACCTGGTGCAGTGGAGCCAGCCAAGGGCCGTGTTCGCCAGGGGTGCGAGGGTGGGCGTCAAGACCGGTACAACGGGTGAAGCCTTCGCCAGAACCACACTTCCCGATGCTGTCATCACCAGTTTCACCAGCATCGATGAAGGCACCGACGCCCTGTCGGGCAACAAGATCGATATTTATATCCATGATGCTCCGACCATCTGGCGCCTGGCGGCTAACACCGCCACCCAGAAAGCCGGGCTTATGGGCCTGTATCGCCCGCTGACCGAGGAATATCTTGCCTGGGCTGTGCGCCTGCAGGACGAGGGGCTGGCCAATGCCCTCAGTCAATCACTTGCTACGCTGAAAAACGACGGCACCCTGGGTCGTGTATTGGGGAAATGGATCCCTGTGCAGGTTAATGTCAGGAATTAGCGGCCATTAACCTGAATTTCTCTGCGCCTGATCTTTCAAGCCGCAGATTTGTGCAGTGATTTCCTGGTAAATCCGTTTCTGACAAGGTACATGCGCAGGTAAGCTGCCAGCAATAACAGCCAGACCGGGTCCACCCTGCCTTTGGGATTGATGGTGCAACCACCACCGCCACCACTGGATGAAGCTGGGGCAGCCCCGAGAATCACAGGGTCTGTAATCGACCCATTGACCGAGTTATCGCTGTCTGTCAATGGATCGCCATCGGTGACGCTGATCTCTATCGTCCGTTCATCCAGCTGCCTCCAGAAAGCCGGCGGTAGCTCGTAGATACCACCCTCATCGTTCAGCTTATAGATAATCAGATCTTCGGGTAGCTTGCGGGATAAAGTCATCCTGACTGTTACACTTCCGCCAATTTCAGCGCTTGTTGTGTAGCTCACCAGGCCCAACAACAGGTTGATTCCACTCCGGCCATCTATCGCTTCGACTTCCGTTGAAGTCACCTGAGCAAGTGATTCACCGGATGCAGTAACAATGGTCAAAGTATCCCCATTAAGCAGGGGTAAGCCACTCGCGGTGCTTGCATCAAGCGAATCCTGATCGCTCTCGAAGACATCGATGACACCGTCGTTGTCATCATCGGGATCAAGCTTGTTGCCTATGCCATCACCATCTGTATCTACCGAGCCCTCAGAATCAAGTGGCAGATCGTCCTCTCCGTCAACAACACCATCGCTATCGGTGTCTTTGTTGTTGGGGTCTGTACCGGCGATGTATTCCTGCAGGATAGTCAGACCATCTGCATCAGCGTCGATTGACGTATCGGTATTATCCAGAGGATCCAGGTCATGGATGATTTCCCAACCATCAGGTAGCCTGTCCGCATCAGAATCGGCATTGCCCGGGTCAGTGCCAAGGCTGAATTCCTCATTATCCGGCAAGCCATCTGCGTCAGAATCAGCTTTCCACGGGTTAATACCAAGTTCGATTTCCTCTGTGTAGGAGAGTCCGTCTGCATCCTCATCTGAGCCTGGGCTGAATAATGTGACGGTATAGTAATCATAAAAGGTCTGGGAATACCCTGTAGCGGCATTGGAACTGGTGACTGACAGACGCAATGTATAGTCGCCTGCGGGCAGCGCGGAATAGTCCCAGCTTCCCAGCGGCATATTGCGGGCTCCGCCGGGTTTATTTTGCAGATCAGCCATCTGATACCAGCTGTTGCCCTGGTCACAGATAAGAAAGTCGTGCCCGCTGCAGTAGTCTACGCTGTAGACAGTGGTAACGTCCGGGCCGGTACCATTGAGCGTGTCGCCCCGTAACGCAAGTGATGAACTTGTTGTAATAAAATGGTCATTGGGCGCCCATGGGTCTGAGCTGGGCAGATAGTGGAGATGTATGGCGGCGGGAGAGTAGAGGGGATCCCCGTAAAGAATCCCGCTATTATGAGTTTCTGCAAACCACACGGCATCACCCAGCGGCAAGCCACGCATAAAGTAAATCAGCGTTTCGTAGGGGTGGCTGTCAAATGAATGCCCCTCAGCCTCGTGATGACTGATATTACCCCAGAAAGCCGTGCCGTTCAGTCGACTGAGAAAGGTTGCCGCAGAATCCCCTCCGGACAATTGCCGGTGACCGTCACTGAAACTGGCGTTTTTCAGAGGTATATCGATACCATCTTCTTCGACAGAGACCGTATCGATGGCCACTTGCCCTTCAAAGGTCTGAATACTCTCAATGCGAATTTTTACCCCATCGTACAAGTATTGCGGGTGATGATGCAGATCGGGGTCGAGGGTAAACCTTGCCACGGCATCGCCCCAGCTGGCAGCGTCAGCGGGAGTATTCGGATTATTTAACACAGCCGCCGCAACCCGCCCATAGTCAACTTGATCTTCGGATAATATGAATATTGACTGGTCTTTATAGACTGGCTCGTGCACAAACAAGCTGACGTTCAGCGATAGTGGCTTGTTCAGATCGAGTGCGCGATATTTGAAGCGGATGATGATTTTCTGTGGTGTTGTCAGATCAATAGCCCGTCGCGGAAAGCGGACGGTCTGGTTGAGGTTGATTTTCTTTTCCTGCACACAGCGTCCCGAGGGCGCGCCCTGCAGATCGTCGCTGTCTGTGTAACAGGCTGCCGTGCTTTTTTGATCGGTATTTCGATACCAGAGGCTGTAGTTATCGTCAAAGCCTGCATCGTCCCGGATTTCAGGCGGCCACATGTAATAATGGGCACCGCCGGTATTGAAAAACCTATCGTTCACGTTTTGAAACCAGCCCGTGGGCCATGCAGCCATCATACCAACCGGGTAGGATTGAAAATTATATCCGATAAAACCATCGGCAACGCGGACACAGCGCGTGTCGATCTCCTGATATACATCGGTGGAGGCGCCTCGACACAAAGCGTCATCGCTGGCGCAAAGCGTGCTGCAGTCCTCGGTTTCGCGCCAGTTCAGCAGGTTGCCAAAGCTGCCAACAGAACTGAAACCGTCACTATATCCCTGGTACACCAGGGCGGTATCGGCTCTGGGTATACGCCCCTCGGGGGATCCAGGTTGCGCGTCGTTCGATGTTTCCGGAGGCGTTGCGCCGCTCGTCAGTCTGGTTACACAGTCCTGCGGAACCTTGCCACTGGTGTCGTAAGTGAGGCATTCAGGGTTCAAGTCATGACGCACGGCAGACTTGGCGGGGGCCTGTAACTGCCCAAACAGACCGTGCAGATATTTCCAGCCAGGATAGATTATTACTCTGAGTCCGCCATCGGGCAGCCATTGCTTCCAGTAGGCACCATCATCGCTGCCAAAATTCGCCCCCGGTCCAAACTTGCTGCCATAAAGCTTGCCGAATATTCCATTTTTTTCCGCGCGGATCGCTCTGTCGACGAGATTCCTGGCACTACTGGCGTTTATTCCGTCCATGCGACCGACAATGAGTTCGCGATCGATGGCCGGGGCAACTGTCCTCATTCCCCGCCCGTCTTGAAAAACAATGGCCCGTGCATTGAAGGTGAATTGAACATCCTCGTCAAAATAGTTGGTCAGCCAGAATCGCAGATAATTATCGACAGCAGCCTCAGGATTATATGGAAGCGTACTGCCCCGAAAGTTAAATCTGGCCGGTATACCTTTAGTCAGAACAAGGTAGCGAATTTTAGTGAGCTGACGTATTTGCTTCATGCTTTCAGGGCAATAATACGGGGAATACCCCTGTGCCTGGTCGCAGCTTACCGGCTGTGTCCCAGCCGCCAGGGTGTTTTCCCGTAGAAACCTGATGATTTGATCGCGGAGAGAAACAAACTGGTCATATTGAACATCACTGGTGGCAGGGACGCGGACATGCACAATATTGGCCGGATCGATTCCGCGCCGCTCACAGTAATAGTCTCCAACTTGCGCAGAGTCCCTGGAATTGTCGTTGACGACAATGAGTACATCGTCTCTCAGTATTTGCTCAGGTGAGCAGGCCGAGAATGCCTGGCTGCTGAAAACGAGCGATAAAACGGAGAGAAAAAAGAGAACAGCCGGAACATTCATTCAGGGATCCTGCAAAAACAACTGTAACTGTCACTGTCTCCCACAACACTTCAGTGTCAGTGAGTAGCAGGTATTTTCGAATATTCTGTATTATTCAGGAAACGACAGGGATTTTAAAGCCACATCTGGTCATCTGTGCGGTGCTACCCTGGCTTGATACCTGATGCGAAGCGCGTCTGCACATCGAGCCACAGACCGTTTTCGGTTTTCTGTGCCGCCACACTGGCAAGGTGTTCTTTTCGAAACGCGCCTTTGCAGTCGTCGGGAAGCTGGTCAAACAGGGCGCGCATCGCCGTGCCGGATACCACTTCCCACCAGTCATTCTCGTCGCTCAGGTGATAGCCGATCTGCTCACATTCGACGGTCACCTCCAGCAGTCCGGCATCCTGGAGCAATTCCCGGCAATGCTCCACTGAGGCAATACGCCGGGAACCGAACGGCCCGTCCGGTAACTGTACGCCGTAGGCCTGCAAACGCTCGACGAAATCATCGAGCATGGGTGTAAACGCGGTCTCTTCAAAGCTGGTAAAGGCCAGTTTGCCGCCCGGTCGCAGCACGCGCACCCATTCACGCAATGCCCCTGGCATGTCGGGCAGGAAAAACAGGCCGTAGGAACACACCACACAGTGAAAATAGTTGCTGCGAAAATCGAGCCGTTCGGCATCCATTTCGTGCAGGTCAACATTATTCAGCGCCATTTTACGGATATTCGCTTCCGCCCTGTCGAGCATTCCGGCAGAAAAATCCACCGCCGTCACCCGCCCGCCTGCACCGATCGCCTGTGCAAAGGGTACTGCCACCGCGCCGGTACCGGTGGCAATATCCAGTACCTTGCTGCCCGGCTTTGGCTTTACATAGTTCACCAGCCGGTCAGCACAGAACGGGAAAAACCGCGTTGCCGGGCAATCGTAAGCCGGGGCAATGCTATCGAATATCTGCTGCACTCAGAGCGCTTCCAGTTTCATGCCGAAACTGTCACTGTAGCGGTCACGGAACTCATCCAGGGTGAAACTGTGATTCTGGGTACCGTGGTGTTCTATTTTGATGGCTCCCATCAGCGCTGCGATACGGCCTGTCACTTCCCAGTCAAGTTCGTTCATCAAGCCGTACAGCAGGCCGGCGCGATAGGCGTCTCCACAGCCGGTGGGATCAACGATGGCATGTGTCCTGGCGACAGGGATTTCGATGCGCTTGCCACTCATGTAGATATACGAACCCTCACCACCGCGTGTGACAATGAGCGCCGTGACCCGCTCGGCGATTTCGTGGGGTGACCAGCCGGTACGGTCCTGCAACAGCTGGGACTCGTAATCGTTAACGCACACCCAGCTTGCCTGCTCGATAAACAATTTGAAATCATCTTCGGTAAACAATGGTATGGCCTGGCCCGGATCGAAAATGAAAGGAATACCGGCTTCTGCAAACTGCTGGGCATGATCAATCATGCCCTGACGACCGTCAGGGGACACAATGCCTAACTTCACCCCCTTCGCATCGCCAACCCTGACCTCGTGGGCATAATCCATCGCGCCCGGGTGGAATGCCGTTATCTGGTTGTCGTCCTGATCGGTGGTGATAAACGCCTGAGCGGTATAACTGCACTCGATTTTCTTCACGTGGTTACGAGGAATACCGTGCTTATCCATCCATTCCGCATAGGGTGAAAAGTCCTTGCCGACGGTACCCATCGGTAAAGGATTGCCACCCAGCAGTTTCAGATTGTAGGAAATATTCGGCGCACAGCCGCCGAATTCGCGGCGCAGGTCGGGCACGTGGAAGGCGACATTGAGGATATGAACCTTATCGGGAAGAATATGATTCTTGAAATAATCCTGAAACACCATAATGGTATCGAAAGCGAAAGAACCGCAAATAAGGGCCGACATTGATAGCTTCTCCAAATCTTTTAGTGATGTCTAAGTAGTCAACTTGGCCGGCATAAGCTTTCGGGACCGTCGGCCGCATGGACGCGGCCGTCGAGCGTACAGGGATGTATTTACAGCGTGTCCCGAAAGCTTATGCCGGCCAAGTTACGCATACCTTAGTTAGTAAACAATATAACTGCCCATACGATGGCTGCATTACTGAACGCCAGAAATACCGCCGCAGAACCCACATCCTTGGCACGACCCGCCAGCGGATGATGTTCCTCACTGATTCTGTCCACCACCGCTTCGATTGCCGAGTTAATCAACTCTATCGTCGGCACAACCAGCCAGACACCGATCATCAGTGCGCGTTCCAATGGATTGGAACCCAGCCAGAATGCCAATGGTAACAGCAACAGGGTCAAGCCCAGTTCCTGGCGGAACGCAGCCTCGTTACGAAATGCCGCAACAAAGCCCTTCCACGAATAGCCACCAGCACGGACGATCCGTTTGAGACCGGTGTTGCCGGGGTTTGCCATCAGCGGGCGGTATGCTGCCTGTGCCGTGCATCCATTAGCGGCTGTCCGCAGACCAGCGCAAATCAAGCTCACGCGCAGCGCGGACTTCGTCCAGCCTGCGAACCGGCTGCGTATGGGGCGCTTCGTGCAACAAAGCCGGATTCTGTTCAGCTTCTTCCTGGATCTTTTCCATCGCTGCGACAAAGCCATCCAGCTCTTCACGGCTTTCTGTTTCTGTCGGTTCGATCAGCAAACACTCCGGAACCAGCATCGGGAAATAGGTGGTTGGCGCATGGAAACCAAAATCCAGCAGGCGTTTGGCAAAATCCATGGCGCTGACGCCCTGCTCCTTGTGCTGCCGCTTCAGGGTTACGATAAATTCGTGGGTGGCACGGCGTTGCGGAAATGCCAGGTCAAACCCGGCCGCCTGCAAACGCTTCATCATGTAGTTGGCGTTAAGGGTGGCAAACTCGGCGACCCGGTGCATGCCCTCCCTGCCCAACAGGCGTGCATAGACATAGGCGCGTAACAAAACCCCGACGTTACCCATAAAAGCTGACAAGCTGCCGATACTCAGAGGCCGGTCTTTTTCTGTCATCCAGCTGTACTCGTCACCGTCATACACCACAAGCGGCAGGGGCAGAAACGGTTCCAGTCGTTCATTCACACCCACCGGACCGGCACCCGGACCGCCGCCACCGTGCGGGGTTGAAAAAGTTTTGTGCAGATTCATATGAATGACATCAAAACCCATATCGCCGGGACGCACCTTGCCGAGAATGGCATTGAGGTTGGCGCCGTCGTAATACAGCAGCCCCCCGGCATTGTGCACGAGGCTGGCAATTTCCTCGATACGCCGCTCGAATACGCCCAGTGTCGATGGATTGGTCAGCATAATCCCGGCCGTAGCCGGGCCCAGCGCTGCGCGCAAGGCCTCCACATCCACATCACCCGCGGCATCGGTGGGAATTTCACGCACCTTGTAACCGCACATGGTAGCGGTTGCCGGGTTGGTACCATGCGCGGCATCCGGCACCAGGATTTCGTTACGCGCGCTATCGCCGCGCGCCTGGTGGTAGGCACGTATCATGGCCACACCGGCGAACTCACCCTGCGCGCCCGCTGCCGGCGTCAGCGACACGGCCTTCATACCGGTCACATCCTTGAGCATTTCCTGCAATTCATACAAACAGGCCAGCACACCCTGCCCCTGGCTTGCCGGCGCCAGCGGGTGCCGCCCCAGAAACTCTGGCAGCATCGCCAGCCTGTTACAGGCACGCGGGTTGTATTTCATGGTACAGGAACCGAGCGGATAGAACTGCGTATCGATAGAGAAGTTCTTTTGCGAGAGCCTGGTGTAATGTCGAACGACCTGCATCTCCGACACTTCAGGCAAAGCGGGAACATCATCACGCAGCCATTCCGCTGGCAGGTCGTCAGCCGGTGTTGCCTTTACCGGCGCCTGTGCAGTTGCCCGGCGGCCCGGCCTGGAATGTTCAAAAATCAGCATTGTCTCTACAGCGCCGCCAGCGCCTTGTCGTAATCCGGCTCCTGCCCGATCTCAGGCACCAGCTCGGTGTACACCACCTTGTCATTCTCATCGAGAATGACAATTGCCCGTGCGGTAATGCCTGCCAGTGGGCCGTCTTCGATCAACACACCATAGTCCTTGGCAAAGTCACGCGAACGCATCATGGAAAGCGGCACCACCTTGTCGATATTCTCTGCGCTGCAGAAACGTCCCATGGCAAACGGCAGGTCAGCAGAGATCACCAGCATGACGACATTGTCCTGCCCGGCGGCTGCTTCATTGAATTTTCTGGTCGACGTCGCACACACCGGCGTATCCAGACTGGGCACGATATTCAGCAGCTTTTTCTGTCCGGCATAGTCAGCCAGACCCTTGTCACCCAGTTCCGCGTCGACCAGCTTGAAGTCCGGTGCCTGACTGCCTGTTGCGGGCAGTTCGCCATTGGTATGAATTTCGTTTCCCTTCAGGGTGATTGTTGCCATGATCCGTCTCCTCTATTATGAAAGTAATGAGCTACGCCATTCTTGGTTGAACCGGACAACCCGCCGTTGTCTGCTTATCGATCACGCGGCTCAGATGGTCCTGGTAAACATCCAGGTCTGCTTCGGTTTTGGTTTCGGTGGCACACACCAGCATCGACTCACCCAGTTCCGGGTAGTCTTCGCCCAGTGCATAGCCGGGCTGCAGATTATGCGCATACAAGGGCCTTAACAGCCGCCCCAGGGGCAACACACTGTTCAGTACCGCCTCATGAAAATACGGCCGGTTAAAACGCAGACTGATGGTGTCGCTAGTGAGTTTCTCCACCAGCCTGCGCGTGTTTGCGTGAGATGCCAGTGCCACGCGGCGCAAACCTTCACCGCCTAACAGCGCCATGTGAATGGTAGCCGCGGTCACCATCAGGCCCTGATTGGTACAGATATTTGAAGTCGCCTTGGAACGGCGGATGTGTTGTTCGCGCGCCTGCAGGGTCAGGGTATAACCCACCCGGCCATCGCGATCGACCGTACGGCCCACGATACGTCCCGGCATCTGCCGCACATGCTCCTTCCTGGTGCACATAAAGCCGAAATAGGGACCACCGGAAGACAAGGGTATACCCAGCGGCTGCCCTTCACCGACGACGATATCGGCGCCTTTTTCACCCCATCGACCCGGCGGCTTCAACAGTGACATGGCGATCGGGTTGACCACAGCGATCACCAGGGCACCGTTGGCGTGTGCCCAGTCGGTCAGCGCGTCCACCTCTTCGAGCACACCGAAGAAGTTCGGCTGGGAAATCACCAGCGCAGCAATGTCTTCACCGTCATACTGCGACAGACTTTCCACGGCGGTGTGCCCCCCCTCATCGTGATAGGGCACCTCCAGCAGTTCAATCTGCTGGTTGGCGACAATGCTGTGGGCAGTCCCGCGATAGGCCGGATGTACCGCAGCCGGCAGCAGAATACGCCGTGATCTGGATTTACGATTGCTGCGAATCGCCATCAAGCTGGCTTCGGCCAGCGCCGAGGCACCGTCATACAACGAGGCATTGGAGGCATCCATCGCCATCAGTGCCGTCATCATGCTCTGGAATTCATAAATCAGCTGCAAGGTGCCCTGACTGGCTTCCGCCTGGTACGGTGTATAGGCACTGTAGAATTCACCGCGCGTCGCAATCTCCCATACCGCTGCCGGGATGTGGTGTTCATAGGCGCCGGCACCGATAAAGCACAGGGCTTGTCCGTCCTGCGCTGCGCGCTGGCTCATCAGCCGGCTGATTTCCTGCTCGCTCATGGCGGCTGGAATTTTTTCCAGCTTCCCGCTGCGCAGGTTCTGCGGGATTTCATCGAACAGCCGCTCGATATCAGACACGCCGATTGTTTCCAGCATGTCACGAATGTCTTGTTCGGTGTGAGGTATAAACGGCATCGCTGCTATCAATTCAGTTAGTTACTGAAACGTATGGAAGTTGGCCACTGAATACACGAAAATAGTGGCTGATCAAATAACCTCAGGTCAAATAAGCACCCTGCTACTCAGACTCGACAAATTCCCGATACGCATCGGCGTCCATCAGACCGCTCAGGGCATCGCTGGAGGAAGGCTTGAGTCTTATCAGCCAACCCTCACCGTAGGCGTCCTGGTTAACCGCTTCGGGCTTGTCTGCCAGCGCCTCGTTCACTTCTATCACCGTACCGGCTATCGGTGCGTACATGTCGGATGCCGCTTTTACGGATTCAACCACAGCACAGGCTTCATCGGCTTCCACTTCGCGGCCCGGCTCCGGCACCTCGACATAAACCAGGTCACCCAGCTGGTCCTGGGCGTGATCGGTAATACCGATGGTGATGCTGCCATCGTCGTTGGCACGCGCCCATTCGTGATTTCTGCTGTATCTCAGATCGCCTGGCGTTTCGCTCATGACCGACTCCTCTTTCTATTTCAACTCTACCCAACCAGTGCTTTGCCGTTGCGCACAAAAGGCGGCTTCACCACACGCGCCGCTAACAACCTGCCACGAACATCAACCTGACAGCGTTCACCTGTCTGTGCCGGTACCCGCGCCAGCGCAATGGAACGGTCCAGCGTGGGCGAAAAGCTGCCACTGGTGATTTCACCGTCAGCAGCGCCCTCCACCACCACCCGCTGGTGGTTACGCAGGATGCCCTTATCTTCCAGCAGCAAGCCGACAAACTTTTCCTTCGGTCCGGCATCGCGCTGCCTTTGCAGCGCCGCCCGGCCAATGAAATCGCGCTCTTGCGGACTCCAGCCCACCGTCCAGTTCAGTCCGGACACCAGTGGACTGACCGACTCATCCATGTCGGCACCGTACAGGTTCATGCCGGCTTCCAGCCTCAGGGTATCCCGGCTCCCCAGCCCGCAGGGCTGCACAGCATTTTCTTTCAGGGCGTTCCAGAAGCCGGCCGCCTGGTCTTCCGGCAACATGATCTCAAAACCGTCCTCGCCGGTGTAACCGGTGCGGGCCACGAACCAGTCGCCGTGCTCTTCCCCATAGAAGGGTTTCAGATCCGCAGCCGCCTGGCGATTCGCTTCATCCAGCAACGGCAGTACCTTGTCTCTTGCCCTGGGCCCCTGTACGGCGATCATGGCGAGATGGGACTGTTCGATGACATCCACCCCAAACGCCCTGGCCTGCCCGACAATCCAGTCCAGATCCTTATCGCGGGTCGCCGAGTTCACCACCAGGCGAAACCAGCTTTCCTCCAGGAAATAGACAATCAGGTCATCGATGACCCCGCCCTGCTCATTGAGCATACAGCTGTACAGGGCTTTGCCTTTTTCCTGCAACTTGTCGACATTGTTGGCCAGCAGGTGGCGCAGAAACGGGCGTGCCTCGCTACCGACCAGATCGACCACTGTCATGTGCGAGACGTCAAACATGCCGGCATCACGCCGTACAATGTGGTGTTCTTCGATTTGTGAACCATAGTGGACAGGCATGTCCCAGCCGGCAAAATCAACCAACCTGGCGCCCATGGCCTGGTGGGTTTCGTATAGCGGGGTCTTTTTTCCCATACTGACTCTGTGCACCGAACGTGTTGCGTTTCGCGCCGCCTGGCGAAAAAACGAGGCGACGGCTCCCGAGGAAAGAGCGTCGCTCCTCTGTCCGGTAACCTGAGAGTGTAGGCGCCTTTTAAAAACACCTTCCCCTTCGGTGGGCCAGGGTCTGTTCCCCCTGCGCCGCTCTCCAGAGTCAATCCGGCTTGAAGCCTGCTGCTGCGGTCCTTTTGCCTGAGCGATTCCGAGCGAGTTGCGCCTTCGGCGACCGGCCTGGCCGGCTCTCTCCCGCAGCATTCCGGGATTGAGGGCTGACTATACCCCCCTGATCCGGCTCCGCCAAGCGTCCGACAGCCATTTTCGGACCGGGAAAGCCCCTGACAGACATAAAGTCAACCCTGTCAGACCAGAATCCCAACCCTGTCCCCGACATGGATAACGCCCCCGTTGCGGGGGATAAGATTCTGTCCAAAGTGCACACCGCCTTGCGGTTGACGGCGATAGCTACCCAGGGTACGCAATGGCTCCTGGTGCGGATCCTTGACGCCGGTATCCGGATCGATGGTCGTAAACACACAGCGTGAACACTTTTTTACGCCTTCAAACTCAACATCACCGATGCGGATACGCCGCCATCCATCTTCCTGGTAGGCCGCCGCGCCATCAACCACCAGGTTGGGACGGAAGCGGCGCATGGAAACAGGGCTCTGCAGGCGGCTGTTCAAATCGCTCAACGACGCTTCCGAAATCAGCAACAGCGGGAAACCGTCGGCAAAACTCACCTCATCACCGGCCTGCCCATAGTCCGGGTTAACGGCGCGAACCAGTTCATCGGTCATCTGCACCAGGCGGCAGGAAAAACCCAGATAATCGGAAAACCAGGCATCGGCTTCCACTCCGGCAAGCACGGCATCACACACGTCGTGCCACACCGTCACGGAGGTGATCTGGCCATCAGGCGGCTGCAACGGCAGCCGCAACATGCTACGCCCTGCCGCGCTCACCTGCACGACATCGTCTTTGACATCCGTCCGGACCATTGCCAGAGTGGGATGCTGGCGCGCAGTAATGAAGCTGCCTTCCGCGTCCACCAGCATCCAGCGACGGTCCCAGCGCAGGCCGCGCGGCAACACCTCGCTTTCGCGCAAGGCAATGCGCCGGGTGGATTTGATCGGGTAGATATTGATTTCCGTGACTTTCATGATGCTCCGCCCCTACAGACCCATTGCTGCGCGCATGATCTGGTTCTTCAGGAGGGGCGCCGCGTCAACCAGATTCAGACCCAGGTTGCGTGCCCAGCGCAGCGGGGCAACACGGCTGCCAAACAGGTGTTTGAATCCGTCCATTACCAGCATCGTCGCCATGTTGTCGCCTTTCCGTGCACGTTCATAGCGGCGCAATACCAACAGCGAACCGATATCGCGCTCCTTGCCGCGCGCCCGCAACAGCGTATCGCTGAGTTCTCTGACATCTTTCATGCCAAGATTCACCCCCTGCCCGGCCAGCGGGTGTACCACGTGGGACGCATCGCCGACCAGCGCCAGACGCGGCGCGACATAACGTTCCGCATACTGGCGCCGCAACGGGAACAGCAGCCGCTCACCGCAATCCAGCACCTCACCAAGACGGTAATCGAACGCC
>Ga0210064_1000699_pt1 | contig 15594 bp, 17 predicted proteins | sample Muzzi_CordC_D2_FD_185531 | JGI IMG/M metagenome (GOLD analysis project Ga0210064, IMG submission 185531) | Wetland microbial communities from San Francisco Bay, California, USA, that impact long-term carbon sequestration - Muzzi_CordC_D2 (SPAdes) | ecosystem: Environmental > Aquatic > Marine >...
TGCCTGCGACCCTTGCAGGAGCACGATGTTATAACGATTAGAGGCAACAATGACCATGTGATCGTCGTCAATTACCGCGGCCGGAGCGATGCGCCGGTATCACCGGGGATTCTGAAAGATCTTCAAAGACTGCCATTATTGCAAAATTATCACCATGCCATTTTCACCCATTCCTTGCCGTTTGCCGATAAACTGGGCCTATCCTGCATGATTGGCACCATGTCCGAAAAGGAGGCACACCGTTCTTTCAAGATATTTCCCCGGCACGTCATCTTCAGGGGGCACAGCCACATGCCGGAAATTCTGCGACTGCGGGGCCGGCGTATCGAAGCAAGCAACCCGGCTGTTGGAGTGAAAATTGATCTGGCCGGAAGACTTCCCTGTGTGGTAACCTGCGGTGCTTTAACGCGCGGGTTATTTATGATCTGGGATCCGGATGAAAACTATATTGAAAGCCGCTCATTTAAATAATATTCTGAGCCTTCTTAGAGTCTTAATTGTGCTGTGCCATCTCTGCCCTTCAGGCGGATTATAAAATCTGCTTTTAGGCCACCACGCCGGGCACGAAACTCACCCCCAGACCGTGACGTCATCATTTCTTCTTTTGAAAATCTGCAATTTCCGCTACAGCCCGGATTGCGGTTTTGATGTGCTCCTCGGTATTAAAAGGACCGATGCCGACGCGAACGGTCCCTCCGATTTGACCGGTACCCAGTTGTTCGTGCAGCAGGGGCGCACAATGGAGCCCGGTGCGACAGGCGATATCATACTCGCCGTCTAAAAGCGTGCCCGTATTGAGTGCTTCCATTCCATCGATATTGAAACTGAGAACGGCAATATGATCGGTCAAATCATCCTGACCATAAAGCAGCACCCCATCTATTTCTCTGAGGCCATCCCTTAGCATACGGGTCAGCGCCATTTCGTGATGGTGAATTTGGTCCATGCCTTTTTCTAAGATCCACTTCAAGCCGGCATGCATCCCGGCAATGCCCACAATATTGCCGGTACCATACTCCAACCGGTAGGGGTATTCTTCCAGATGCATCCGATCGGCGGACCGGACGCCTGTTCCGCCGGCCCGGGTATGCCGAATCTCAATTCCCTCTCTGACATACAGACCGCCGATGCCGGTTGGGCCCAACAATGATTTGTGACCGGTAAAAGCAACCATATCGATGTGCATCTGTTCCATGTCGATCGGCACTTTTCCGGCGGACTGGGAGGCATCAATTGCAAAGGGAATTTCGTGCTCACGGCAGATGCGTCCGATGGCCGCCACCGGCTGAACCGTGCCGATCACGTTGGAGGCGTGATTAACAATAACCAGACGGGTGTTGGCTTTAATCCTGCGTTTGATTTCCTCGGGCTCGATAAATCCGTGCCGGTTGAAAGGCACATAGTCGATCTCGACACCGTTAAACCGGTTCTGGTGATAGAGCGGCCTGAGGACGGAATTGTGTTCGAGGGTTGTGGTGATGGCGTGATCGCCCGTTTGCAATGTGCCAAAAATGATCAGGTTCAGTGCGTCGGTGGAGTTATATGAAAAGCACAGCCGATTGGGGTCACTGCCGTTAAAAAAGTCAGCCAGCATTTTACGGGTTGTATCCACCAGGGCGCCGGTTTCCATACACAGGTCATAGCCGGAACGCCCGGGGTTGACCCCGAAGCTTCGGTAAAAAGAATCCATAAATCGATACACTTCATCCGGTTTGGGATAGGAAGTGGCGCCGTTGTCAAGATAGATCAGATTTTCCATTATGGTGTCTCCTGTCCACTTTAGCAGAACCTGACTCAACGAAACGGTCAACCTTTAATTACGGCTTAATTTTCTCCAGTATTTCCCCATCTGAATTTAAAATGAAAATCATGAAGTCGTGTTTAGCGGCCGATTTGACCAACTCGTTATATAAAACAGCTTGAGCTTCGTATTTGTCGCCTTTTTGGGTTGTCATCTGAACCAGGCATTGCTGGGCATCTTCTTTTTTAAAAAAGGCAGGAATAAATGACACGTTTTGATCCTGGTATTCCTGACCCAGAAACTGCTCCTGGGGACCCGGATTCTGTACGACTACCCAGACCCAGGTATCGGGTTTCAACTCTTTTTTCATTACGGTGATCCTCTCCAAAGTTAAGCGTAACCGGTTTAGTTATTACCTGAATTTTTCACCAGCCGCAGGCGCTCATGCTTTCATTAATACTGATGCAGGGTTTAGGTTCTCCCCCATTCTTAAGATGGTCGGCTCAGTTCTCCCCGCATATCGGTCTGCATCCGCGCTTTGACTTCTTCCGGCGCCAAGTTGCGGCTGAAAAGATAAGCCATTTTTGCCAGGGCGGCTTCAACCGTCATGTCAAAACCGCTGATCACGCCGGATTGTGCAAGGGCCGAGCCGGTGGCATAGTCTTCCATATTCACGGACCCTTTGATACACTGGGTGCAGTTAATTATGACGATGCTCCGCTCTGAAGCCGTTGTCAGGGCTTTTATGAGTTCCGGATCCTGCGGACCGTTGCCGATTCCGTATGTCTCCAGCACAAGCCCTTTAATGGGGGGATGCAGAACATTGCGCACGATGTCGGCGGATATGCCGGGAAAAAGTCGCAGCACCGCGACGCGGGACGCACTCATCGGTCCGACGACCACCGGTTCGGATGTATCCGCCGGCGGCAAGACCAGATCCCAGTTGACTTTGATTTCGATGCCGACACTGCCCAGTGCCGGGAAATTGGGAGAAGCAAAAGCCTCAAAGCCTTCGGCGTCGACCTTGATTGCCCGGTTGCCGCGCAATAATTTACTGCCGAAACACAGGCAGACTTCCGGAATTGCAAAATTGGCGGCAATCAACATGGCGGTAATTAAATTTTCCCGGGCATCGTTTCGTATCTCACAAAGCGGTATCTGGGCTCCGGTTATAATGACCGGTTTATGCAGACCCTTCAGCATAAACGGTAAGGCTGACGACGTGTAAGCCATGGTGTCGGTTCCATGCAAAACGACAAAGCCATCGTATTGGTCATAGTGAGTCACAATATCGTCGGCAATTTTAAGCCAATCTTCCGGTGTCAAATTCGAGGAATCCTGCAAGGGATCATATTCATGGATTTCGTAGGCCGGCATTATTCTGCTTTTTAATTCCGGAAGGCGCTTCATCTGCTTTTGCAGGTATCCCGGGGCCGGAGCATAGCCTGCCGCAGTTTTTTTCATTCCGATAGTGCCGCCGGTGTAGGCAATATAGACGCGTTTGGATGAAGGGTTCATCGGTTCAGCGTTCAAGGTTCAGGATTTAAGGTTTGCCCGCCATTGATGGTGCCGGCGGCGACCCGGTTTTGAAGTTTATAAGATCGATTGGTTAAATTCCAATAGCGAATAACTAATAGCACGTAAGACCTAATTGAGTGTCTTGTGCTCAATTAGGGCGTGAATGGCTTGAAATCCCATGCCGGCCGTTCAATATCGATTGAGCCTGCATCCGAACCTTCAAAGTCCACCGTAATCACATTCCCGCAAATTTCCTGCAGCTTTTTGACAACCGGCAGATGCCGGGGATGGGTTTGATAGCGATCCAACGTATCCAGGTTGGCAAAGAGGGCCACGATCGCAAAGTCATAGGAACTTGCAGCGCGGACAAGATCCCGACCGAATTCATAAGTGTGGATTTCAGTAATTCTGTTTGGCAGGTCGTCCAACATCCTTTCGAGTTCTTCGATGTCCACCTCACTGACGCCGGGCTTAAATTTTGCCAGCACCACATGGTTAATCATCTTTTTTCTCCTTATTTTCTGAAATTAAGTACTTTCAGGATTAAAATTAAAAGCGTACCCGTCAGAATATAGAACAAACCGGCCCCGACGATGCCAAATTTAACGACTGCACACCATCGGGCAATTATCGGCCAAAACTCACGCTGTGAATCAAGGATTAATTTTATAAGCGCCAAGTTTTCGATGGCATCCAGCAAAGCCGCGAAAAATTGGCCCCATCCCAATACAAAACCCCATATTGCCAGAAAAGCGATTCTTAGTTTAAAATACCTCGCAATCAGAACACAGGCTAAAGATATAAACAAGGCGTAAACAATCAGAAATAAATAATCAAGACCCAGGCTCAACGCGGCATAGACCTTGCCTTCCGGTCCCCATTCTTTTAATATTTGCTTCGCCTGCTTGATATTTCCTGCCAGCTCAAACGAAACAATGCCGCTGGGCGCAACATCGGTTATCAATCTTTGGTCCAATGAATGCATGCCGGCCAACAGCGTGACGGATAACAATAAAAAAATTAGAAGAGCAGACCGTTGAGTGGAATCGGAAAGCCGTTTAAATGGATCAGGCATGGCATGTGTAGTTAGTCAAAAAATATGTAACCGGGAGATCAAATTGTAATTGATACTTTAATTCTTACCTGGACAGCTCATGACAAAAGCTAACGCTTCACATTCGTTCTTTGCGCTTTCATGTCTTGGTGGCCTGACTGTTACTTTTTTTTATGGCTTTCTTATTTTGCTTCAGTTTACGCTGATAGTCGAGTTGATTCTTGATTTCACTTAAAATAAAGCTGCTCTTCAAACTTCTGGCAATGACCTCGTAACCGGGGTCAGTGCCGATTGTTTTTTTCATGTACTGGCGGGTGCCATCGATCGCCTCTTTAATGCTCCGGTGAAATACTCCGGCCCGGGCCAGAATATTTTGTCCCGGACCACTTATTAAGTTCAAGGTCCACAAAGGTCCTCTGGCTTCGAGTTGATTTCCTTCTGCCTTGATTTCTTCTTTTTTAAGCTGAAACTGAATCTGATTGCCGATCTCATTGAGAATAAAATAAGATTTCAACAAATCCGCTACTTCTTCCTGAGTCGGCTCAGCTCCGGTATGAGCTTTGATATATTCCATTATGGTTAGAATAGCATCTTTGATGCTGCCACCCATCCGAACAAATTCCGTCAAGATGAACTCCTTTACAATCGGTGATTTTTTTGGCCTTAAAAAAAATGTGGTCCCGCCGTTGTACCGGGACCGAAGGCTAGATCATATGAAATATATATAAATTTTAAATAGTTGTCAAGTATCTGCTACTTTATCTCAGGAGCGCTTCATTTAAACAAATTATTTGAAACCGTTGATCCCCGAATCCGTAAAATAACGGGTACGGCAAAGAGCCTGTTCCCTATATTTCTTTCTCGACCAGACAACCCGAATCCGGTTAGTTGACAAATGGGGTCACATAGATTAACATGTGACCACATACAAATCAATTGAAAGGCGGATGCCATGGAAACCGTCGGTATCAGAGAACTCAAAAGAAATCTCAGTGAATATTTAAGAAGTGTTAAAGCCGGGAAAAAAGTCGTTATTACGGACAGGAAAAAAGAGATCGCTGTAATCGTACCTTTCAGAATGGTTGATGACCAAGGAAAAATCCTCCAACTGGTTCGAGAAGGCGTTGCTGATTGGTCCGGGGGAAAACCCCGCGGAATGTCAGCCAGAATCAAGTCTAAAGGGAAAAGCGTCTCCGAAGCAGTGGTAGAAGATAGAAGATAACCGTGATTCTATACCTGGATACCAGCAGTCTTGTTAAACTCTATGTGGAAGAGACAGCATCTGCCGATGTGAAGGGTTGGGTTGGGGCGGCAGAGGTAACCGGAACCTCTCTAATTGCCTATGCCGAGGCAAGGGCGGCTTTTTCCCGAAGATTCAGGGAAAATGCTTTTTCTCATAGAGATTACAACCGATTGCGTTCGCGATTCGGATCAGATTGGAAAAACTATTTATCCATTCATGTTACCCGTGAAATTGTTGGAATGGCCGGAGACTTGGCCGAAAAACACAGTTTGCGCGGATTTGACGCCATCCATCTGGCCTCGGCGGTGACGTTGCGCGAAAAACTTGCCTCAGATGTCACCTTTTCATGCTTTGATATGCGGCTTCAAATTGCATCACAACGCGAAAAACTGGATCAACCCCTGTAGAGTTCACCGTATTTTATTTGGCTAAGTCTTTAAAACGATTGGTTCGACGAACCGGCTCTCCGTATCCCACGGAAACAGGATCCAGGTGTCCTGGCTGACTTCGGTGATAAAGGTATCCACCAGGGGACGCCCGGCCGGCTTGGCGTAAACCGTTGCGAAATGGGCCTCGGGCAGCAGATCTTTTACGACCCGGGCTGTTTTCCCGGTGTCCACCAGATCATCGATCAACAACAGGCCGCTGCCGTCGATGTCAGGTGATTTCAGGACACTGATCTTGCCCTGCTGCTGAAAGTCATAGCTTGATATACATACCGTATCCACGAGACGAATCTCCAGTTCCCGCGCAATAATGGATGCGGGAACCAAGCCGCCCCGGGTGATGGCCACGATACCCGTCCAGGGGCGCATGTCAACCAGTCTCCAGGCCAGCGCTTTGGAATCCCGATGCAGCTGTTCCCAGGAAATCGGATAGGTTTTCTGATATCGATTTTCCGAATTCATCATTTGGTGCCGAATATTTTATCCCCGGCGTCACCCAGACCCGGCAATATATATCCGATGTCATTTAACTTTTCGTCAATGGCGGCGACATATATATCCACGTCCGGATGGGCGGCGGTTAATTTTTCGATGCCTTCCGGAGCGGCGACCATAAAGATGCCTTTGATTTGCTTGCAACCGGATTCCTTGATTAAATCAATGGTTGCAATCAGCGAACCTCCGGTGGCCAGCATGGGGTCTATAATCAGCGCGATTCGCTCTTCCATGGCGCTGGTCATTTTAACATAATACCTGACCGGCTCCAGGGTTTCTTCGTTGCGGTACAGTCCCACCACGCTGACCCTGGCAGAGGGTATCAGATTCAGCACGCCGGCCATCATTCCCAGGCCCGCTCTTAAGATCGGCACCACAGTAATTTTCTTGCCTTTAATTTTTTCAACTTGAACCGAACCGGCCCACCCCTGAATGGTTTTAGTTTCAGTCTCCAGGTTTTTGGTCGCCTCATAAGTTAACAGCATGGCCAACTCTGCCGCAAGATCTCTGAAATCTTTAGTGGTTACGTCGTTTTCTCTCATTAAAGCAAGTTTATGTTTGATCAGCGGGTGATCCACAACATTTACCGGCACGGCGACCTCCTTATTTTAAATTAGTTAGCGGTTGCGGGATTGATGCCAAAAGGCTACATACACACGATGCTTTTAACCTATATTTTAAAAACACATCCGCTGCCAGTCATATTCAATTTAATTTTTTGTGTCAAGGATATTGAACCCAAGCCGGATCCGCTGCAGGCGGAGAACCCAAATCAGCACAATTGCAAAATCTATTGATTACTCGCAGACAACCGGTCGGAATCCTATGCGGAATTTGAAGTGGACGGTTTCGATAACCGTCCGGGAAGGACATTAACAAGAGGGGGGCAATACTGGGTGCTCGGTGTTTAGTATTTTATGATGCTGAAAAACAAAATTAATTGAGTTCCAGATACAAAATACCAAACACCCAACACATGCTAATTTCGACTACCGGCCTAACCGTCGAAATTCACCGAGAGGTCTTTTGAAGGTGTATGCCGCCGGCTCTTTAACAAGCTTTTGGCCGGCCACATCCGTATTGTCGCCCAGGGCTGAAAAAGGCCAGGAAAGGACAAACGCGACGCCGCCAATGGCCGTTGCGACAATACCAACCGGTCGCACGACACAAAGATCAAAGATCATGGCACCACCACTGGGATCTTCCGTCTCGAAGTATTCCTGGGCCACGGCGCTGGAACCAAACGGAATGATCAACAGAGATATAACCACCACCAGGGCCAGGGTTCTTTTTGTAATTTTCAACATACTGTCCTCCTGCATATGCAATGTTTAGCTGAATGAAAATAATGCAAAATCCTGTTAATCTGAGAGGATTTTAAAATTTTTGCAATCATAACACATCGCCGATTCAATCCAACGTAATGGCATTATAACGCTTTTTAGTTGTAAATTTCAATAAGTTTGTTAATAGCTGAATTTTTGACACAACCAACCCTTAGCGAAGCATGTGGTCAATTTGCCGCAATGAACCTGGAGCGATGTTTGTTGCACCAAAATTCAGGCATCTTTTTTTTTAATGATCGATCTCCAGTGCGCGATGCCGTCAAAATATAGCTTGCGCCGCTAAAATTAGAATACCTTTAACCTGTATCGGTCGGTTTCGAAAAAACTTTACCGATTGACTATTGATCCGCCTAATATGACCCCAGACACCAGATATATAGAAGTGGCCATTGCGCTTCCGGTTTATCATACCTTTACCTATATTGCCCCGGAACCCTTCATCGATCTGCTGGCCCCGGGCAAAAGAGTTCTGGCCCCCTTCGGCCGGCGCCGGGTTACGGGCTATATTTTCGGTCCAAGCCGCCCTCTGGACAATAAACAACTCAAACCGATTCTGGATGTTCTCGACGAGCAGCCCCTTTTCCCAGCAGCCATGGTCCCGTTTTTCAAGTGGGTTGCCGATTATTATAAATATCCGATCGGAGAGGTGGTAAAAAATGCGCTGCCGGGCGGTTTAAATGTCTATGACTATTCATTGATTACGCTTACTGAAAAAGGGTGCAGCGCGCTCAAACGCAAACCGCTGCCACCGGTTGCCAAAAAAGTTTTGGAGCAATTGCTGGCAGGACCTTGCCGGCTGGCCAAGCTCTTTAAACTAATGGATCAACAAATTCCCGGAGCATTGCTTTACGATCTTGAACAAAGCGGCTGGATTACCAGACAATGGGAGCTCAGTGGAGCCAGCACTAAGGCCAGGCTGGATCGTATTGTGCGTCTGGCTGACACGGCATTGCCCGTGGATCATCTGTCAAAGCCCCGGCAAAAGATTCTGGCCATGTTAAAAGCCGAAAATGAGATTGCCGTCAAAATACTTAAAAAGACGGTCCCCACTGCAGCCGCTTTAATTAAACCGCTTGCCAGCGCCGGTTATCTGACGATTGAACACCAAAGAGTTTACCGGGATCCTTTCGGTGATTCGATCAAACCCGATACGGCCCCCGTACTAAATCCGGAACAGCAAAATGCCGTAATGCAGACCTGCGATTTTCTGAACAAAGGGTATCACCCTTTTCTTTTGAATGGGGTTACCGGCAGCGGGAAAACCGAAGTCTACATGCAGGTGGCGGCTGAGGTATTGAAAAAAGGCCGTTTCGTCCTGGTGCTGGTGCCGGAGATCGCACTGATTACCCAGATGGAGCGTCGATTCCGTGCCCGTTTTGGTGAGTGTGTCTGTGTGTTGCACAGCTCGCTGTCCAGCGGGGAACGCTTTGATCAATGGACCCGTATCCTGCAGGGGGAAGCCACGATCGCAATCGGCGCCCGCTCAGCCATATTTGCGCCTTTTGAAAATCTGGGAGTGATTATCGTCGACGAAGAGCATGATTCATCTTACAAACAGGAAGGTCAGCTGCGCTACAACGCCAGGGATTTGGCGGTGGTCAGGGCCAAACAGAACGAGTGTCTCGTAATTCTGGGATCGGCTACCCCATCCATGCAGTCTTACTATAACGTTACCACCGCCAAGTTTAACGAGCTCACACTCACCAAGCGTGTCGAAGAACGCAATTTGCCTGAAATCCGGATTGTGGATCTTCGCCAAAGCCGGGATGCGCGGGGCATTCAACGCTTCATTACGCCTGAGCTGCAGGTGGCGATGAAAGAGACGCTTGAACGCGGGGAACAGGTGTTGCTCTTTTTAAATCGACGCGGCTATGCAAGCTTTCCGGTCTGCGCGGCCTGCGGCCAGCCGATGCGTTGCCGGCATTGCGACATTTCACTGACCCTGCATCAGCGTTCCAACGCTTACCGCTGCCATTACTGTGGCTACAGCCGCCCTGCCACATCCAGCTGCGATATTTGCGGCTCAACCAAAATCAAACATCTGGGTCTGGGTACCGAAAAGCTGGAAGATATGCTGACATCGCTATTCAATCAGGCCCGAATTGCCCGCATGGACCGCGATACGACTACCCGCAAAGGATCGATCATAAAGCTGTTGAAAGGGCTTAAAAATAATACCATCGACATTTTAGTGGGTACCCAGATGGTTGCCAAAGGGCATGATTTTCCGGACATCACCCTGGTCGGAATCATCTGCGCGGATCTTTCCCTGAGCTTTCCGGATTTTCGAGCCGGTGAACGAACCTTTCAACTATTGGCCCAGGTTGCCGGCCGGGCGGGGCGGGGTGACAGACCCGGCCGGGTGATTTTACAAACATACAACCCCGAACATTTTTGCATTGCCGCCGCTCGAAATCAGGATTTTTATTCATTCTATCAGCAGGAAATCGGTTTTCGACAAGCGCTCGCCTATCCACCCTTTTCAAGAATGATCCAGCTTAAAATATCGGGCAAGGACCCGCAGGCCACCCAAAAACATGCCCATCTTCTGGGAGGCCACTGCCGCAAGCTAAAAGCAATCCATTCCGCTCATTATCAGAGCGTTGAGATTATGGGGCCTATCGAAGCATCTTTGACCCGAATTGCCCGACGCTACCGCTGGCAGATCCTGCTGAAAGGCTTAAACAGCGCAGCGCTCCATCAATTTATCAATCAACTGATGGCGGAGAGTCATAGCGTCTTCAGCCATCGCCGGATTCAGGTGGCGATTGATGTGGATCCCGTCTTTTTGATGTAAGTGTGCTGGGTATTAGGTATTGGGTATTGGATGCTGGGTACTGGTTGCGGGCTGCGGGGTGAGGGATACTGGATGGTGGATGCTCGGTGCTGGGTTGTCCGCGGCCGGTTACTCGTCACTGGTCACTGGTCACTGATCACTGGATACTGGATACTGGCTACTGGTCACTCTATCCGGCTTCAAGTATTTTAATTTTAGTTTTCTTGACATTCCTCGGCATGCGTCATAAAATTTTTTATTAAGATTCAGTCTATTATACCTTTGGAAGGAGTTTATGATGAGATTTAAAATTGTTACCGTGTTATCGGTGGCGCTGTTTTTAACGCTGTTTGCGGCAGTCGGTTTCGGCACTCAGGACCAACCCGGCCCGTCTGCTTTTTTCCCGCAAACCAGCTATGAATTTTCTCCGGTGCTCGACGGGGCCAAAGTCGTGCACGAATTTGTCATTCAGAACAAAGGTTCAGACACGTTGAAAGTTGACCGTGTCAAGACCGGCTGAGGGTGCACCGCTGTCTCTTATTCAAAAGAGATCCCCGCCGGTGGTGAGGGAAAAATAACGTTAAGCGTCAATACAAAGGGCTATGGCGGAAGACCCATGAAGAAGACCGCCGGTGTCTATACGAATGATAAAAGTCATCCGCAGCAGGATCTGGTCATATCCGGGCCGGTGGAGAAATTCGCCACAATCAGTCCGGAACATGTCAGTTTACGTGGTTTTGCCGGAGACTCCATCAAGGGTATGGTCACGATTATTCCCGATAAAAAATATCCGTTTAAAATTCTCGATGCCCGGGCTCAAAACGGCAAAAACATCAACATTGAGCTGGCTGAAGTCAAAAAATCCGAAGGCCAGGCCTATGAATTAACGGTTGAAAATTTAAGTCAGGCAACTGGTCGATATTATGATACGATCATCGTGAAAACAGACAGTGACGTCCGACCGGAGCTCAGCGTAAGGGTTTACGGATATCTGCGCGCACGCAAAAGCGAATGACCATGCACCAGATTAAAGCGGTTACCTTTGATTGTGACGGCGTGATGTTCGACACCGCCCAGGCCAATCGCGTTTACTATAGTCGCATTTTGCAGCAATTCGGCCAAGCGGCGGTGACGGACGAGCAATTTACCTTCGTCCATATGCATACGGTGGCCGAATCTTTGGCCTATTTGTTTCCTGATGAAGCAACCCTGGCAGCGGCCCATGAATTTCGCCAAAGTATGGATTACAGACAGTACCTCAAATACCTTACGATAGAACCGCATCTGATCGCCTTGCTTGAAAAGCTCCGGCCTAAAATTAAAACGGCCATTGCCACCAACCGGACGGACACCATCGACCGATTACTGGCAGAGTTTAATCTGGATGGGTATTTTGATCTGATTGTCACCTCCAGCGACGTTATGCGACCCAAACCCCATCCCGAGGCGCTGCATAAAGTTTTGGATTATTTCGACCTGGCGCCCTTTCAGACAATCTATATCGGTGACTCCCGGGTGGACGAAATGGCCGCCCGGGCAGCCGGGATACCACTGATCGCATTCCGCAACCGGGAGCTGTCATCGGACTATCATATCAACACGCTCAAAGAGGTTGAAGAATTGCTCGATTTGTGAGAAAGTTCACTTCATGCAATAGACCCCGGAGTGCATACGAAATGGAGCAGAACAAATGGAAACAGAAGTACCCGAAGAGAATCAATCAGAAATTACCCCTAACAATAGCGACTGGGACAATCGCGTTTTATGCAGCGACGGCAACTGCATCGGCGTGATCGGCTCAGATGGGCGCTGCAAAGAGTGCGGGAAAAAATATGAAGGTGATCTTCCCGAGATGAGTCATGCTGAGACCGAAGCGGATACCGTGGCGGAAGATATCGATCCATCCTCCGCGACCACAGAGATAGCTGAAGAAAATATTGCCCCGGTTGATGATGCATGGGAAAATAGAATCTTATGCAGTGACGACAACTGTATCGGTGTCATCGGACCCGACGGTAAATGCAAGGAATGCGGGAAACCTATGGAATGACGAATGAAGAATGATCCGCCGCCGGCGGATCGGATGGCGATTTGTGGATGTCGCTTCGCTCCGCCTATTTATAACGCCTAAAACTAATTTTCTACAATAATTTAGTCGGAGACGATTTTCCTATAAAACTGATAGCATTCTTCGAATCTTCAATCTTCATTCATATAATTGGAGTATCCTCTTGCCCCTATTGAATTTCATACCGGCTCCCACCTGGCGTGATTTGATCGATATCCTCTTTTTAACCCTTGTTGCCTACCAGCTTTACGAATGGTTTCGTGAGACCCGGGCTTTAAGAGTTCTGATCGGGCTGGTTGCTCTGGGGGGAATATATTCGGTGGCCAAGCTGTGGGGGTTATTCCTGACAACCTGGGTTTTCCAGATTCTGTGGCAAGTACTGTTAATCTTGCTGCTGATTCTTTTTCAATCCGAGATCCGGCAGGTTCTGGAGAAAGTCAGTCCGTTGCGTTACCTCCGATCGCGCCGGCGCGCCCTGCGGGGGACATTTACCAAAGACCTGGCCCGGGTTTTGTTCGATCTGGCAGCGGAGAAAACCGGGGCCCTGGTCGTTCTGACAAGAGACGATAACCCTTCCGACCTTATCCACGCCGGTCAACAAATCATGGCTCTGCCGGACCCTTTGCTGATCAAAAGCATTTTTAACCACAATGCCCCGGCCCACGACGGCGCCGTGATTGTTTCTCAGGAACGTCTGACCCATATGGGATGTATTTTGCCGTTGTCTCGAACAGAGGATCTGCCGGATCGATACGGCACCCGTCACCGCGCCGCTCTTGGTCTGTCAGAGTTGACGGATGCCGTTTGTCTGGTAGTTTCTGAAGAAAGATCCGAGGTGGTCAGTGTCGTCGGCGGTAAAATCACCAACTGGCGGCAAGCGGAGTCGTTGCAGGAAAAGCTAAATGAATGGCTGGGCGGTCCGCAAATCCAGGTGCCGACATTTCAACATTTTTTGGAAGATTTTTTCATTAAAAATTGGAAACGGAAACTGGCGGCCTTCGCGCTCATTTCAGTTGCCTGGCTATTTCTGGCAATTCAGCAGGAAATCAGAATCACCTTCAGTGCACCGGTTCGTTTGGAGAACGCTGCGGTCGAGATACCGCAAGGGCCGGGGGCCATTAAGGTGGTGAATCTGACAGTTTCAGGCCGGCAGCGCCAGATCGACCTGATTCAGCCGGAAGAAGTTCTGGTGCGTGTTGATATGAAAGGCCTGGCGGCCGGAAAACATAAGATCAGGTTATCCGGCAAAAATGTTGATCTGCCGCCCGGGGTGAAAATCGAGCAATTTACGCCGCAGACTATCGAGGTTAATCTTGCGCCTGAGCAGCCTGCAGAACAGAGCAAGTAGATAAAAGGAGTTCAGGGGTTCAGCCACATCCTTATTTAAACGGCAGGCTGATGGTAAACATTGCTCCGCCTTCAGCTATATTTTCGGCCACAATAGAACCTTTATGATCTTCTATGATGCCGTGGCATATCGAAAGTCCGACCCCCATGCCCATCGTTTTTTTGCGGGTGAAGAAAGGATCGAAAATACGGTTCATATCCTTTTTTGATATACCCGGGCCGGTGTCTTTGATCCTGATAACAATTTCTTCCCCCCGGCAAACTGTGTCGATGCTGATCAAACCACCGAAAGATTCAGACTCATTAAGTTGTTTGTGAAAGTTCGGTGAATGAATGATGGAATCAACGGCATTGTTGACCAGATTCATTATGACCTGACCGATTTGCTGGGGTGAAGCATTTATTTTTGATGTTTCAGCAGCCAGGTTTAGGTTGATTTTCACCATGTTTTTTTTCAAATAGCTGCGCATCAGCGCGACTGTATTTTCGATGACCTGATTCACTTCCATCGGCTGTTTTTTTTCTTTACCCGGCCGGTTGAGGTCTATAAGGTTGCGAACCGTATTGCGTATGCTGATAAAGGCATTTTTAATCAGGTCTAATTTTTTTAATAAATCCTCATCATTGGCATGCTTCATCCGAATAACGCTCAACAGGGCGGTTATTCCCTGCAGTGGGGAGTTGATTTCATGGGCAATGGATGCCGCCAGCTGTCCGGTTGCTGCCAGCCGCTCGGACCTCAGCAACTGGTTATGGAGTAATTTTGTTTCGGTAATATTGCGTGCGACACATAGAAAACAGGGTTTGCCAAGATAAGAAACATAGCGGCAGTTGACCTCATTGGGGACAATGGCGCCGCTTTTGGTTTTAATGTTGAGTTCGAAGCGCAGCTCTTTTTCCAGGGTGACTTTTTTCAACATGTCTTCAACGTATGAAATCTGGTCGGTTTCCACAATTTTTGTGATATTCTGTTCTAAGAACTCGCTTTTTGTGTAACCGGTACTTTCCAGGATCCGATCATTGGATTCGATAAATCTTCCCTTAGGATTGAACAGAAACACCCCTTCGGCAACATTGTCAAATAATTCCTTATACCGGACCAGTTCTTCAGCCTGCTTAAACTCGGTGGTGTTGGAGGAGATAATCGTTGCCGCGATAACTTTGGTGCCCAGCCTCAAAGCGCCGATACGGTAGGTATACCATTTAGGGTTTACATGCGTGCCCATGCGGACTTCGAAACTTTCCGTTTCACCGGTCTGAAAGACACTTTCGATGCATTCTTCGGCCAGGTAGCGATATTCCTGGGGTAAAAGCTGGTAGAAACTCCGGCCGACTGCTTTGGCACGCGGCAGTTCGGCAATATCCTGATTGATAAAGCGAATAATCCCATTATGATCCACAGCGGTTATCATGTCCGGTGCGGTTGCCACCAGGGAGCGCCACAATTCTTCGGATTCATTGAGTTTTTGTTTCGCCTCTCTGAGTTTGTTGATGACGGATTGCGCATGGGAGCCAAACATGATGAACAGGCACAAGACGATGACGCGCAGATAAATATCG
>Ga0210064_1000706_pt1 | contig 15515 bp, 12 predicted proteins | sample Muzzi_CordC_D2_FD_185531 | JGI IMG/M metagenome (GOLD analysis project Ga0210064, IMG submission 185531) | Wetland microbial communities from San Francisco Bay, California, USA, that impact long-term carbon sequestration - Muzzi_CordC_D2 (SPAdes) | ecosystem: Environmental > Aquatic > Marine >...
TCTTGTAGGGGCAGGTGCGCACGCACTGGCGGTAGCCGCGGCAGCGCTCCTGGTCCACCAGCACGATGCCATCTTCCACGCGCTTGTAGATAGCCTTGCGCGGGCAGGCCTCCAGGCACGCGGGCCGGTCGCAATGGTTGCACATGCGCGGCAGGTAGAAGTAGTAGCTGTTCGGGAACGTGCCGTTACCCTGTTCTTCGTCCCAGTTGGACAGCCAGCTTGGTTGCGGGTCGGCATCGACGATGCCGGGGTCCGGGGTCACATTGTCCGGGTCAAGACCCAGCCGTGTCGGATAGTCGTAGTCGACGATCTCACCGTGGGGGCCGAGACCGTAGTCGCTGTTTGCCGGCAGGATGCCCGGGTCTGGCTGGCCGCCCTGGAAGCCGCCACCCATGCTTTCCCAGTTCCTGGGGTAGCCTTCGCCCGGGCGCGATTCCACGTTGTTCCAGTACATATACTCGCGGCCGTTCTTGTTGGTCCACAGGTTCTTGCAGGCAACCGTACAGGTATGGCACCCGAGACACTTGTCAAGATTGATGAGCATCGCAATTTGATTGCTGCCACCGCCTCCTCCACCTTTAGCCATTTCAGCTACCTCCTGTCTCGGTTGACCGGTCGTCCGGCAACCCGGTTATTTGCCTAGCCATTGTATTTTTCCACCTCGACGCGCGTATCACGCTGGACACCGGTAGGTCCCCAGTAGTTGAGCGCGAAATGCAGCTGACCGTAGCCACCGGCGAGCTGGGTGGGTTTGATGCGGATACCTGTCACACTGTTGAAGTTGGCCATCTGCCCCTTGACGCCAACGTAACGCTCCCAGCTGTGATACATGGTCACGCGCCCCGCCTTCTCGCTCTTCATCTCCTTGACCCGGACGATGACCTGGCCGTGGTTGTTGTGCATCCGCACCCAGTCGTCATCCGCCAGGCCACGCGTGGCCATGTCCGCGGGGTGCATGTAGCAGATCGGGCCACCGCGGTTGAGGCGCAGCATCTGCTTGGCGTTGCGCCAGGTTGAGTGGATGGCCCAGCGGCCGTGCGGGGTGTTGTAGAGAAGGGGATAGGATTCCTCGCCTGCTGCAAGCACCGGGGGCTTGTAGGTCGGCAGTTCCTCGCCGGCCTCCACGAACCACGCGTGCTCAATGAGGTACTGCTGGCGCCCGGTGAGGGTGTGGTAGGGTTCCTTGTCCTCGGTGCTTTTCAGAAACGCCGTATAGGGCCGCCCCGCCTCTAGGTTGCTGGTCCAGGTCGTGGTGTTGTTGAAGCGCTGCGGCTGCGCCGTGATCCCCGCCATGGTCATGCCGACGGTCTCCGGGGCATTGTCGAGCAGGAACTGGGTGGCGTCGATGTCCGCCGCAATCGCCCCGTTGTTGGTGAAATCATTCAGCAGGGTCGACAGGTCGCGGGTTCCGCCCGGCCATTTCGGGTCGGGATAGGTGTAGCCGCCGGCGCGCTCCTGGATTTTTGCTGCCAGCGCCTGGAAGATCTGCCAGTCGGTTTTGGACTCGAACATGGGCGGGATCGCCGGGTTGAACGGATGGCAGAAGCTGTGCATATCCGTGGTGTTGATATCGTGCTTCTCGTAATGGCTTGCAGCGGGCAGCACGATGTCGGCGTAGAAGGCCGTGGTGTCCATCTGGAAGTTGAGGTCGACGATCATGTCCAGCTTGGGATAGAGGCTCTGCTCGATGTAGTTGTTGCCCTTGGCCTGGTTGAACCAGTTGGCCCGCCAGATGAACATCATCTTGGGGTCCTTGACCGGGACCCCGGTGTTGACGAAGCTGTTCTTGTCAGTACCCAGCGCTCCTTCGGGGTAAAGCGGCATCCAGCCGTTGGCGACCGAGTCGAACATATAACCGCGGGTGGTCTGGCTGAGACCGGTGGGCTGGTCACTGAGTTCGGCGTGCACATGGGTCCACAGGGTGGTGGGCTGGAAGCGCTGGTGTGCCCCGCCCCGGGGGAAGGACAGCGCCTTCAGTCCATTCACCGGCCAGATCTTCTCCTGGCCCACGTAGTGGTTGAAGCCGCCGCCGTTCTTGCCGATGGCACCCAGCAGGCTCAGCATCAGCAGCATGGCGCGGTTGTTGAGATCGTTGTGGTACCAGTGGTTGGTGCCGGCGCCGTGCATGATCATGACCTTGCCGCCGCTGCTGCTGCCGGCGGCGCCGATTTCATTGGCAATCTCGGTGATGACGGCGGCGCCGACCCCGGTGATGGGGGCTGCCTGTGCCGCCGTGTGGTTCGCATTCAGGCGTGCCGTGAGGCGGTCAAATACCGTCTCGACGCTCACCTGCCCGCCGCCGTCCAGGTCGACGACATGACTGCCACTGAGATCCGGGTTGAGACCGCCCAGATCCAGTGTCTTGTTGCTGCTGCCCTCGGTGCCGGGTGCCAGCTCGAGCTGACCACCGGACCAGACGTAGAACTGGTCGGGAGAGCCGCCCGCAACCACATCGGCCTCGCGCAGGTATTCACCCGTGTCGGTGCGTACCAGGAAGGGCATATCGGTCTGCTCCTTCAGGTAGGTCGGGTCGTACTGGCTGGTCGCGATCAGGTGCTGGCAGATCGCCAGCGCCAGGGCGGCATCGGTGCCTGGCTCAACGGACAACCAGCGGTCGGCACGGATGGAACTGGAGGCAAAGTCGGGGAAGATAGCCAGCACCTTGCAGCCCTTGTATTTGGCCTCGGTAACGAAGTGGGCGTCGGGGATGCGCGTCTGCACCGGATTGGAGCCCCACAGGATCATGTATCTGGCATTCACCCAGTCGGTGGACTCGGCCACGTCGGTCTGTTCACCGAGGGTGATGGGTGAACCGGGAGGCAGGTCGCAATACCAGTCGTAGAAGCTGCATACCACGCCGCCAAGCAGGTGCGCCAGGCGTGCGCCGGAGGAGAAGGAGACCGGACTCATGGCCGGGATGGGCGTGAAGAAGGTGAGGGCATCCGGGCCGGCGGTGTCAATGGTGGCAATGACCTGGTCGGCTATTTCGTTCAGCGCCTGGTCCCAGGAAATCCTTTGCCACAGCCCGGCCCCGCGGGCGCCCACCCGCTTCAGCGGGTACTTGATGCGCCGGTCACCGTTGACGTACTCGGCGGCATAACAGGCACCCTTGTTGCAACCGCGCGGGTTGATGCTGGGCAGCGCGGGATCGATGTCGGGATAGTCGGCGGCCTGCTCCTCGCGCAGGATGAGCCCGTTCTTGACGAACACCTTCCATGAACACGACCCGGTGCAATTCACGCCGTGGGTGCTGCGCGCAACGCTGTCCCAGGTCCACTCGTCGCGGTACAGATCCTCCCAGCCCCGGTATTCCGGTGGATAGGCGTAGGGATCATTCACAACCTTCAGGTTGGTACCGAGCAGCCCAAAAGCCTTGATGGAGGCCGCCGTGACCGTCGTCCCGGCCAGCATTTTGAGAAACGTTCGCCTCTGTATACCCATGCCCTGTCCTCCTCCTGTTCCTGCCACCCTGATTTGTCTTTACTTGCCGCAACTGCCCGTTGCAGCGCGAATTTGGATGTAAGAGTGTGTCAGTGTCAGACGGGGCTGAAAATCACGCGCACGGGGGAAATTTCTGCCCCATCTGGGGTAGGAACACCCGTTTATCCGCTTTTGCTCGGTCCGTCATGCGTATGACCCTGGACCATTGCAGGTGCATTACTGTAAGTGTGTTGCAGTCGTCTGGATGCATCTCAGCTGACAAAACTGACGTGCCGCTGGTGAGGTATGTGAGATTTGGCAGGAGTGCAGCGCTCCGGGCCTGCTGCCGCTGAGGTCCTTGAATACCATGCAGCCGGTTGGAACAGTACGGTTCCCGGAGTTCGTATGAGTTGCAGTCAACCTGCTTTTCGCGGCGCGGTCCCGGTTTCCTCGCCGTATCAACGGCCAGCCCGCAAACGCTCGGCGGTTACTTCATGGATATGTGCCAGAAAAATTCAGGATGCACGGCGACACCCCTGATGTCGCGTTTACCAGGCGGAACCTGTTGCAGTGGGCCGCGGCAACCGGCTGCCTGTCAACCCGGCTTAGCGAGACCCTCGACTCGATGCCCGGCTCACGATAAACAGGCCGTACAGGATGAAACCGCTGAACGCCACCAGCGTCCAGCCGGGAATGCTGAGGCCGAGAAAGCGCCACAGGACCTCGGCGCATTCGCCGGAACCGTGCAGCACCATCCGCAGTGCCTCGTTGAGTGGAAAGACATCCAGGATATAGTCCAGCCCGGGGCCGCATTCCGGGATCTGGTCCGGTGGCAGGTTTTGCAGCCAGACGTGGCGTGCGGAGATGGCCGCGCCGGTGGCCGCGATCAGTGTCACCAGCAGTCCATAGAGGCGTACGCCGAGGCTTGCCGGGTTGTGAATGGCGGCCACCAGCAGCACGCAGGCGAGCGTCATGACGACCACTCGCTGGAAGATACACAGCGGGCAGGGTTCCAACTGCAGGAGGTTCTGGAAATAGACCAGCGCGGTGCCCATCATGGCGAGGCATGCCAGAAAGCCAAGCAGGAAGAGCGTTCGAGGTGTGGGTAGGTGCATTCGGCCCCCGTGGTGAATGGTTGCGGCAGGCAGTATAGCCCGACCTCTTGTGAAGACGAAATGTACCGTTGCGGTGCGTCGCCGGGCTGTGCGGCACCAGCGCGGTGCGGGCGGTTACAACAGCAGGTCCGCCGTATCGATGATCTGGTCGGCGATTTCGCCGATGCGCTTGTTGCGGTCCATGGCCAGTTTGCGCAGCAGGTGGTAGGCGGCATCCTCTTCCAGTTTGCGGCTCTTCATGAGTATGCCCTTGGCGCGTTCGATGCGCTTGCGTTCGGCCAGCAGGTTCCTGGTGGCTTCCAGCTCGGCCCGCATGGCGCGGTTTTCGGCAAAGCGTGCCCTGGCAACCTCCAGCAGGTGTCCGATGCGGGCAGGCTCGGCGCATGCCGCCACATAGGCGTTGACACCGGCCTTGATGGCTTTACCAATGGCATCCGCTGTACTGTCGGCTGTCAACAGCACTACCGGCAGCGGAGCTTGCAGATGGAGTTTGCGCAGCTGCTGCAATACCGGCGGGGTGACCGTCTCCGTGAGCACGATCAGGGCATCCGGTCGCAACGCCGCGACCTCCAGGGTGACGCGCTCCAGGGGAATTGCCGGTGAAATCACCTGCCACCCGCAGGCAACCGCAGCTTCCATCAGGGGTGCGCTGCTGTTGCGGTTGTCCGTGGCCAGTAACAGTTTCATGGGTTCGCTACACGTTGCATCCGGGTTCGCATCATGGATATAAAGCAAGAGCCGTACCACAACATCGGTTGGAGTCCGTTGCCGTATGTGCCGGTCCTGGATAAAAAACGGCCGTCCCTGGCCATGGCAGGGTGCGGAGGAGGGGGCGCACCTGAAACCCTGTAGCTAGGCCGCAATGGCCTCGGCTGCGGCGCTCTTCATGGTGCCGGCCAGCAGGCCGTAGACTGTGGCCCAGGCCGTTTCCACGTCCGGTGTGAAGGCGTCACCGAGCCCCTGGCCAAGCGTCCACAGCAGGGCGGTGCCGACGGTGTCGTAGTGTGCGTCATTGACGCCGTAGGCCACGTGGCGCACGCCGAGATTCTTCACGGCAGGCACGATCTGGTCCAGCTGGTCCAGCCCGTTTACCGCGGTGCCGACCATGCGCATGAGTTTCTTGCCCTGCTCGGTCATGTCGCCCTTGAAGAGCGGCTTGAGTGCCGGGTCAAGCTCGAAAAGTTTGCCGTAAAACAGTTTCGCGGCGGTATCGGCAATCGGTACCACCTGCGCCCAGGAAGACTTGACCAGTTTGATCTGTTCGGGTGTCATCAGTTATCTCCTTTGTTGAATGTAAAATCCGGCCAGTTCCGCCATGTAGTCCACGGCGGTCCTGACCTGCTCGTCAGTTAATTCAGCGTTGCCCCCGCGCGCAGGCATCATGCTGTCGTCGGGCCCGAAAAAGCCGTTGATGGCATGTGCATACAGCGTGTCGCGAGGCTGTGTGAGGCGTGCTTCCCAGTCCCGCGGATGCATTGGCACGGGCGCGCCGCCGATCCCGTAGCCGTGGCAGCCTTCGCAGTTCTCCAGCCACAGTGTCCGCCCCTGTGCCAGGTCCGCCTGTGTGAATTCCAGGTAGTCCGCCGGGTCGGCTGCCAGCGCCGTCACGGCAAGCCAGCAGCCAAGCCACAGGGAACTATGCGGTACGCGGGTCATGCAGGTGCTAGCCGTCCACCGGGATGCGGATTACCACGCCACCCATGACATCGCCCAGCTTGAAATCCCGCTTTGGCGAGTCCTTGTGGTCGTTGTGGCACGACACGCAGACCGGGGCGACCGCGGTATCGGCGTAGACGGCGGTGAAGTACTTCTGCCCGCCCAGGGTTTCCTCGGTGTAGTAGTTCTTGCCCTTGTTTGCGGCCACAAACTCCAGCCCGGCCTTTTCGGCATCGGTCTTCGGCGCGTTTTGCTTGTTCACCGGCCACAGTGACTGCAGTGAATAGCTGAAGTTGACATCCGACATGTCCTCGGACCGCTGCGCGACCATCTCTGCGCCGAAGCGGAACATCTGTGCAGGCAGTGCCAGTGCCTGGTCATCCTCGAAATGTTCACTGGCCTTGATGACCTTATCCTTCTTCACCAGGCGGTTTACGATCTTTTTCGTGTACACGGCGCGGTCGGAATCCATCACCAGGTGCAGCGAGTCGGCCATCGCCCTGGGCGTTATCGAGGGGCTATCACCGACGTCACTGGCGGCGATGGCCGTGGTGACGGCGACGGCGCAGAGGGTCAGTCCGGTGAGGGTGCTACGCAGTTGCTTCATGTCGTTACTCCTTGCTGTTGGGGTCTGTCAGGGATTGCTGCTTGATTCTTCGCCGGCATCCGTTTCCTCCCGGGCGCGCTCCAGGTCGCGTTCCGCCATCTCCATGCTGTCGACGTGGACGCCGGGAGGGCCGCGGAAATTGCGCTCGATCTGGTCGGGGTCGGCAAGCGCATCTATGGAGAAGGCCAGTCCGTGGCAGTGCAGGCAGGCGGGGCGGATCATTTTCGAATTCGGCGACAGGTCGGCGCTCTGGTTGTGGTCGACCATGATGCGGCTGACCCAGTCATTGACGTCATATTTGATGCGTGGCATGTGGCAGCTGGCGCAGGAAACCCCGCTGCCGGCCGGCAGCTCGCCGCGCTGTTCCCGCTGCCACAGCAGGTGATGCGGCGAGTCCGTATAGGCGCGGCTGTGGGTGTCGTCGTGGCAGTCCAGGCAGGCTTCGACTGCGGCATGGCGGCTGTCGTAGCGGTGCGGGGTATGGCAGCTGTTGCAGGTCAGCTGCGAGTGCGTCGCATCCGCGTGCATGGGCAGCTGTGCTTCGCCCGGCGTCATCGGTGGCAGGCCCGCGGCGAGCCGCATGCCATGCTTGCCGCGCTGGAAGCGCTTTACCTCGAGGTCGTGGCAATCCCCGCAATTCTCCGTGTCGGGGTAATCCGTCCACAGCGGTTGCGCGTTCGTTTCCCGGGACAGCAGGTGACAGGCACTGCAGTTCACCCCGGAGCGGGCATGCGCGGTCGTGGCCCAGTCGTCCAGCAGGGTGGCTTCGACCGCGGTGCCGGCCGGTGCATCCGCCATGTCCGCATCCAGCGGTTCGACCGGGTAGCGATCGGCGGGGTAGTCCATGAGTTCTTCCAGCACCGCAGCGAACTCGCGCGCCGGCAGCTGTGCAGGTTCCAGCAAGTCCGGTTCGTGCAGGTGCTTCACCAGGAAGTCCGTATACAGGGCGCGGTTGTTGTGGAAATTGTGACAGCCGGCATCGGTGCAGCTCGTGAATGCCATGCCGGCATGGCTGGGGCGGTCTTCCGCGATGTCGCTGTGGCAGTGGAAACAGACGTCACGGGGCAGGGTGACGCCGTTCTTGCGGGTGATTTCAGGGCGGTGCTCCAGGTGGCAGGTGACGCACTGCAGCGCGTTGATCTGTTCCAGCCGGTCGGCATTGCGGGGATCGGTAAACTTGGTGCGCGGATGGGAATCGAAAGGTTTCTTGCGGTCTTCGCCGTGGCACTCGACGCAGGCCTCCTGCAGCACCTCGCCGCCGCCCAGCGCGTCGCTGTGGCAGACCCCGCAGTTGTCGCCCAGCTGGTGGTGCCCGGGGCTCAGGGGTCCCGGCATGAACAGGGTCTTGTCGCTGCCGGTTAGCATGAGCCAGGCCAGCGCGGTGCCCAGGCCGATCGTGAGCAACAGCCACGCGGCCCAGAGGGTGTGATTGGTGCGCGTGCCCACGCGCTAGAACCAGTAGGTTTTGAGCACATGGAAGCCAAGCAGGGCGGGCAGGGGCCACAGCAGCAGGACGTGTGTCCAGACGGACACCCTGCGGGCGCGGCGCGCGAAACCCAGCGGCAGTTCATGCTGCTTGCCGGATATGGCGCTCAACAGGGCGCCGCTCAGCAGGGTGCCGAGAAAAGCCAGCATCAACAGCAGGTTCAGTTCGTTGCCAAGGCGCAGTCCGGTATGGGCCACCAGCAGCAACGCCACCAGCACGCCGATTCCGGCATGCACCGCGCGCCAGCCGCCGAAGTCACCCCAGTCGATGCGGCGAATGCGTTTTGGCAGGGACAGGAACGCCAGTCCCAGGGACAGGCCCAGCAGGGAAAAGCCGCTCACCTGCTTGAGCAGGCCGCTGCGCCAGAGCACGTCCCACTGCAGGGCGGCCTGTACCGAGTGATTGTAGGGGATTGCCGGCAGCAGCAGGGTCGCAGCGCTGACCAGGCCGGCGAGCACTGCGGCGGTCATCAGGAAAACGGCCGCCCTGACCGGCTCGATATGCACCGCACCCAGCAATTGCTGCAGCAATGGCCGGCAGGAACCGCACACCGTGGCCGCGCCGGTTGCCTTGCAGAGGCTGCCAATATCCCGGAAACCCTGGTCCACGGCGCGCGACAGGGTCCCGCGGGTGATGTCCTTGCAGTTGCAGACCGTAGCCGTCGCGGGCCAGCCGGCAACGCTGTCGTCGCCGTCCTGCTGCCAGAGGCTGCCCGTGTGCCGGAAGCGCTTCAGTTGCCAGGGCCAGAGGCGCCGCCGCCCGCGCACCGCCTCCTGGATGCGGCTGGCATCCTGCCAGGTGCCGAGTGCATAGGCAGCATCCAGCCGGTTGCCGACCAGGAACAGCTTGCGATAGATACTGCCGTTGCGTTCGATGTATTCCACCGTGCGGCGGGGCCATTCCAGCTGGATGTCCCCGACGCTGAAGACCTTGCAGCCCACGACCTTCAGGCGGGTCGCGCTGATGGAACCGTTGTAGCTGACCGTCTTCCGGGCCAGCGCATGCGCCACCACGGCGGCCTGTTCGTAGCCGGGTGCCACCAGTCCGTAGACCCGGTTGCGGTGTTCGGCGCATTCTCCGGCGGCAAAGATGTAGGGGTCGCTGCTGCGCAGCTGGTCATCGACCAGGATGCCGCGGCGGTAATGCAGGCCGCTGTCACGGGCAAGCTCGATATTCGGGGTAATGCCGGTCGCGATCACCACGGTGTCGCAGTCCAGGTGGCTGCCGTCCGCGAGTTCCACAGCCTCCACCCGGGTCGCGCCGCACAATTGTTTCACGCGCGCGCCGCTTTTGACCTCGATACCCAGGCGGTGTACGGCGCCGTTCAGCAGGGCGGCGCCGTCGGCATCGAGCTGGTGGAACATCAGGTGTGCGGCCTGTTCCACCACGGTGACCCGGGTATTGAAACGGCGCATGGCGCGGGCCGCTTCCAGCCCCAGCAGGCCGCCGCCGACCACGACCGTGTGGCGGCTGCGCACGGTGCGCGCCATCAGTTGTTCGGCATCACTCAGGTCGCGGAAGCGATAGACATGCGCAAGCTCGACGCCGGGAACTGGCGGCACAGCGGCACGCGAGCCGGTTGCGAGTACCAGCCGGGACCAGGGGCAGGCCTCCCCGTTGAAATCGATGACAACCCGGCGCTCGCGATCGATGGCGATGATCTGCGTGCCGAGCATGCGGGTCAGGCGCGGGTCATTGTCCAGTTGCTCGGCGACCGCGATATCAGGGATGTCCCCGGCCAGGTAGCCCGAGAGCTGCACCCGGTCGTAGAGTTCCCGCGGCTCGTCACCGAACAGCATGACCGGGACCGGCTTGTGCAGCGACTGCTGCAGGTATTCGGTCGCGACCCGTTGTCCGACCGGTCCCGCGCCGATGATGACGATCGGCGGGTTTTCCCGGGCCGCGGCATAACGGTCGACTATCTGGTGATGTTCGAGCGGTCTGTTCATCGCGTACCAAAAAAAAAGCGCCATAGCCACCGTTGAAATGCCCCGGTGGTTATGGCGCCGTTGCCAGCCGGGATCGGCGTTGATCCCGGTACGTTTTCCTGCCGCCCTCGCGGGCCGTCACGCGATGCTGAACCGTCTTTGGTTTGCCGGCATCGCTTGCCTGGTGAGTGAAATGCACGGATTGTGCCAGCGCTGACATTTGTGCCGTCTGTACGGCCAGCACGGTATGCGTTGCGCTGCCGCAGCAGCAGGGTAAGTTCTTGATTCTCAATCTTGCAGCTTGCGGAATGTCGCTCCCGACAGGCGTACGTGACGGCCCTGGTGGCGTCGCTGTGCCAGTGCGGTGAATCTGCCATCCGGGCGGGACCGGTGAGGCGATGACAGTGCAGTATCGCTTCGTGGCGCACAAAGGCAGTGCACGCATGGCGCGCGAGCCGCTGCGCCGGGACGGTGCAACCTACAGGAAACAACCCTTTATACAAACAGGCACTATTCCTGCATATATCGTGGCAGGCGGTACCACCGGGTACCCGGGAGCACGCGGGAAGACAATACCATGGCACAACGGGCGATACGCGAGTACGAAGGCAAACGTATATTTGCGCACAACTGGCCACGCTACTTCGGCCAGTTTAACTATGATTTCCAGGCGGCTTCGGTGGCCAGCGGCGATGAATTGCGCGCCCTGGCCACCGGAGAAGGTTATGAATGGCTGTCGCAGGGGCCGCTGGTGGTCAAGCCGGACATGATCTTCGGCAAGCGCGGCCTCAACGGCCTGGTCTATTACCAGGCTGAACAGCCCGGCGATGTCCGGCTGGAGGCTGCAGCGCACTGGATCGATGCCCGGCGCGCGGAAACCACCACCCTGCGCAGTGGCCAGCATGGCGTCCTCAGCCGCTTCATCGTCGAGCCGTTCGTGGCGCACGCGGGTGATGCCGAATACTACATATCCGCGGTGCTGGGTGAGATGGAGGATGTGCTTACGCTGAGCACGCACGGCGGTGTCAACATCGAGGATAACTGGGACCGGGTGAGCATCGTCGAGATCCCGGTGGACGCGGACGGCAGCGACCTGCTGGACCTGATCGGCGCCGCCGTTCCCGCAGACGCGGCGGACCGGGATCGCTTCGCACTGTTCGCCAGCGATTTTTACCGCTTTTTCCGCGACCTGCAATTCGCCTATCTCGAGATCAACCCGTTTTCCCTGGCAGGTGAGCGCGTGCACCTGCTGGACCTGGTGGCAAAAGTGGACGACACGGCCGGCCATCTCATGGAGGATCGCTGGGGACCGCTGTATTTCCCTACGCCCTTCGGCATGAAGGCCCCGGGACCTGAAGAAAAGGCCATCAAGGAAATCGATGACAAGAGCGGCGCCTCGCTCAAGCTCACGATCCTGAACCCGCAGGGAACCATCTGGACTCTGGTCGCCGGCGGCGGTGCGTCGGTGGTTTACGCCGACACCATCGCCGACCTGACCGGAGCCGGGGAACTCGCCAACTACGGGGAATATTCTGGCAACCCGACGACTCAGGAAACCTACCAGTACGCCCGCACCCTGCTGGACCTGATGACCCGCAGCCCGGACCTGCAGGGGCGGGACAAGATCCTGATCATCGGGGGCGCAATCGCCAACTTTACCGACGTGGCGAAGACCTTCACCGGCATCATCCAGGCCCTGCGCGAATATCACAAGCAGTTGCGGGCGGTCGGGGTGCGCATCTATGTGCGCCGTGGCGGTCCGAACTACGAAGTGGGGCTGCGCAATCTCAAACAGGCGGCCGATGCCCTCGGCCTACCCGTCGAGGTCTACGGCCCCGAAACCCACATGACGGATATCGCGAGGATGGCCCTGAGTGCATAGCCTGGAAAGCATCAGCCAGAGCCCGCAGGCGGCAGCGCTGGCGGCCGACGGCAGCACGGATGCCCTGTTGTTTGATCGTCATACCAGGGCGATCTTCTGGAACAATCACCAGGCGGCCATCCAGCGCATGCTGGACTACGACACGCTGATCGGGCGCGAGCAACCCTCGGTTGCGGCCATCGTCTCGCCCACCAGCGGCAGCCGCTTCGGCAAGTTTTTCTTCGGCACCAGTGAAGTGCTGCTGCCGATCTACAGGACCAAGCATGCCGCGGCGGCGGCGCATCCGGAGGCGTCCGTGCTGCTGAATTTCGCCTCCTTCCGCCGGGCCGCCCGCATCACCAGCGAGGCGCTGGATCTGCCGGGCATCCGCACCATCATGATTACGGCAGAGGGCATACCGGAGCGGCACGCGCGGGAACTCAAGCTGCGCGCCAGGTCGCTGGGCAAGACCCTCATCGGGCCGGCCACCGTCGGTGCCATCGTGCCGGGTGCCTTCAAGACAGCCAACATTGGCGGCACGGTCGAGAATATCCTGGCCAGCAAGCTGCATCGCCCGGGCAGTTGCGGACTGGTGACCCGTTCCGGCGGACTGTTCAACGAACTGGCGCATACCATTGCGCTGAACGCCGACGGGATTGCCGAGGGCGTTGCCATTGGCGGGGACCGCTTCGCCGGTTCCGGTTTTCTCGAGCACCTGCTGCGGATGCAGCGCAACCCGGCGATCAGGTACCTGCTGCTGCTGGGCGAAGTCGGCGGCACCGAGGAATACCGCGTCATCGAGGCTGTCAGGGACGGTCGCATCACCAAGCCGGTGATCGGCTGGTGTATCGGCACCATCGCGCAGCATTTTTCCACGGGCGTGCAGTTCGGTCATGCCGGCGCCAGCGCCAGCAGTGACCTGGAGACCGCCGTCAGCAAGAATGCCGCCATGCGCGCGGCCGGCATACACGTGCCGAAAAGCTTTAACGACCTGCCCGAGATCATCAATGCCGTGTACCGGGAACTGCATGCCGAGGGCGTGATCGGGGACATTGCCGAGCCGCTGGTGACGCCGCTGCCGGAAGACTGCCAGACGGCGCTAGCGGCCGGGCGCGTTCGCAAGCGCACGCATTTCACCTGCACCATCTCCGATGACCGCGGCGATGAAGCCACCTATGCCGGGCTGCCAATCAGCCAGGTGGCAACCCCGGACACCGGCTACGGCATCGGTGACGTCATTACCCTGCTGTGGTTCAAGCGGCGCTACCCGCAGTGGGCCAGTGAGTTCCTGGAGACCGTTATCAAGACGGTCGCCGACCACGGGCCGGCGGTCAGCGGTGCGCACAACGCCCGGGTCACGGCGCGGGCCGGCAAGGACCTGATCAGCGCGCTGGTGACCGGCCTGCTGACCATCGGGCCGCGTTTTGGCGGCGCCATCGACGGGGCGGCGCGCTGGTTCCGCCACGGCCAGGCGGAAGGCATGCCGGCTGTCGGCTTCGTTGACTACATGGCCGGGCAGGGCCGTTTCATACCGGGCATCGGCCACCGCATCAAGTCGCTGCGCAACCCCGACCTGCGGGTCGAAAGCATCACGCGCTATGCGCGCACGCATTTTCCTGAAACCCGGCTGCTGGACTACGCCCTGGAGGTGGAGCAGCTGACCACCCGGAAAAAGGACAACCTCATTCTCAACGTGGACGGCGCCGTCGGTGTACTCATGGTGGATATGTGGCGCGGACTCGGCTATCCCGAGAGCGACATCGACCAGTTCATAGAGTCCGGCACGCTGAATGCCTTCTTCGTGCTGGGAAGATCGATTGGTTTCATCGGCCACATCCTTGATGAAAAACGTCTCGGCATGCCGCTCTACCGGCATCCCTTCGATGACATTCTCTATGACGTGCCGACAGCGGGCTGATATTTTTCATCTTGATGGTGACTGATCTTATGGCCACGGAAGGACACTGAAGGCCACGGAAAATTTCTAATGATTGTTTCTTCTTTCCGTGTTGTTCCTTGGCTATTGAGAAATGCTGGCACGCAGCTTGACTTGTCAGCATCCGTTGTCGTGCTTCTGGTAACGCAATAAGGGAACCGGGTGCTAACTACCTTCTCACAGTGAGCGGCGGGTTTATTCCCCAAGGGTATTGTATTCGCCCACACCCGGCATAAGGAAAGAGTGTTTTTCGCTAGCGTGTCATCCGCAGGTGGTGGAAGAATTTCACTCCGGTTTCTTCCAGTTTCAGGTTGTTTAGCCGCCTGTCCGGTATGCGGCTGCGGTCAAAGGGGACGATGCATCCCCTGTCGTCCGTCAGGGGGAATCTCCGTGTGACGGCGTAATTGCGGCGTTGTCCGGTTCTCTGTTCCCGCATTGTTGCTGTCCTGTTTCATGTAAGCCGCACGCCGCTTTACATTAAGTGCCCGGGCGGGCCCCGGCTATTGCACCGGGTCGATTGCGGCGGCCTGATGCTGTGTGCCTGTCGATACCCAACAGGATAGGGAATCTGTGCCGCGCGGGATATTGTCCTTTGGTACAGAGAATATGCTGGTTTTCAGGTGGCACAGCTCACCCTTCGGCACACTGCATTGTGCTACTTATGGCGGCTGCACAATCTAATACACACCTCAACACACTTGAGCGCAAGCAAGTAATAAGTTGATAAGGTGGAAATAGCGGCACAGGATTTATTGCCAGTATAGTTTGCACGCCAGAGGGAAACTTCCAGGCCACAACTTATCGTTCCACGAATTCAGGTGAAGGTCAGGAACGCAGTAAAAAAACAGTCATTCCGCCGGGCATTCGATTCACCGATTACCCGAAGTGTTCATTAAACGATCTCCGCCTGGGCTCCCCGGATCTCTATACGACGATTCCATGCCCATGCAAACCATGGATGGGCTGTACCTCGACGAGGTGTATGTCTATCGCACTGATGGATGGGCCAGGTTCTGGCGGGTGAATGCGCTGACCGGCCATGAGTTTGCGCGGCTCAGCCACACAATCGTTCGACGTATCGGTCACTTTCCGGAACGCCAGGGATTGCCGGGGCGGGATTGCGTGGCAGCGGGGCCGCAAGGTATTTACACTGCAAACGCTACTGTCATGTGCTGAGCCGTTCACCGGGCAGGTGGGCACAGTGACAGGATTTTCCCTGATTGCAGCGCCCGTTACCAGTTGTTGCCGTTCAGGTTATTTGGCTGCATGGCAAGAGGGGGGTTAGAAGTACGCGTTAACTGAAGATAGAGCAGCTTATCTCAGGAACGTCCAATCCCAACCAGTAACTTGCCGTTCCCGGGCGACTAGCGAACGGCAACAATGCCGCAGAACCTGCCGTTCACACCCTTAATCTATACCCACATTTACGGCTATGCCTTGTCGTCTACCTTGATCTGTGATCTACATACCCACCTCAAACTTTCGCATAACGTGAGGCTCTATTGT
>Ga0210064_1000710_pt1 | contig 15503 bp, 20 predicted proteins | sample Muzzi_CordC_D2_FD_185531 | JGI IMG/M metagenome (GOLD analysis project Ga0210064, IMG submission 185531) | Wetland microbial communities from San Francisco Bay, California, USA, that impact long-term carbon sequestration - Muzzi_CordC_D2 (SPAdes) | ecosystem: Environmental > Aquatic > Marine >...
GCGGTTCACGCAGTCTCATCGCCCTGGCCCTGCTCGTGCTGGCCGGTCTGGGCGTATGGACGGCCTATTACACCGTACCGAGTGATTCGGTCGCTGTGGTGCAACGCTTCGGCAAGTATCTCAAGGAAGTCCCGCCGGGACTGCATTTCAAACTGCCGCTGGGCATCGATGCGGCGACCATCGTTCCCGTCAAGCGGCAGTTGAAGCAGGAATTCGGGTTCACGACCCCCGGCGCCACCGATCCTTACCAGAGTCCTCGCGACGGCAACCGGCAAAAGCGGGAAACCGAGATGGTGACAGGTGACCTGAACGCCGCACTGGTTGAATGGGTGGTGCAATACCGCATCTCGGACCCTGTTAAATTCCTGTTCGAGGTGCGGGAACCGAGTGAAACCCTGCGCTATGTTTCCGAATCCGTCATGCGGGAAGTCGTCGGCGATCGCACCGTCGACGAGGTCATTACCATCGGCCGCCAGGAAATCGAAACGGAAGCGCTGACCAAGATGCAGGCGCTCTCCACCAAATACGCCATGGGGATCAGCATCGATCAGGTGCAGTTGAAGAACATCAATCCGCCCGGGCCGGTGCAGGAATCGTTCAATGAGGTCAACCAGGCCCAGCAGGAGAAAGAGAAGCTGATCAACGAAGCACGGCGCGATTATAACAAGGTGATTCCGCTGGCCGAGGGTGAGAAGGACCAGCGCATCCGCGAGGCTGATGGCTACCGGCTCAAGCGGGTCAATGAAGCGGAAGGCGATGTCGCCCGGTTCAGTGCCTTGCTGGCGGAATACCGCAAGGCTCCGGAGGTCACCCGCCGCCGTATCTATATAGAGACCCTGCAGGACGTTATGCCGGGTGTTCGCTCCAAGATTATTATCGATGAACAGGCCCGCAGCATCCTGCCCCTGCTGAATCTCGAAACCAGAAAGGTGGCCCAGCCATGAACAGACAACTTGCCATGCTGGCGGTGCTGGGCATCGTGGCGTACGTCCTGATGAGTTCGATCTATACGGTGAGCGAAGTCGAGCAGATGATCATCACCCAGTTCGGCAAACCGGTCGGGCAACCCGTGACAACTGCCGGCCTGAAGGTGAAAGTGCCCTTCATTCAGGAAGTCAACCCGATTGACAAGCGGGTGCTCGAGTGGGATGGCAATCCTTCGGATATGCCCACCAAGGACAAGCTCTACATCTCGGTCGACCTGTTTGCCCGCTGGCGGATTACCGATCCGTTGCAGTACTTCCTGCGCCTGCGCGATGAACGCAGCGCCCAGTCCCGCCTCGACGACATCCTGGGCAGTGAGACCCGCAACGCCGTCGCCAAGCATGAACTGATCGAAATCATCCGCACCACAAAGGATCGCGTGCCGTTGCGCGACGCCCTGCTGACGGAGGCGGAACGCGATATGGGTTCGCTGGTGCCGATCCAGAAGGGACGCAAGCTGGTCGAGCAGGAGATCTTTACCGCGGCGGCCGAGAAGGTACGGGTGTTTGGGATCGAGTTGCTCGATATCCGCTTCAAGCGCATCAACTACAACGAAAGCGTGCGCCCGAAGATCTATGATCGCATGATCAGCGAGCGCCGCCAGATTGCGGAACGCTTCCTGTCGGAAGGCAATGGCGAGGCCGCCAGGATCCGCGGCAACCGGGTGCGTGATCTGAACAAGATCCAGTCCGAGGCCTACCGGCAGGTCGAGGAGATTCGCGGCCTGGCGGACGCCAAGGCCACCGAGATCTACGCCCGGGCCTACAACCAGAGCCCCGAAGCAGTGGCGTTCTATGAATTCACGCGGACCATGCAGTCCTACAAGTCCATTATCGCCGAAAACACGACCCTGGTGCTGTCCACGGACAGCGACCTGTTCAAGTTTCTGAAAGGCATGAGTCCGGATGGAGTTAGTGTTCCGGCCCGGGTGACTGCAGGTGACCGGCGATGAAATTGAACTATCCGAACCCGTGCCGCAGTTTCGATGCCAGCAGCAGTCGCGTCTGCTTCTGGGGATACGACAGAACGATCGAGATTTCATTCTTTGTGGGAATGGATGCGCTCAAACGGCTGTGTCCGGATATGGGTGACGCCGAGTCGGGGTTTCTGCAAGCATTCGATGCCGCGCTGAACCGGATCCATGAGGTTGCAGACAAGGTGTATGCGCGCGACGGCAAGGGATCGTATGCCTGCATTTTGGCAGCAGAGGATTTTTGAAGTCTGGTCTGTGCGCCGCCTGCGACAGTGCATCCACGGCAGCAGCGGGTGAGTTTCATCCTGCACGGCATGCGCACGAGTAAGCGGGGCCTCCGATAAACCCGGTTGGTCAGGCCGCGATACCGGACCAGAAAACGGTGCCCCTGGCGAGAAATTCGTCATAGCGCATGACGTGCGGCCCATCGCACGTAAAGGTCAGGCTAATCCTCCCGTTGAATATATTTATGGATGCCGTGCGCAGGTAGATGGTCGTATCGAGCAGGCGCAGCACCTGATTTGCCATGTTCTTTTGATATCCTGTCCGCGCCAGAGTATCTGCATCAAGCGGACCTGTTTGATTGACACCATTCATACGATCTGCCCGGATTCTTCACCGCTTGCTGCAGCCTGCATTAACCGGTCCCTATGTGCCCCACTTGTCAATACAACAGGAATTCCTTAATCTTCGAAAAAGACAAATATACGGCCCCGGCAGGGTCAACATACAAACCTGTTATGTATATTGGAACTTTGTATGGATTCACTTGATATAATAAGCGATACAAAGGTAATCCGGTTAGCACCGCAGATACGGAATCGATTAAACAATAAAATAGCTATACCTTTTAAAATCCGCCTGCCGAACGGTGATATTTTTCGATTTGAAGACGGAGAGCCGACGTTCACCATTACTATCAATGACCATAATGGCTTGACGGCGATAACACGGTTTGATGAACTGCATTTTACTGAAGCTTACATCAATGGCAGTCTGGACATTGATGGGGATATATGGGGTGTTATCGGCTGTCGCGAGGCATTACGCGATATACATCCGCTGCATTATTTTTGGCGACGAATATCGCCCTTTCTTGTCGGGCGGGCACACACAAACAAACACGCCATTTCCGACCATTATGAATATGACAACGAATTTATTCTCACGTTTCTGGATTCGACACGGTGTTATTCGCAAGCCGTATTCGAACGTGATGATGAGCCACTCACATCGGCACAACGTCGCAAACTGGAATTTGCGGTGGAAAGCTGCAAGCTGAATCCAGGCGATCGGGTACTGGACGTGGGTGGTGGCTGGGGGCGTTTGTCGAGTACGCCGGAAGTAAAGGCATTCACGTTACCGCGCTCACACTTGCACGCCATTCGGAGCATTATTTGCTGGATTTAACTCAACGCCTTCAACTTCCCTGTGCTGTAAAATACGGCGATTTTTATTAGTACACATCATCGGAACCCTTTGATGCCATTGTCATCCTCGGTGTTATGGAACATCTCCCGGATTATCGTGCCGTCGTGAAGCAGTTCCAGCATCTGTTGCGCCCCGGTGGCAAAATATATCTGGACGCCAGCTCATTCCGTGAAATGTATTCCAAACCCACTTTTATTTCGCGTTACGTGTTCCCTGGAAATCACCGTTACTTTTGTCTGCATGATGTTCTGTCTCAAGTCGCCAAAACTAACCTGGAACTAAAATGCGTCTACAACGACCGCCACAGTTATTACCTGACTTGTCGGGAGTGGGCGCAAAACCTGGATGCGGCAAGTGAGGAAATCACTAAACGCTGGGGAGAGAAACTTTACCGGATTTTTCGTCTCTACCTGTGGGGTTCATCCTACGCGTTTTTTAATCGCAGCATGGATGCGTACCGGGTTGTGTTGGAACGCCCTCAGTGATAGCCACATCAATCCAATTGGTCGCAGCATAGTCACTGTTTCATTCCGCCTGATGTATTCATACAGGATGCCGGGCGGCCGGGTAATCACGCGGATATCCCGGACCAGAAGGCAGCGCCCTTGGTGAGGAACTCGTCATAGCACATGTAGTGCGATCCATCACAGGAAAAAGTGAGGCTTACCATCCCGTTGAAGATATTAATGGATGCCGTGCGCAAATAGATGGTCGTGTCGATCAGGCGCAGCGCCTGAATCCCGTCCAGTATTCGGGTGATTTGGGTGCGTGGTATTACGGCATCGGGGAGGTACGGTCGTGACGGGTACAACAGACAGATGTCAGGGTCCCTGAGTACTTCCTGGTCGAGGATGCGATAGCGTAGCGGATCATCGATCGTCCAGATGGTGACCTGGCTGCTTGAGAAGTGAATCTGGCACTGGAAGACGCCGCGCTCGGTAAGCAGTTCCTCCAGGATAGACAGCGCATTCTCAATGTTGCGGTCCATGGGACTCTCGGTTCGGGTCTGCTGGAACAGGGTGCCGCGAATAGCCGGGTCGCCTTTCACCTGCCGCCATTTGGCAGGCTCCCGGTACAGCGCGGATGTCACCGGCAGCCCGCGCAGGTCGAAATCCGCACCAAGATATCCCAGCAGGGTACCCGCATCCGATACGACGACCTGCAGTGCGGTCAGCGAGGTTCGATGCGCGGCCAGGCTGATATAGGCGTCCGACAACAGGAACCCCCACACCGGCATCGCCTCCTTCATATAGGGATACTCGGCACGATTGCTTTGATAGTAGCCGGGCATGAGCCCGGTAGCGATTACGTTGTCGCTGGTCTGCACACAATCGGTGTCGACGACATACAGGTAGCAGCAGTACGGTATACCCGAGAAGCCATGCAAAAGCACAGCATTCAGCCGGTCCCGGTCGCCCCAGGACGGCACGCATATTCCGGCCAGCGAGGTTAGCGGCTCGCGCAGCATCCTCGCCAGTTCTGCGCGCTGATGGAAGATGCTGTCCTGCCAGGTTGGATCCAGGGCTTCGTCAGGGATCAAGGGTTATGCGTCGTGAGCAAGTGGCTGGCAATTGTTGAGTAAACGGTGATTCGCTGGGTACGCTTGCGAAAGGTTATGTCCTGTGCGTTTCAGCCGCCGCGGTCATCACCTTCTGCAGCCGGGTAAGGCAGGTGCAGATTCGGGTGGTCAAGCGGCATATCCTGATACGCCTTGCGGGTGCCATCTGTTTCGAAATACATGGTCAGGCTGCCGTCTACAATGGACGGGTGACTCGTGACGTTTTTGATATCGTTGCCTGTCATGGGGTCGATCGTGTTGATGCGATGCTCCGGCTCGTGCAAGCGGTGGCTCTGGGCCTGATCGCGCGGCAGTGGTTCGACAGCGATCCAGTTCAGGTATTCGAAACTGATAACGGGTGTCGTGTGGATGGGTGATAGTGAGGACATGTTTGACTCCTGTAACTCAGCACCTGCCGCTCGTAAGGCTGCGCGTTATGCGTCGCTCCCTGCGGAAACTCCATCCTTTTCTGAAGGTACCGGTTGCCGATACAGGATGTGGCGATGGTTGTACGATCAATATAGGCGTTGACCCGGAAAATAGCACATTATATTTACTGATGAGGTGCTTGCGGTTGGATGCTGAAAGTCTGCTATATCACGGAACACGTGGTATTCCTGCACAGCTTTGAATCTATTCATTCAGCCACGGTAGTGGCAAATGCCACGCAGTGGTCTGTTGCCGTTCAGTTGCTTGATGCTGAAACATCAGTTCGCCACCCTCGGTCTTGCCGGGTTGCCGTGTTAGCAGAATTGCTGGAAACATGCATCACCACGGATGCGCTGCCGGTGCCGTGATGTTTTCGTGAATCGATGTGGAACCAGCCATCACCATTGAAGCGCAGACCGGTCTCATATCGTACGGTTCACCACAGTTACCGGATCGGCAGGGAACCTTGTTTCGTGCGCAGATTACCTTCCCAATCGCACCCCCAACCCTTCCTACGACAGCGATAGCGGCGCACCGGCATAATCCAGCTCCTGACCCGGTCGATAAGACGGCGCCGCACCCGGACCGCGGGGCTGTTGCACTCGGGACATGTGCGTCTATGAGAAATTTCGCCAACAGCGTCAGGGTGAGCATCGATGGCTGCGGAGGGTTCGCTCACGACATCGGTTGCCGAATGGTGGTGAGGCGGCATCGCCCTGCACCGTGCCACGGTTTCCGTTTCAGTCGGCCAGGATCGTTGCGAGGCATCAGTTACTGCTCCACGCCCACCTTCATTCTCCCAGTCGTCCAGCACGGTTTTCCAGTGCCCGTGTTCCGAGTTGCGATGGCGTTCAATCATGTGCGAGGTGAATGAGGCGCTGGCAGCAGCCCCCCCGGCGGGGACGAATGGCGGTGCGAAGTGTGTACGGTTCATCATGAGTAAAATCCTTTTGTTACTGCGTCGGTCTTTCCGGCGACCCTGATGCTGCATGAGGCGCAGTATTGCGCGGTGAGTTTCAGGCGAGGAGGGTCTCCCAGGGTGCTAGTTGTTGCTATCTTCAACGTGCCTGATCTGCTGATCAGCCGCGTCTTTTGTGATGCCATAGGCTTCCTGTACTTTGCACTTGAATTGCTTCCATTCGCCCTCAACAATATTCCAGTTCAGGTCAAACACTCGCATTGCCGGGAAACCTGGCTGGCATTCTTGCCAGGCGGGCATTCTGTCCCACTGAAGTCCGTTTCCGTTGTGTTCCTTTCGCAGCGCTGTGCTGGTTTCATCAGACTCCCGGATGTAAATGCATGGGTAGTCGCATGAGCTGACGTAGTCTGTGCGGTGTCATACATGAAAACATGACTACCTGCGCGGCCGATTCTGTTGGTGATGCTGCTGGTGGGGCGAATCGCGGAGTTCGCTGGCGGTAACGACACCAGCGCCGCAGGCGGTTTTCCTGTGCTGTGCCAATATGCGGCACAACGCCTGGTGATCGTCGGCCGGTAACCGGTGTGGCAGTCACACGCCGGTGCTGTATTTGCTGTTGCTGTCCCACATGACGTTGCATTCTTCCTTTACCGCGGCCTGGAGTAATTCGATCACCGGCAAGGCGCGGTGGGAGAGGCTTACTGGCGGTTCGTCGTCCTCACCTTGCCCGGAGTCTTCCGGTTCAGGCAATTGCTCGTTTGCCGCGACCGCGGCCTCCAGACGCGCCAGCGCAGCCGGGACATCTTCTGCAAGCAGGGCGCCGGGCACCGTGCCGCTGTGCCCCATCAATTCAAGCAGGTGGACTGCCGCGTCGCCGAACATCGTTATATTCGCGTAGGCAGGGCAGGAAAAGGTAACCAGCATAATGACTCCTCCCTCTGACGAGGGCGCTACAGAACACTGTCTCGCGTCTGCCACCATTCAGCACCCGCTCGGCAGGTGCCCCGGTGCCGAACGGGCTGCGGTAGACCCGGGGAGTTATCCAAGGTTGTCCAGACTACTTGTCGCCCTGTGCTGCGTCCTGGATGGCTTCACCGGCATCCTCGACATGTTCTCCAATCGACTCGGTCGCATTGTCGATACTCTTGCCGGCTTTCTCCGCCGGGCCTTCCTGCTTCTCGCATCCGGGGAGCGCGACAAGCAACGCACTCATGATCAGGACTGCACTGGTGATCTGGACTGGTTTCATGATTCATACCTCCTGTTGATTGACTTTCCCGGAAGCGGGAGCCACCTTGCCGATTTTACCTGATTCCGGTATACAGCACTGGCAGGGACTGCGACACACCGGCCGGGTAGGCCGGTACGTCTCAGACCGGGCATCACTCGTCCTTGTTTATTTCGTGGCCGATGACGCCGCCGACGGCTGCACCTCCCACGGTTCCGAGCGTGCTGCCGTCCGTAAGCACGGCGCCGCCGACGGCACCGACCCCCGCGCCGATGGCGGTGTTCTTGTCCTGCTTCGACATCCCGGAACAAGCGCCCAGGCCGAGCAGCATGGCTGCGACAACTGCACTGAGTACGTATTTCTGCATTGCATTGAATCTGTTCATTATCTTTCCCTCAATTGGTGAGCCTGGAAGTGTTGCGGCGACTGTCATGTCGATCATGTGCTTCTCTTTGCCTGGACCGCCTGCAGTGATTGCAGCTTGTATCCTGGTTCCGATGCTTCGAGATTACGGGCAGGCGCCTGCAGTGTCTGTCTGCTGGCGAACATAGCCGGAAGTCGAACAGTGCGCGGGTTCCGCTGTTCTCCCACACGGATTGTGGGTATGTTGCCCCACGGGCAGTCCTCCTGCCGCGTCTGTACGCTGTTGCAGAATAGCGGGTGGGAGGGAGATAATTGCCTGGCGTTCCCGGCCGTTGCTACACCCTGTCGGTAATAACTTCAATTATGACAGATACCTGGACGATGACTCATGTACGGCTCGCACAATCCCCGCCAGAACCACCTGCTCGCCGCCCTGCCGGCGGAGGAGTACGCACGCATCTTTCCCCATCTGGAACTGGTCCCGATGCCGCTCGGCACTGCGGTTTGCGAGCCCGGCTTTACGATGCGCCACGTCTATTTCCCCACCACCTCCATTATATCCCTGCTCTACGTCATGGAGGATGGCGCATCGGCCGAAATTGCCGTGGTCGGCAACGAGGGTATCGTCGGTGTCTCCCTGTTCATGGGCGGCGAAACCACGACCAGCCGGGCCGTGGTGCAAAGCGCCGGTCATGCCTACCGGCTGACAGCGCAACACCTGAAGGATGCATTCTTTCACGCCGGCCCCACGCAACGCCTGTTGCTGCGCTACACTCAGGCATTGCTGACCCAGATGGCGCAAACGGCTGTGTGCAACCGGCATCATTCAGTTGACCAGCAACTGTGCCGCTGGCTGCTGCTGAGTCTGGACCGCCTGCCCTCAAACGAGCTGACCATGACGCAGGAGCTGATCGCCAATATGCTCGGGGTACGCCGCGAGGGTGTCACCGAAGCAGCCGGGAAATTACAGCGCGCCGGCCTGATTCACTACAGCCGCGGCAAGATCACCGTGGTGGACCGGCCCGGTCTGGAGGCACGCGTCTGCGAATGCTATCAGGTGGTGAAGAAGGAGTTCGATCGCCTGCTCCCGGATGCTGTTGCGGGTGTGATGTAACCGGTTTGCCCGGTTTCCGTCAGATTTACTCCCGGGGTCGTCGACCGTCTTATAAACCGCGATATGTTTGCTAGCGCACAGACGCGTCTGGACTTGTGGCGTAGCCTCCCTATCAGAATCAAACTGCCACCTGCACATGACCCTGTTCCTGGATAGTCCTGCAGGTGGGCAGTATTCGTTAGTGAAATTCTGAATCCCATCCAGAAAGGAGCGAGGGTATGTATAACATTAGAAGTAATCTCACCACCATCATGCTTGCAGCTGCGGCAATCGTCGCGATGAGTGTGATGAATCAGGCAAGTGCGGCAACTGCAGAGGATCTGGACAAGGATTCCATGCAGGCCTTGCAGACGCTTTATGATACCCAGCCTGTTGCTAAAACCCTGTCGCACACCGCCAAGGCAGTGCTCGTATTTCCGAATATCGTGAAGGCAGGCCTGGTGTTCGGTGGCAGCTATGGCGAAGGCGTGTTGCTCGAGGGCTCGAAAGTTGTTGATTATTACAACTCCGTTACCGGGTCCTGGGGTCTGCAGATCGGGGCCCAGTCCTATGGTTATGCTGTCTTTCTGATGACCGACGATGCCGTTAACTATCTCAAGGAATCGAAGGGTTGGGAAGTTGGCGTGGGTCCGACCGTCGTCGTGGTCGACGAAGGGGTCGCGAAGAATCTGTCGACATCCTCGCTGAAGGATGATGCCTATGCCTTCATATTCAGCCAGCAGGGATTGATGGCAGGGGTCAGCATCGAGGGTACCAAGATTTCCAAGATCGATCGCTGAACCGGCGCGGGACGGACGCGATTCGCGTCCGTCCTGATTTGTCTCTCACCCTCGAACACCGGGGGCATGTCGGCGGCAGTCGGGATGAAGGTTCAGTCCGAACCGGATTCCTGCGGTCGCTACCCCTGAAATACCAAGAATCCTGAAGGAGAATTCACATGCCACTGATTAACCTGGTCGTGGTCCTGCTTGTGGTTGGCGTGCTGCTCTGGCTCGTCAATACCTACATACCCATGGACCGCAAGATCAAGAACATCCTGAACATCGTCGTTGTCATTGTTGTTGTGATATGGCTGCTGCAGGCATTCGGCGTGCTGGGATCGCTGGAAAGCATACGTATCGGCAATTGACGGCATGCGGGAGCATGAGGTGGTTTGTTCCCGAAGCGGGCCCCCCTGCCTCTGGAGTGTCCGGGATGATACCCGGATCTGATGTATAGCACCGGTTGAATATCGCCTCAGCCGATCCGGGTTGTTTACCGCTGCCAGCTCCCGTATGCCACTTGACGGGTTTCCGGCACGAGGAGAGATGATGTGACACCTGCCATGCCCGCCACGGCTACCAATCGTCTGCTTGAGGCCCTGCCGCGTAAAGACCGTCAGCGAATGCTGGCCGGTTGCGAGCCGGTCGAGCTGGCAATCGCAGAGGTCCTGGCCGAACCCGGCGACCAAATTCGTCACGTTTACTTTCCCACGGAAAGCTTTATATCCCTGATAACCCCGATTGACAGCCATGCCAGACTGGAAGTGGGTCTGGTCGGTGACGAAGGCATGCTGGGGATCTCGCTCATACTCGGGGTGAATTTGTCGCCGCTGCGGGCAGTGGTGCAGGGCGATGGCGCTGCGTTGTGCATGAGAGTCGCCCCGTTTCACCGCGAACTCGCACAGAGCCCGGGGCTGCAACGGGTGCTGAAACGCTACCTCTATGTGACGCTTGGCCAGGTCGCACAAACCGCAGCCTGCACCCGCTATCACGTGGTGGAGGCGCGCCTCGCCCGCTGGCTTCTGATGACACGGGACCGGGCACACTCGGACGCATTTCATGTCACGCATGAATTCCTTGCTTACATGCTGGGCGTGCGTCGTGTCGGCGTCACCAGGGCCGCATCTGCACTGCAGACCCGCAAGCTGATCCGCTATCGGCGCGGGGATATCAAGATTCTCGACCACCGCGGTCTGGAGGCTGCATCCTGCGGATGTTATGCGGCCAATAAAGCAACCTACGCCCGGATAATGGGTTAAAAAACAGCAGGAAACGGTCCGGGTCACCCGCCTGGTGCGAGGTGCGCGACGGCAAAGGATCATATGCCTGCATCCTGGCAGCAGAGGATTTTTGAAGTCTGGTTCGTGCGCCGACTGCGACAGTATGTGCGCGTGACCAGCGCGTGATTTTCATCCCGTCCGGCATGCTCACGATCAGGCGCATCACTTCCTTAAGGAAGCTGATTAATTCATATATCCCGTCATTGCGAGCAAAGCGAAGCAATCTCGTAACCAGCGAATCAATTGTTTACAGATTGCTTCGTCACTTCGTTCCTCGATAATTGCTCCTGCATTATCTACCTCCTCGGCAACCGCGCCCTGCGTCGCCTGAGGCGCCTACTTTTGGTGCCCTACCTCCTGCATGGTCCAGACCAGTCTCTCGACCGGTTCCCGGTCTCACCTTCTCCCTGTAGTCGTCGCAATGACGAATTAATCAGAGGTTCCCTAAATTTATGGTTAGAATAAGGCTGTGAAGAATCGACAAATTGGAGAAAGCTATGGAGCTAACAGGAATTGGCGGTCTCATAATTCTGATTGCAGATATTTATGCAATTGTGATGATTCTGCAGAGTTCGGCAACGAGTATTGAGAAACTGATTTGGTCTTTGGTGGTGTTTTTATTGCCACTGATCGGCTTGATTATCTGGTACTTTGCGGGACCAGGTAAGAAACCATTCTGAATGGTATGAAATAATCCGGGCGAAGCTTACCGGTCATTGACAAATCGTTACTGACATCACGCGTACTCCGGAACAATCCGGGGTGTACTTATAATGTCTGCATGCACGAGTCTGGCGGCGGGACGTTTGGAAAGTCTTGCCACATGGGCATGCCTGTCTGGAAATTCTGGGGAACAATCATGAAAATATCCTTGCTGATTATAGCGATACTGCTTGCGGGCACAGCCCGGGCAGGAACCGATGCGTCCTGGTGGCAGTTCTGGCAGTCTGCCGATGAAGTAACCAATACTTCAGGCAGGCTTTTCACGGAGGATGAAAAACGCATCATCCAGTCCTACTTCAAGGATCATCGGGAATATCGTTACGATGATGATAACGATGAAAGTGGCAGGGACAAGCCGAAGAAACAGAAGAGTCTGTCACCCGGCCTGCAGAAAAAACTGGCGCGTGGCGGTGAACTGCCGCCCGGCTGGCAGAAGAAGGTAGCGCGTGGCGAGGTGCTGGACATGCCTCTGTACAGGCAATCCAGGCCATTGCCGGAAGGACTGTTAAATCGCCTGTCAACCGGCCCGGCTGACACGGAATTGAGGCTGCTCGATGATCGCGTGATGCGCCTTATGGATGACACACGGGACATTCTGGATGTACTGCAAGTTTATTAATCTGATTTTCTTCACATTGCCTGCTGTTGCAATGCGTCAACCCTTTGAGCCATGAACGGACACTGATCATGTACGAAACAAATCCGCAGCGTTTCGTCAGTCTGCTGACACGCAAGACACTCGCGCTTGTATTGGCGGGTGGCCGTGGCTCGCGGCTATATGAGCTGACAGCCTGGCGCGCCAAGCCCGCTGTATTTTTTGGCGGCAAGTTCCGCATTATTGACTTCGCCCTGTCGAACGCGATCAACTCGGGCATCCGCCGTGTCGGTGTCCTGACACAGTACAAGGCACACTCACTTGTCAGGCACATTAGCGAGGGCTGGGGCGGATTCAAGCGTGTACTGCACGAATTTGTCGAAGTCCTCCCAGCCTCGCAGCGCATTGATGCCGACTGGTACAGGGGCACGGCTGACGCAATTTATCAGAACCTGGACATTATCAATACGCATAACCCGGAGTTTGTCCTGATTCTCTCCGGCGACCATGTGTACAAGATGGATTACGGCACCATGCTGGCCTTTCATAGCGAACAGCAATCCGACCTGACGATTTTATGCGTGGAGCTTCCTGTCAGTGAAGCGGCCGCCAGCTTTGGCGTTATAGAGGTGGACGAGAACGGTCGTGTTATCGGTTTCGAGGAAAAACCGGCACAACCCAGACCGCTCCCCGGTCAGCCGGACATGTGCCTTGCTTCCATGGGCAACTACGTATTCAACACCGATTTTCTGCGCGACCAGTTGATCTTCGATGCCGTTAACAGCGAGTCAAGTCACGACTTCGGCCATGATATCATTCCAAGGCTCATCAGTTCTCACACGGTATTTGCATTTCCATTCCGCGATGCCGAAACCGGCAAACGGGCCTACTGGCGGGACGTTGGCACTCTGGATGCCTACTGGGAAGCCAACATGGAATTGCTTGATATAACACCTGAACTGGACCTTTATGATAACGAATGGCCCATACTGACCGACCAGCAGCAACTGCCATCGGCCAAGTTCGTACACAACACCGATGAGCGCCGCGGCATGGCGGTCGATTCAATCGTCTCGGGTGGCTGCATCATATCCGGCGCCAAACTGAACCGGGCGTTACTGTTCTCTAACGTCAAGGTCCATTCCTATGCCTATATCGAACAAACCGTGGTGTTGCCCGACGTCAACGTGGGACGCAATACGAGCATATACCGTGCGATTCTCGACCGCGGCTGCAACATACCGGAAAATATGGTGATCGGCGAAAACCATGACGAAGATCGACAGCGCGGCTTTCGCGTGACAGATAAAGGCATCGTACTGGTGACCCCGGACATGCTGAACCAGTCCATCCATTCGATTAGATGATATCCAGGAATATATGCTGACCGCTAGCGCCGTATCACATGAAACGCAGTAAAACTTGAGGAATTTGCTTGCCAGCAGTGCGATGGGCATGCTGAGTCAGGATAAGGTTTTATAGTGTGTTTGCCCTCATCGTATTATTTTATCAGGGGTGCTGCGTATTAATAGCTGTAATTGAATATCCGCTATGCCGTTTTAAACGGATGTTCACCTGCATTTGGTAAAGGATGTGTTTTTGGTTGCAATGGGAAGTACAGACTGATTCAATTGAGATAATATGCTGTACTTCCTGGTTCGACTCACCGGAAGTTCAGAAAAATTTCTTGGAGGGCAGGAACGAACGGACATTCAGGGACCCGATACGGATAGGGAAATATCAACCAATATCCGTACCGTTGCTTATTCTGAACATCAGTCTCTTTGAAAATCATCAATGCATTGCAAAGGCTGTTTCAATATCTTTATAGCACAATGCGAGGAAACCGGGCTAATCAGAGCGCGGGCCTTGAAGTGCACCAGCGCTTCACCTGTCTTGCACCATGAACTCAAATGGCAGCCCATTCATGAGGGACCGTAATGTCTGAAAAAACCATAACAGATTCACCGGTACGGCACGACGTTAGCCTGCTAACAGCTCATGACGTTTACCTGTTCAAGCAGGGCAATCATTACCGTCTGTATAACAAACTCGGTTCGCATCTTTGCAATCGTCAGGGTGAAACAGGGGTGTTGTTTGCGGTTTGGGCACCGAACGCCAGATCGGTTGCGGTGATGGGCAATTTCAATGACTGGGACCCTCACGGTTATCCGTTGCGCGCCCGCGATGATGGTTCCGGCATATGGGAAGGGTTTGTCGGCGGTCTCGGCAATGGCGCGATTTATAAATATTTTATCACCACGCATCAGCACGACTATCAGGTCGCCAAAGGGGACCCCTTCGCCTTCCGCTGGCAGCGGCCGCCTGATACCGCCTCGGTGGTGTGGGGCCTGGACTACACCTGGGGCGACAGCGAATGGATGCAAAACCGTGCACGGCACAACGGTCTTGATGCCCCCTGGAGTATTTATGAGCTTCATCCCGGCTCCTGGCGACGCGTACCCCATGAGAACAACCGTTCCCTGACTTACCGCGAACTGGGTGACCAGCTGAGCGGTTATATGCATCACATGGGCTTCACCCATGTGGAGTGCATGCCGGTCATGGAACATCCGTTTTACGGCTCCTGGGGTTACCAGTCCACGGGTTTGTTTGCACCCACGGCCCGCTACGGCGGTCCCCAGGATTTCATGTACCTGGTGGATCAACTGCATCAACACAACACCGGCGTCATTCTGGACTGGGTGCCTTCGCATTTTCCCGATGATGAACACGGTCTGATCTACTTCGACGGCACCTATCTGTTCGAGCACGCCGATCCAAAGCGCGGCTATCAACCGGAGTGGAACAGCTATATTTACAACTACGGTCGTTTCGAGGTGCGCTCGATCCTGATCAGCAGCGCCATGTTCTGGCTGGACAAATACCATGCGGACGGACTGCGGGTGGACGCTGTGACATCCATGCTGTACCTGGACTACGGCAGAAAGCCGGGCGAGTGGATCCCCAATGAATACGGCGGCAATGAAAACGTGCACGCCGTAGAATTCCTGCGCAAGTTGAACGAGTCCATTTACCGGGATTTTCCCGATGTACAGACCATTGCCGAGGAATCCACCGCTTGGCCCATGGTCTCCAGACCGGCGTATGTAGGCGGACTGGGCTTCGGCATGAAATGGAAAAT
>Ga0210064_1000711_pt1 | contig 15485 bp, 16 predicted proteins | sample Muzzi_CordC_D2_FD_185531 | JGI IMG/M metagenome (GOLD analysis project Ga0210064, IMG submission 185531) | Wetland microbial communities from San Francisco Bay, California, USA, that impact long-term carbon sequestration - Muzzi_CordC_D2 (SPAdes) | ecosystem: Environmental > Aquatic > Marine >...
CGTCATTTTACTGTCGGCCCTGGTAACCCTTGTCCTTTGTTTGAACATTTGGTTTTTTGTCAGGGACTATCCCCATGAAAAAGGATATGCGGATTTGGGCGACACCGAAATAACTGTAGAAAAAAAAACGTGTAAAAAGATCATACAGGGCGTTGTTGAAGTATTCAACTATCCCAATACATGGTTTCTGTGTGTGATACCAGGGGGGCTTGTCGGTTGTGTGCTGACATTCTCCGGCCTTTGGGGGGTTCCCTTTCTCACGACTCACCATCAATTGTCGTCGCCGGTAGCCGCGGCAATGACATCCACGCTCCTGGTGGCGTGGGCGGTTGGCGGCCCCATTTTCGGTTGGTTTTCAGATCGTCTGGGGCACCGCAAACGACTCTATCTCATCGGATGCGTCATCTCAATCGCCGGATGGCTTTCTATAACCTTTATTACGAAAATTCCGATATATGGGCTCGTCGCCATGCTTTTGGTGACCGGTTTTAGCTCGGGCTGTATCATTATCACGTTTGCGTTTGCTAAAGAATCGGTTCCCTCCCATCTCTCTGGAACGGTTTCAGGTGTCGTCAATATGGGGGTCATGATGGGGCCGACATTATTGCAACCTGCGGTGGGCTGGATTTTGGATAAAAAATGGCAAGGAGACGTAATTAGAGGAATCAGACTTTACACGCTGGATGCTTATCAGACCGGCTTTTCCCTGATGATTGCCTGGGCCGTGCTTTCGTTTTTGTTGCTTTTTTTCACTCGTGAAACCTATTGCCGCCAGATGGTTTGATACATTCCCTTGACATTTTTAAACTATATTATCTCGATTGATCGATTGTCGAGTTTGCTGGAGATGCAAGGCATGAGACATGCAGCCGTAGTCTGCTACTGCAAATGTCTCATAACGCAGCAGATTCGGTAAAATCGGCAATCGCTCAATTGAGGCATTATTGAGTTCCGACAGTTTCTCTTTGAATGTTACTCATGAAGCTTTTTAAAGCAGCTTCTTGAACCTGACTGTCTATTGTAAACTTTACACCAACACCATCCGTATGGATTCGAACAATCTCGCCTTTGATTTTAAAGGGTTTCTGGTAATCCGGAGACATGAACGTCATTTGAATCTTTTGACCTGTTGAAAACGTCTGAGAAGTTTTAATAAACACACCGCTCTCACTGATATCCTGAATAAAGTCCCGATGGTATTGATCGTTCACATTGTAATCTATAATCATAAAGAAATCTTTTCGGTCATGTTTTCTGAGTGTGTCGTGTTGTCTTCTTTGAAACTCTTTATAAAATTGTCGTATTTCCACATCAGACATGCGGTTAATTGTTTTTATTATTAAAGCACGGATGTCTTTTCCATCGAGTTCTTTATCTGTTGTTTTCAATTCAAGAACATCTTTATTGGTAGTGCGATCTTCAACAAAATCATACTGTTCAGACAACTGTTCGAAACTCAATTCCCCTCCAGAAACAAGTTTATTCATAAATTCCGATTCCTTTAGTTGCCGCCCTTTCCTTCGTCTCTGGATAAGGATAATTTTTCTAAACAGTACGATAGAAGCATATGCCAATATCGCGAAAATTATCATTATTACAATATGATATAACATGATTCCTTTCTCGATAAAAATTCACCGTGGTTAATGGTGTGATTTGACAATTTCAAAATCACATAGCAGTGGCGCATGGTCCGAGAATTTGACCTGCGGTATCTGGAAACGGGTCACTTGAATTTCCGGGCTGTGAAAAATATAGTCAAGCTGTCTTCGCGGAGCCCGGCTGGGGTGGGAAGGGTGTCCGTTACTGTTGGCACTATGCAAGTCTGTGGCCGCAAGGAATAGTTGAAGTTCACGATCACCCCACAACACATTGAAATCACCGGCAACAATAACCGGCTTTTTTATGGTTTTGACGATGTCATGAAGATCCTGCAACTGGTACTGCCGATGTCGATATTTTATAGACAGGTGTACAAGAAAAATCGAAAAGTCTTCCAACTCTAGTTCAATCACAAGACGCTTGACACCGTTGTTAAAATAATGAAAGTTTTGAGACACAATCTCCCGGTTGGTCAGAATGGCATTCCCCTGCTTGTTCAACACCGGTACTTTTTGTGCCACTGAGTCAATGGAATATTTTGATTGATAAACATGAAAGTGCTGCAATTCCTGGGCAATGGATTCTGCCTGGTTGCTTTTTTCCGAGCGAAAGGACCCGGCATCCACCTCGATCAATCCGAGGATATCCGGATTCAGGGGTTTGATGAAATCCACTATTTTTTTGAGATTACCGTTGGTGTTCTTGAAATAGCCGCAGTATGGTACTGGAAGGTGAAATTGCCGTCCAATCCCTGCGGCGTAACGTATATTGTACAAAATAAATCGCATACTTTCCTTATTCGGTGACCTTCACGGTCTATGGTAATTCCTTGGATGGAAAGAAAATAAGACAACCTTCAGCAAAGTCAATGCTTGAATAAAATCGTGCTCTGGTTTTATTTATAGTCGCTGAAATCGACGCCTCTCTGACGTGCCCGCTCTTCAAACCAGGCGTCTTCATCCTTAGGGGGATTCACCCGTTCTTTTTCTTCTTTGCTGACCAGCCGGATGGCTTTCGCAGGACAGGTGGTTACGCAAAGACCGCAGCCGATGCATCTGTTTCTGATGATATGATAGGTCTCCTCGCCCTCTTCGATAGCGTTCACCTGGCAGCGCTCGTCCGCACAGATGCCACAGGCCTCGCATGAATCAGTATCAATTTCAGCATAATAATAAGAATTGACCACATTGGTAAGACCCATGTTTATGGCCCGCAACAACCCGCAACAGCAGCCGCAGCAATTGCAGATAAACCAGTGTCCGCTTTCCACATTGCTGGTCATGTGTACCAGCCCTGCCTCTTCGGATTTGCGGAGTACCTCATAAGCCTGTTCTTTGGTGATAATGCGGCCGCCCCAACGGTTGTACTCGAAAGCATCGGGCTCCTGTTCCATTGCCAAGCAGATTTCCAAGGGTTTATCGCATGGATTGTCCAAAATCCCCTGTTCTTTTTTACATATACAATCGTTTACCATAAAAGACCTGGCTTTTTCGATAATATCGGAAACCTGGGCATAGGTCAGGGCTTCCTGTCTGACAGGTATCTCTTTTTCGATGGGAATGACCTGCATCATCTGAGGCGTATACTTTAAAAACTGCAATCCCCAGTACATGGAGTATTTTTCACACATTTCAGCAAACTCACGGTCCATCCGGTTAAGTTGAAACTCATAAATCCCGACAATCCAAGGCATCAATTTAAACCGTCTAACACCGCCGGATTCACTGCCAAAGACTTCCCCCCGATCCCACATCGAGATCAACATCTCTTCGAGTCCCTCCAGAGGGCGCCCGGTACGTTCGGCGATCTGCTCCGCGGTTTCGGGTGTCAACCTCAAATCACAGAAGAGATCGGCTTCCTCAGGGGTAAATATTTTTTTGAGGATCTTGATTTCGATCCCATTCTTGGTGGCCGGAAAACCGTTGGGCAACGTATCAAGGACCTTTGCCAGCTTGTGATAAGCGTCGTCAGTCAATATTTATAATCTCCATTGTTCATAAATTCGATATTTTCGAGAAAAATGGCTCGGGGATTCGAACGACGTTCCTTTTGTGATAATCAAAAGCAACGATACCGGCTTCCGCCAAGGCAATGAGGCGGCCCTGTTCGGCTATAATTCTGTGAAACATGCGAAACCCCTTTGAACGAACCTCTCCAATGCTGCTTTCAACGCCCAGTTTCTCAAAGAGAAACCCCTCTCCCTTGTAATTAACGACAAGGTCGGCCAGTAGAATCCCGGTCTTTCCATTCCCAAGATTATTTTCGCTTGCGTCGAGCCGTTGTAAGAAATGAACGCGAGCCCTGTGGATGATCCCAACCAAAGCATCATTTCCCAGATGATTACCATAATTTAAATCTGTGACTTCAATGACGGTTTCATAAACACTTTGGTACTGATCCAGAGGGGCTAATTTGATGCGCGCCACAATATTAAACCTTTACTTTAATTTTATATTAATAAATATCATATATAATGCGATTATAACCCTGCCTCTGCTTCCACTTCAGCAGCGATCCCGGTCCAATCGTAGCCGGATAAACCATGGGCCACCGCTGCTGAAAACCGATCTTGCAAAACGCGTGCAAAACGCATTGGCGTATTGCTTTCGGTAGCGGTTTCGGCAATTAACCGGATATCTTTCAGACCCAGTGGAAGTTGGAATAACGGTTTTGTGTAGTTCTTGTCAAGAATTTGTCTGCCGTAGTTCTGGTAGATAGGACATGCAAACAACGTTTCCCCGACAGCTTCCAGAAGTTTATCGGCGTCACCATGATTTTTTGATACAAAGGTAAACGCTTCGGCCATGGCTTCGATGGCTGAGGCGATCAGAAAGTTGGCAGCCAATTTCGCGACATTGGCATTTTCGGGAGTACTTCCGAAGTCAAATATCTTCATTCCAATGGTTTCCAGCAATGGCCTCGAACGTTTCTTTGCGCTTTCATCTCCAGCCATGAAATACGACTGTTTTTTTTCCAGGACACTGTCAGGGCGGCCCATGACCGGCGCTGCAACATAATAACCGCCAAATTCCGACTGTTGCCCGGCAAGACGGGCCGATGTCTTTGGCAATATGGTGCTCATGGAAATATGAATTCCGCCGGTCCCCAAACGTTCCGCCAATTCTCCATTTTCTCCCGCAACAACTGTCAATGCACGATCGTCAGAAACACAGCTCATCACGATTCCGCCGGACTCCGCCACATCCAGAGGATTGTCTTTACCCTCTGCGCCCAAGTCAATCAAAGAGGATGCTTTTTCAGGCGTTCTGTTATAGATGCTTAAATCATATCCGGCTTTTATCAAGTTGTGGGCCATGGGCAATCCCATCATTCCAATACCAATAAATCCTATTTTCTTTTTTTCTAACATGTTACATCCCCTTATTTTCTTATAAAAGTTTTCCCCGCACTTGCTCCAGAGGCTTTTTAGCAATATTTGAGTGTTAATCTTAAGTAAAAAGCTTTTGATACCAAATGTCAACATGTCACAGATGCACCCAACGGGTCTCCTGTCATTTTTATACGACATTTTTTTGTCGCACTCAGAATATTTTGCCATGACTACTATTGATATGGGATCAATATAAGAAGTTGCTAAACACATATAACATGTTGATTATATTTTGTATTTAATGAGATTCCACCCTTTAAAACAATGGTGGCACTGGTTTTGCTAGTAAATAAATTTAAATATGCAAGCTTTGCAGATAATGAATTTAGCTTTAATTTTTGAATAAAACTATCGAACGTTAAAAATGGATAATTTATGCAAACCAATCAGATCATCGTGCGATTTAAAGACGGTATGATAATGAAAGGCACTACCAATGATTTTTTCCCGAATAAGGTACGCTTTCACCTCAATCGTCTGGACGGTAATATAGAGGAAATTGATATCGAAACCTTAAAGGCGGTTTTTTTCGTAAAGGATTTCGACGGTAATAAAGATTATCAAAAGAAATATGAAGATGCGATCAATGGTGCAGGACGCAAAATCGAAATAGAATTTACAGATGGTGAGTCTATTACCGGTTATGCCTTGGGTTATTCACCTGACCGCCATGGCTTTTTCATGACACCTGCTGATCTGAGCAGCAACAATGAACGCATTTTTGTGGTTAAATCAGCCACGACCCATATTAAATTTCCGTAATACCAAATCTCAACGTGACATTTTTTAAATGAATAGATGAAAATCGGGATGAGTTTATAATCAATTAATTTAATGTGTTATATTAAACAATAATGCCCTGTGAATAACGCTATGGCACTGGTTTTGCTGGTATAGAAATGGAGGTGTAATCCAATGGAAGCAATTAATTCTGCCATCGTTTATGAAAAGACCCATGTCACTTCAAAAGAAGGCCTTGTGGCATCCGTCGACAAAGAAACAGTGGAAAGTCTCATGGATCATGATGACGAGCCGAGTTATTTTTTCAGAGGTGCCATTTTTGGTCTTCTCTTTTGTGTTCCTTTTTGGGCCGTTATATTTTTGCTTATCACCTGACGATTAAAAAAAATCGTTGTTATAAAACAGATGAAGCGAAAAAGCTGAAAAACGAATCGATCTGATCTGCCATCGATTTATGTATCTCTTCCCCTCTTTTTATCTTTTTCAAGCGCCATAAGCAATAAAGTGTTTATAACATAGATAGCTCGGCCTTCCTGTTTTGTCTGCTTGCCTATTTGTTTCGTTTTGTTCCCGAATATGTGAACGCCTTTGAAATCATTTTAATGAAGGGTCCCTTATCGATACCGATATCCTTTCCACAGGTGCATTTTATTTTGTTGCCCTCCTTTATAGATGAATACATTTTTATGATTCGGTCTTTGTGACATCGTAACACGTCACCGGGACCAATTTTATCATATCTCCAGAGTTTCTTTTTACATGCAGCACACTTTAAGACCAGCACCATTTCCCCATAATTTTATTGGTCGTATCAATCCTGTTTCCGGGTTGCCATTAACTTAAATGTGATTATCATATATACATCCATTTATCGGGCAATCCATACATGGAGTCACTTCAAAGTAACGTGTTATATTAGTCCCTATTGGATCCAATTACTATGTCTGGTCGGCTATTTGAAGAATCCGATGGCAAGATAACATTTAAAATTGGTTTTCAATAAATTCGTGTGAGGAGGTCCATATGACAGCGGAAAATTCACAAAAGAAAAAATTTATCATGGATCTGGAAAAACTCAACACCTATAATGCAAAAGGTTGTCCTGCATGCGGTATGAAGTTCAACCTGGGAGATACCGTTGTTGTTGCATGTGGAACCTGGGAGGGTGGAAAAATAATCCACGAAAGCGAAGCTGTTTTTGACGAAAGGATTTCCACTTATGTAGAGCGAAAGTGCTATAACCGCTAAACAATAAAAAAGACGGTGTCGGTTTCCTTTTTCCAAAAACGGCTACATATCCCACGTTGCATCCCCAAAAAATGATCCATGGTCCTTATTCAAAAATGCTTCTATAGCCTTGCGCTTATCCCCCAGACAAAATGAAGGTCCGTGACCGGGATAGCAGACGGTTTTGTCCGACCAGGATAATACGATGTGTCGTAATGTTTTCAGGGTCACCTGAAATCCTTTGATGGACCAGGATCTGCCCGGACCGCCTTCGAAAATCGTATCTCCCACAACAGCGAAATGATGGCCCTCATTCATCAGACATATTTGATCGGGCGTATGCCCGGGTGTGTGATATACGTCTATTTGGTGATTACCCACTGTAACCCGGTCGCCATGGGCCAGCCAGCGGTCGGCATCCAGGTTAACGATATCGGCATGAGGACCGGAATGTGCCATTAGGGGAACCTTGAGTCGTTTTCGCATTTCAGCCAAGGCCCCTATGTGGTCGGAATGGGTATGGGTCAGTATGATTGCCACCGGGTCGGTTTTTGCCATCAGTTTATCCAAAACATCCGGCTCGGCGCCAGGGTCAACAAGCACACTTTTTCGGGTTTTTGAACAAACCAGTACATATGCATTCAGCCCCCACGGGCCAACTTGTTTTCTAAGAATCTTCAACCCGGACTTCTGATGGTTTTCGATCATAATAAATATACCGGAAATTCACACCTCAATCGAGGTCATACTATTTTTTTTCATGGCATGGTTTCTAATAAGTCCTTCCTGACTTACAGAAGCAACGAGTTTCCCTTCCTTGGTGTAGATTTTCCCGTTGTTTAATCCTTTGGCTTTGTAAGCATTTGGACTCCCCATGACGTATAAAAGCCATTCATCCATTCGAAAATCCCGATGGAACCACAACGCGTGATCCAGGCTGGCCACCTGCATATCACGATCCCAGTAACTGTGCCCATGGGGATAAAGAGATGTGGTCACCAGGCCGAAATCAGATGCATACGCCAGCATGTATTGGTGTACCCTAAAATCATCAGGCATTTTGTCGATAGCCTTAAACCACGTGTAACTGACCGGCTCCCTTTTTTCCGGAGAAAAAGGATCGATAGGATTTACCGGTCTAAGCTCAATGGGTTTTTTGCACAAAATTTTTTCTCGAATCGATTTCGGTATTTTGTCAGCAACTGACATTGCAAGTTCGAGCTCGGATTCAATGCCTTCCGGGCCGGGTATCTTTGGCGCTTTGTCTTGATGATCAAATCCAGGCTCATCGACTTGAAATGAAGCAGACATACTAAATATCGCGAGGCCCTTTTGAATGGCAACGACACGGCGAGTGGTGAAACTTTTCCCATCACGGATACAGTCAACGTCATAAATGATGGGTTTATTTGCATCACCCATTCTTAGGAAATATGCATGAAGGCTGTGGGCTTTACGATCCGCCTGTATGGTTTGATATGCGGCCGATAAGGCTTGACCCAATACTTGTCCTCCAAACACACTGCCAAACCCCAAATCCTGACTTTGCCCTCGAAAAATATTCTCCTCTATTTTTTCTAACTTTAGAAGCCGTAATAATTCCTCTAGAACATTATTCTCGCTACAAACGTGCATTATTCTCCTTTGTTTTATCTAAGTTAAAACTTTTTGAGCTTCTTGTAATCGATGGCTGAAGCATAATCGACCAAATCATCCTTGTTGACATTCCGTCCTTTAACAGAAACAAGGTATTGCTTGGCTACAACGATATTTATTTCTCCATTTTTTTTGGATGGCTTGTACTTTACGATCGCCTTTTGCCTCTTTATTTTTGTGAGTTTTCCGCCATCGGCTGAAGCGTAGGCAGGGTTTGAAAACAGCATAACCATCGATTGAAGGGTGGGAGAATCCGTAATTATTTCCATTGTAACGGAACTTTTATCTTTTTTATATTTTCGCTTGGCTGAAATCATACCACCAAGATAACCCGGACCGGCGGCCTGTGATTTAACATCCTCCGCCGACCACCCGGCCAATGGTTCGGGCAAAAAAGCTTCCAGTTTGCCGCTTCGCTTTTGGCGTATGAGCTGGGAGGCATAGTCGAGACTGCTTGAAGCTTCAACGTAGTTATTTTCCTTGTAATACGCCATCGCTTCTTCTATGGAATCGGTAATTTCATCGGCAAAAACAGTACCAGGAACAATAAATAATGTGCTTATAAATAAAACAACAAAACATACAAGGAAAACTTTAGATATTCGAAGCATGTTAACCTCCTCATTCATCTTTTTCAATGGTTTCAGATCGTGGCTCCGGCTCTACCCAAAATACAAAATAAATTTCCCATCTTATTTACGATAAATTTGTCTTTTAATATTGACACGCTTGCACCTTCTGTCAACAAGAAAAGCCTGTAATAAAAACAAACTGTATTCAAATTTGGTTTCGGTTAATTTATAGGTCACTGTTGTTGCGGAATGATATTTTGTACTTATTTTTTATATAATCTGTCAGCTTTATTTTGGTAATTATGATGGAATCATAGTATTTTATTTATTAAGGAATGCGCCCATGCGACTCAAACAAACCATATTTTCGACGCTGTTTGCACTTCTGTGTACTACCGGATGCACCAGGCTCTATAACAAAACAGAAGTTTCAACCGGCCATATTGCCACTTTGGTAAAAAAAATACAGCCGGCGGTCGTGACCGTTGTCTCTTATGATGTCAATCGGAAGGTATCCAATCTGGGTAGTGGTTTTTTTATTGATAAAAAAGGATACCTTATTACGAATTACCATGTTCTCAAAGGTGCTTACGCTGCTGATGTAAAAACTTATGACGGAAAAGAGTATCCCATCGAGCTGGTTGTGGCTGAAAACATGCCTTCAGATTTGATCAAAGTGCGGGTAAAAATACCGGAATCGTCCATTCACTGGATTCCCGTTACTGAAACAGATCCTTCTATTGCCGACCGTGTTGTGGTGGTGGGGAGTCCCCTTGGGCTTGAGCAGACGGTTAGCGAAGGCATTGTATCTGCCGTTCGAGAACTGCCGGTCTTGGGAAAAGTTTTTCAGCTTTCAGCGCCAATTTCTCCGGGATCCAGTGGAAGTCCTGTGGTAAATATGCGAGGTAAGGTGGTTGGTGTGGTGTCATTCCAGACAACCAGTGGTCAGAATCTTAATTTTGCGGTTTCCAGCAAAGGGATACTTGACTTAAAACAGAATAAGACGCCAATAACACTTTCGGAATGGACGTATAACATCAATATGAGAACGCCAAAACAGGTTGAGAAATTGTGCAAAGAAGGATTTAATTTTTCCATCAGAGGAGAATTTAAAGACGCTCTCAATTACTTTAAAGAGGCTACGGAGAAAAGCCCGAATGATACGGTGGCATGGTATGGACTGGGAAGCTGTTATGATGGATTAGACCAACCCGAAGAAGCCTTAGGGGCGTTTCAACAGGTCATTCGTATCGACCCGAAAAATGCCGACGCTTATTTTAACCTGGCACGCTACTATCGAAAACTGGGTCGCTATGAAAAAGCCATTGAAACCTATTATCAAGCCATTGAAACCGATCCCGATCATGCCCCATCTTATTTTGATCTTGGCATGGTTTACGGCAAACTGGAAGAATTCGAAAATGGAGAAAAAGCGTTTAATCAGGTTCTAAGAATCAACCCTGATCATGCACCGACGCACTTTTATATGGGCTTGATCTACAACAATCTGGATCGCTATGATGCTGCGGTGACATCCTATACAAAAGCCTTGAAAATCGAACCGGATTCGGCACCGGTACTTTACAATCTGGGGATTGCATATGGCGGTCTTGGAGACATCAAGGCAGAAATTGAAGCCTTCAAACAGGCGATTCGGGTTAATCCTGATTTTGCTCCGGCACATTATAATATGGGGATAATCTATCTCAACAACAGCGATAAGGCGGCAGCACTGGAAGAATATAAAATTTTAAAAGAACTCGATCCGGATATGGCTGAAATGCTGTTTAAAAACATTTACTAAGTAAAGAATCCTGACCCTGAGGACCAGGTTTTTTACGACGAAATATACCTATTTTATTTTTTCATTTTTACTATAAGCCATCTCAAAATAAAGATTTTGGTTCAAAATCAAGGCGGAGCCGAGTTTTAACCTGCAGGCACACTTAAGTATGTCGAGGACTTAAAACGAAGCTTCAACGTAGAGGTTGGGCCAAAAGATTATTTTGAGATAGCTTCTCTTTCCATATCGATCAAACATTTTTCCAAATATTTATTGATGTCCATTTTTTCTTCCACTTTCTCAATTTCGTTCAAATCTCCGCGAATAACAGGATGAATCGGAGCGCCTTTGCATGGATCTGAAACGATATCGGCAATGGATCTGCTCCCAATTCGACCGGCCATAGCCACGACTTCATCCTTATCAAAACCGAAGAGAGGTCGATGCACCGGCATCATTACGGCACTGTCGAGAACATTGAGATTTCTCGCCGTTTGGCTCGCCTGTTCACCAAGTATCTCTCCGGTCACGATACCCTGTGCGTTATGAATAAAGGCGATGTGCTCGGCCACACGATACATAAATCGCTTGCAAAGAAGACAGGTGATGCCTCTCTTGGCGCCGAGTTCAATAAAAACATCCAACACGGATCCATATGGAACCACATAGACTGTCGGCGCTTCAACGGCCCCTTTTGTGTATTCAACTAAGACCTTGATATTTTTCAGTGCTTTATTTCTTACACCGGAAGCATTTGTCCAGGCACCTTTTTTATCTGCATGGGGATCCATGACAACAAAAATCGGAATGGCACCGCGTCGCATGGCCAGCCAGGCGGCAACCGGCGAATCCAAACCACCGCTAACTAGGGCGACAAGCTGATCGTCTAAACCCAGTGGAAAACCTCCCGGTGATTTAATCCGTTCGGCTGAAATATAAGCCTGATCCTCATAAACCTCTATCTCCAACATTCTCTCGATGGGGCCGTTCCAGGGAGTTGTTTTCCACCTCGGTCCTTTTTTAAAACGACGCCTTGAGAATCCTTTATCGGAATCATTTTTTTGAGCGATCTTTTTCCCTAAAATAATGATGTCTTTTTTTAAAGAGGGAATGTCGAGTTTAGGGTTCTGTATTGCCCGCACTGATATTTTGGAACTGCCCGGGCCGATGTCATGTGCGACCATGAGCTTGGCAGCTACAGAAACAACAGCGGTTTTATCCTGAAGGGATGTTCGAAAACAGGGTGAAATGGATGAGATCCCAAATATTCTTCCGACAACTGAAATCAATAAATTGACATCCGCGTCTTGCTCCTTTTCAACATTGATATACAGACGCCCTCTTCGAAAGACAAACGCTATTCGATCAAGAAGATCTCGTCCGCCAATGTTGGTGAATGCACGCCTTATATTACTGTGGAGAAGATCTTCGATATATTCCTGCGACTGAATGGACTTTACGCCAAATTCGCCCGTATATCTGATCAAAATGGAGTTATAAATCATGGTAAGAATATACTTTCAACAAAGATCCGGGTCAAAGATCGGGACGTTCTGTACAGGGTTTGTCTCCGGGTCCCGGCAGCCGTGCCTTTAAACCCCCTTTTGATTCGCCTTCAATGAGAGACGTTATGTCCGGATAGGCGTATATGGTCTTCGCATTATGCTGGGGTAAACCACCGGAATCGGCTGAAGGCCCATAAACACTGTGTACATTTCTTTCCAGCATCCTGAGTATGGCTGTTTGTTCTCCCCGATGATGGGCCGTATGGGCGATTCGTCTCAGCATAATCCATGTTCTCGTGCGCCGGGTATCAAAAAAAGCAACCTTTTCCTCCCACCAGGCTTTGTCCCTTTTTTTTAACATCTCATACCGCTTTTCCGAATCTTGAGCATATCGTCTTATAAACTCAAGCCGTGTTTCTTTTTCAGGCAAAGGAGGCGCATTAACATCAATGCCGAACATGTTGCAAAACCATTTGTCTTCGCTGAGGCATTGATGCACCATGTGTTCTAACGGATTCCGATCTTTCTTGTTGAATGGATGGGGACGGATGAAAAGATCATCATCCGTGAACATGCTCCAAACGCTAAGTGTCTTTATTCTTTCTGTGTCATACGTGTCTACAAAAAATTGATATTCCATTTTTGATCCTTTTCACATCAGGTTTATCCAAGAGAAATTTACCCCAATCTTGCAAAAGTTCGTCAATACAGACCGCTCTGTTTTAAAATTCATTTTATCTAATACACTCAAGCTGTCAAGCCCGGCAGGGTGGAATCAGGAAAATCAAACACCATTTTTTATGATTTGATTTTTTTCTTTATCCAAATGTAAGGATAATGAGCGTATTATCAAGCTCCATTGAGGTAACCCATTAAATACTTTTACCCATATCGAGCGATCTGAGAAACGTTTATTCGCCTTCACCAGAATACCCTGCAGCTTGCTGCAGGGATGAATGGCGTAGCGACCCGCCAAAGCTCGAAGAGCGAAGGCGGGTTGGCTTCGGCGAATTCCGCCTTGATACCCCGCAGCTTGCTGAGGGGAGCTCCATTGTCGCTGTTGAAGGTTAAAGGATATCCAACGGTTCCCCTGCCCTTTCTATCAGAGATGAATTGTTTATTTATTATAAAAATGATATCAGATTTAAAAGACCGGTTACATCCGACGTTTAAACAAAAACATGATTGAGAGGGAGAACCGATGAAAACCAAACCAGAGATCATCTCTGATGTGAGACGTTTTATGAAAAGCAGGGTGATCCTTTCGGCCGCCGAACTATATTTTTTTTCAAAGCTGGACGACAATTTCCTCTCTGCAAAAGAGCTGGCCGAAATGCTCGGTATCGATGAAAGGGCGACCACACGCGTTCTTGACTGCCTGGTCACTTACGATCTTCTTGAAAAAAAGACCCAACGTTACCGAGCCACAGAAAAAGCTTCCCATCTCTCATCCCTGAATCCGGTGTCCGTACTTCCCATGATAAAACACATGAATGCCATCTGGAACAATTGGAGTCGCCTGACGGACGTTATCCAAAAAGGGAATAACCCTTATCTAGAGCCCGTTGTGGACTCGGAGTCCAAAGAAGACAGAAACGCCTTTATCGGGGCAATGCATGTTGCGGCAAGGCGTATTTCAGCGAAAATAGCAGACGCCTATGACTTGAACCCCTTTAATAAACTGCTTGATATCGGAGGCGGTTCCGGTGCTTACACCATCGCTTTTTTGAGAAAAAACCCACAACTCAAGGCCGTTATTTTTGACCTTAAAGGCGTTATCCCCATTGCAAAAGAAAAAGTCGGTGAGAATAATTTTCTGGACAGGGTCCATTTCGTCGCCGGGGATTTTTATTTGGATGACTTACCTTCCGGGTGTGATATCGCACTGCTGTCCGCCATTATTCACCAAAACAGTCCCCAGCAAAATGTTGAACTCTACCGAAAAATTTATCATGCCCTCGATTCCGGTGGAACACTGATCATTCGGGATCATATCATGGATGAATCTCGCACAGATCCGCCGGCCGGAGCCCTTTTTGCGTTGAACATGCTTGTTAATACACAAGCCGGAGACACTTATACGTTCAGAGAAGTAAAAGACACCTTAAAATCCGCCGGTTTTGTTGAAGTAAACCTCGTTAAATCAGGCAAAGAGATGGATTGCCTCGTGGAAGCGAAAAAGCCGAATACACCATCAGTCAGGGTGATAAAAAATGAATGAAATAAAAAATGTTTTCCTTAATAATATTGATGACGTCGTTGACAGACTCATCTCCGAACTATCGTTTAAAGATAAAACAAAAATTGCCAATATGTCGGAAATCGACCTGGTAAAACTTAACATGTCATGGGGAATATACATTAGAAATGAATTTCGCCTTGAGGGCAATGATCCGCTGCTTCAATCTTTAAAATCTTATGCAGGCGTAAATGCAATGACGCCTGATCAGGCATCGTACGTCATCATCAAAGAATTGTGGGAGAAGCTTCAGAATTCTCACGTACTGAAAATCGTCAAATAGCAAAGATTAATACGCCTTAAATTGTAAAGACTGAAATGCGATCTTGCATCGAAAAAATATGATTAAAACCAAATCTGACGCTATTCTTATAGTCATTAAATATCACCACTAACATCTTTTCAACTTTTTGAGCATATCACAAATTTTGGATGTTAAAATATAAAAAGAAGAATCGAGACAACTATAGTTTGGTGATACGGTATTATGTTATCACCGATAAATCAGGCACTTGATATTTGTTTGTCATTGCAGATATCACAGGTTTTGCCTAAGATGAAAAAACCACAGTGTTTTGTATAGCGAATACATTTAAAAAAAGTATTGAAACATACCTCATGGTATGATTGAGAATTTCAAGGTCTCCGAATGTTGTGATTAGGATAATTATCCTTGAGATCCATCGTATTGGAAGGTTAATTACAAAAACTCTTGTTAGAAGAATAGTTTATCCATTCAGACATATCTCAAGTTTTTAAAGTGGATGAT
>Ga0210064_1000712_pt1 | contig 15448 bp, 16 predicted proteins | sample Muzzi_CordC_D2_FD_185531 | JGI IMG/M metagenome (GOLD analysis project Ga0210064, IMG submission 185531) | Wetland microbial communities from San Francisco Bay, California, USA, that impact long-term carbon sequestration - Muzzi_CordC_D2 (SPAdes) | ecosystem: Environmental > Aquatic > Marine >...
GTGTTCACGATCGCCAGCGACCCGTCGGAATTTTTCACCAGCCAGGTCCAGCCGGAGCCGAAGTTCGTGGCTGCCGATTCGGTGAAGCGCTCCCTGAACTGCGTGAAGCCGCCGAACGCCCCGTCTATGGCCTTGGCCAGGGCGCCTTCGGGTTTCCCGCCGCCATCGGGGCTCAGGCAGTTCCAGTAGAAGGTGTGATTCCAGACCTGCGCCCCGTTGTTGAAGATACCGCCCGAAGCCTTTTTGATGATCTCCTCGAGCGACGCCGATTCGAATTCGGTGCCTGGAATCTGCGTGTTCAGCTTCTTCACGTAGCTGGCGTGGTGCTTGCCATGATGGTATTGGAGTGTCTCGGCCGAGATGTGCGGTTCGAGGGCGTCGTTTGGATAAGGCAGGGCGGGTAATGTGTGTTCTTTCATGGTTTGCTTCCTTTGTTCATCTGTCGGGTGAACATCCGGTTGAAGAATGCAAACAATCTTTCCAGAACGCATGAGCTGCGGCATTGAAAAATGTCAATCGAGGCAATGCAGAATGGATGTGTATCCTGTGCATATCAAACGCAATCGTCATTGCGATACCGCAATGCGACGGATCAACAGGCGCTATAAGTTGTACTATTACTGCCATCGGCAGTTTCTTCATACCCACGCTCATCGGCAATATCATCGGCGGCGTGGCGCTGGTGGCCGCCCTGAATTATGCCAGGTCACCCTGGATGAGTAAGCCGCAGCGCTGCGGTTTCCATCTCCGGTTGCCAGGAGTACGCGATACTTCGATTAAGGACAGCATGAGGGAGCGACGGCAAACGGATCGAATTGTGGCCTTTGTCATGGCGGGCGGCGATGGCAAGCGTCTTCTCCCGCCGACCGGGCGCATTACGAGGTGACACCGTGAGGGCGGATCGTTCGTCTATCGTAGTTGTCGGACATGAATACTGTGCAAGACGACCTTGCCGTGCATCTGTCATACTGCATTCCCCGAATGCGGAGCGCATTTACCATAAACAGTTAAGCGACAAAAACCCTGTCGCCAGCAACTCATGCTGATCCAGCTCTCGCTAATTGCCACAGCACTGCTTGTTGTTGCCTACATCATTGGCAGTGAAATGTGTCTGCCAGGCGCTCGCCATGCCTTGCGCACGGGAAACCTGCAGTTGTGGAAATTTGCCTGTTCCCTTGTCGTGCTGGGTGAATGGGCCATGATCTTCATCGTACTCAGCTTCCTGCTTCTCGCTGAACACCTCTGGCACCTGTTTACCGGTGCATGGCACATCAGACTTGCCGGTCTGTTGCTGGCCGGGATACTTGCCGGAGTGACGGTCTGGGAGCTTGTCTGGCGCACGCGGAGAAATTACGCCAGGGTGATGAGCAGTGCCCTCGATCTGGTGCTGCCGGCGAATGGCGTGCAGCGCGATATCTACCTCAGCCGGCGTCGGCTGCTCGAATCCGGATCTCCTGCCGAACAGGAACACGTGCTGCAGCATCTTTTCCATGAAACCCGCTCGTCAGCCGTAAAGCCCTCGAGGATGTAGCTAATGCCGGGAAGCCCGATCCCTCCCGGGCCGGTATGTAGACATCCCGGGCGTCTGCACTGGAGCCCATATCAGGGCGATGTCCAGGCGGTCACGTATACGACCGAAATGTACCGCAGCGCCTTGCCGGTTCCGACCAGCAGCAGAAACAGCCACAGCCGTACCTTCATGATGCCCGCGATCAGGGTCAGGGCATCGCCACCGACCGGCATCCAGGCAAGCAACAGCGACCAGAAGCCGTAACGCCGGTACCAGCGCTGGGCTTTTTCGATCTGCACCCGGTTGAAATAAAACCAGCGCCGGTCCTGGAAATGCAGCAGATAACGACCCAGCACCCAGTTCACCACCGCGCCGAGCGTGTTGCCGAGCGTGGCGATCACCACCAGCGCGAGGGGATCGCCGCCCGCGCGCAGCAGCGCGTAGAGCACCACCTCGGAATAGAAAGGCAAAACGGTCGCGGCAAGGAAAGCGGAACCGAAAAGCAGCAGGTAGGAGCTGATCATCCCGACTTGTGCAACAGCCAACGGAATAACGCGAACTGCGACGGCAGATAAAGGAGGTATTCCGGATGCCACTGTACGCCGATGATCCGCCGGCCTGTCGGGCACTCGACCGCCTGGGTGATCTGATCCAGATCCCGGCCTACCACCCTGAGATCGGTGCCGGGATCCCTGATTGCCTGATGATGCAGGCTGTTGACCCGCAGCAGCGACCTCCCGCATACCTTTGCCAGCAGCGAATCCGGTTCCAGACGCACCTGCTTGGTCGGCAGTAGTCCGGGCCGGTTGTACGTGTGTTTGCGCAACGGGCGAATGTCCTGATGCAAGGTTCCGCCGAGTACGACGTTGATCAGTTGCGCGCCCCGGCAAATACCCAGCAGCGGGATATTGTTCTCCAGTGCGTTATGGATCCACTCGATTTCCAGCCGGTCACGTTCCGGGTCGGCCTTGACTCTGGCTTCGAGATCACCGCCGTAGTGCTCCGGCCCTATGTCGTCGCCGCCACCAATGATCAGGCCGACCAGCGATTTGCCGCTCGGGGAATGTCGAACGCTGATTCGTTCGGGTGTTGCGCCGGCCAGTCGCAGCGCGAGCCACGCACACCACCAACCGGGTGACCAGCGCCGGCCATTGCCCGTTACGCCAATTCGCGGTCTTTCAGCCATTGGTCAATGAATACTACCCACTTGCTACGGTTCACGCCCAGAATCAGCCGCTCGGCATCCAGAAAGGCGGCGCCGAGTTCATGCAGGTCATCCGGTCGACAGGCCAACTGCTCCACCACCAGCCAGGTGTTCCAGGAAGCGGATAGCGACCAGTCCGGACGTTCGATATGGCAGTTCGGCAAGCGGTAGTGAAAAGCCGGCCGGGCCTTGATCCTGGGATCGTCCACCGTGCCTCGCACGCGCTCCTCGTCGATTTCCGCGAGCAGCGGCAGCAGGTCCAGGGCGCGGTTGCGACTTGCGTTGTGCGCGAGGTAATCGGAGAAAATTTCATCCATTGTCGACCCGGACCGGGACAACACCTGCTTCAGGTAGGCCTCCGGGTAGAGGTCGATATAGGGACTCACCCTGCGGGTTGCATCGACCTCATGCGCATCGACCAGCCACCACTGCAGGATGGCAAAGGCCTGCAGATAGGAGAGCAGTGTGGTGGCATCGAGAGCCGGGATTTCTGTATTGATGTGCACACCATAGGCCGCCAGCAGTGACTCCTCGGTTCCGATCGCGCCCGCTTTTCGCAGTGCGATGACCATGGGTTCCAGTACCGCGAGGCCGGTGACCGGGATTGGCGGGCATACCACCTCCACGGGGACCAGCAGGGCTGCAGCCTCGCTCAAGTGCTCAATCCACTTGTCGTTCTTTTGCTCGTGCTTGTCCTCGGCGGCCTTGCGTTTCAGGTAGGCCCAGTCCAGTTCGACATTGAACTCTCCGAGCGAGTCGTTGTGAAGGGCTCGCTCGGCGGCGGATTCCGGGCGCAACTCTCCGCCCAGCGAGGACTGAAGTGCTGTGGCTGTTTCATCCAGGGAAATACCGGAGAACTCCAGCTCGAACCCGACCATCCGCGGGCTGCCGTCCGCTTTGTCCAGGGTGGGTGGCAAGGCAAAGAGACTGTCAGGATCCGTCATAAATTCCCCATCTGTTCTTCTCGAGGTCAGCGATCACAATGGTCCCATCGACGCAGGCTGGCAAACATTTGATCGCGATCAAATGTACAACCCGAAGAATCAACAAGATTCAATTATTTCGGACGACAGGTATGGATCGTTTATATCAACAAGTACCAGCCTGATGCGCCACTTCAGCAATATGGAATTATGACGTTCATGTGAATCTGTGGTCGGCGGAGAACCATTTCATTAGTTGATCGCCGGGCATTGGGCGCACGAAGTGATAGCCCTGCATGATCTCGCAGCCTGCATCGGTAAGGAATGACTGCTGGCTGGGTTGCTCCACACCTTCCGCCACGACGCGAAGTTCGAACTTTCTTGCAAGCTGCAGCAAGGTTTGAATCACCGCTTCGCTCGCCTTGTCCTTGCCGATGCGATCGATGAACATGCGGTCGAGCTTAAGGCACCTGATCGGAAACTGCGTCAGGTAGCTCAGTGAGGAATATCCCGTACCAAAATCGTTGACCGAGAAACTCACGCCCAGCGATGTGATTTCTTCCAGCATTGCCTGTGCCGCATTGGGGTCGGTCTTCACCGCGTTCTCCGTAATCTCAAGGTTCAGCCGTCCTGGAGGAAGTCCGGTGCGCTGCAACACATCCTTGATCAACATTGCCATGTCAGGCTGTTGTATGGACACGGCCGAAAGGTTGACGCCGAGCGTGATATCGCGACCACCGATCTGCGGCCAGCGCATGGCAGCGCGGCTGGCGTGTTCGAGCGCCCAGCAATCTATTTTCTTGATCAGGCCCGCCTGCTCCGCGTGCGGAATAAACATGGCCGGCTCAACACTATCCCCTCCCGGCTTCTGCCACCTGATCAGCGCCTCGACGCCTTCCGCTCGCCCCGCCGTCAGATTGATCATTGGCTGGTAAACCAGGGTGAATTCATTATTTTCTAATGCAGCGTCAATCTGGAGGCTGAGCGACAGACGTTGTCCGCCTTTTTCGCGCATATCCAGGCTGAAGTTGCGATACTGGCCGCGCCCGGCTTCCTTGGATTCGTACATGGCCAGGTCGGCATTCTTTTGTATGGTTTCTGCATCATTACCGTCTTTCGGAAAGTAGCTGATGCCGATGCTCGCGCCGACGATCGCAGATTCATCGCCCAGCTGGACCGCTTTTCCAACGGCCTCGACAATTCGCCCGGCGACCTGCATCGCATTCGATTCCGCGCTGAGAAACGGCAACAAGATGGTAAATTCGTCACCGCCTATCCGGGCAAGCGTATCAGATGTTCTGAGACAGCGTCCGATGCGCTGGCTGACTTCGATCAGCAGCCTGTCGCCCGCGGCGTGGCCAAGCGTATCGTTGACATATTTGAAGTGATCAAGATCAATATACATTACGCCAAGCAGACTCTTCTGGCGTTCGGCGCCCGAAATTGCGACCTTCAATCGATCATTGAACAGGGCCCGATTCGGTAAACCGGTAAGCGTGTCATGGAATGCAAGCTGCTCCAGTTGGCGTTCGTTTTGCTTGAGCCTGGTGATGTCCCGCATCACGCAGACATAGTGCACGGGTTTGCCGTTCTCGTCGCGCACCGCGTTGAACAGCGCCCAGCAGGTGAAGGCCTCACCGTCATGCCGACGGGCCATGATTTCACCGTTCCAGGAACCCTCAGCTTTCAGCTGCTTCCATAATTCCACGTAAAACTCTTCGGGGTGTATATCATCGCCGGGTACATGAAACGTCTTTCCAATTGCATCTTCACGCGACCGGCCGGTGGCGCGCTGGTAGGCCGGGTTGATCTCGACCACCGTGCCATCGGTGTCGGTGATGAATACCAGGTCGCCAATACTATTGATGACTTCCGCGTATATCCTGAGCCTTGTCTCGGATTTGCGCAGTGCCCGATTGATAATCTGGTTATCCCGCAGGGCTGCTTCCAGCTCCGCGGTGCGCAGGCTTACCTGATCCTCCAGCATGATTGTGGTCTGGAACAGGCCGAAGTCTGAGCCCTGTATACTGGTAGTGCGTTCGGCTCGATCCATCAGCGCCAGGTTGGTCTTTTTCAGGCTGACGACTTCATCCATCAGGGCCTGTGCATCCGGGATGGCGGCAGTCTCGATATGTTCAGTCATGATCCGTAGCCCCGGGCGCCATGCCGATCGCGATTCCAACGAGCGTCTGGTTGATATGCAGTCCGCGGAACTGCTCGCCGTAAGTGTTAAAGCCAACAGTATTATTTCTCATCAGGAATTCACCGACGCTGTCTTTCTGCGCCTTCTGCGTAATCTCCAGTTTGCGCAGGATGCAATCGCAGCCTAGAACGAGTTGAGGCGGGCCTATCTCGTCACGTATCTGTTTAAATGTTTTCTCCAGATTCTCCAGCATGTCCAGTCCCTTAGCTACCCGCAGTACCAGGCCGTTCTCAATGGCGCAGAAAAAAGTCAGGCTGCCATCCGGATTGGCTTTCTGGATGGATCGTACGTAGTTGGTGTCACCCAGTACCACCACCACAGGCCAGGCAGCGAAGCGCATGGGGTCGAGGTCGCGTTCATCGATGCCCAGTATTCGCGCATATTCCTGCGCCGCGGGTAGCCCGTTAATTTCCTTTACGATGCGATGCGCGGCGTCGGCTTCTGTGACGACCAGCCTTTCGTTCGTGGCGACAAAATGTTGCGTTTTGAATATTCTGAAAGGCAGTAAAGTGCTGATCAGTACCAGGATGGCGCTATCGGTATAAAACTCGCCTTCGAAATAAACACGGGTGTCGTCAAAATTCAGGCCGTCACCCGCCGAACCTCCGACCAACGGCAGCCTGCCGAGTGCGCTCTGTAAGGCGCGCGCAACCGGTTCTTCGCGCACCGAGAGGCCATCGATCAACAGTAAAGCAAAGCTGTTATCTGAATCGGCGTTTGGCGCACGGTTTTCCAGGTCACGCAACAACTGCCGGGCGAAGGCATGGCCCGTAGCAATCTGGAATTCCTGCAGGTGATCAATGCGGCCGCTGTCGGCATAAAAGCTGCCGGCTGGAAAGCTCGCACCGGTCAGGCTGTGGTCCTGGTAACCGGCAGGTCCGATTTCCCCCGCCGTGGTGCAACCCACCACCACGACCCCGGAAAACAGGCGTTTCATTTCCCTGGCGAGCAGCGACAGGTCGTACTCGCTGGAGCAGAAAAAGATCACCAGCGCCATATCCGCCTGCGACACTGAAGCGTGAAATTCCTCAGCGGCCTGGCAAGCATCCCGGGCGGTGGACTGGGCCATGCGAATGCCTGGCTGGTTATTCATATCAATGAGTATATAGAGTAATCATAGCCAGATGTTACCTGCAGGTGACGAATTTCTGTTCAGGCTGCAACAATCGCCTGAATGAGTTCACGTGATGGACCCTTGGGACCGGGTTTTCCTTTGCGGTACGGTGCCCGTGTCGATGAGCGCAGCAAGGGTTTGCGTCACGAGATCGACCACCGCTATCTTGTTGCTGGCGTTGGCGGGCACCAGGAAATAATTCCCTGTGTGGTCGAAGCCGCCGTCGTGCAGGAACTTCGCCGTCGCGATCCTTGCGTCGATCGGGAAATCGAGACCGGCCGGATCGGAGTAGTCGACGATGGCGACGTGGCCGGCCTCCTTGAGGGAGACTGCCCACACCGGGGCATTGTGCGAAGCGACAATCGATACCACCCGGTTTTCGACCAGGGTCGTTCCGTCGATGTCGTCCATGGGGAGGGTGGAGAAGCGAGGACGCCGATTGCAGGGAGATGACCCTCACGGGACAATGAATGTATCGTGCAGCGAGGCTCCGGAACAGGATAATGTTGTCTCCTGAGCGGGGAGCGGATCGGGACGGAGTCGCTCCGGTGTGACTGCACGCATGGCCACTGCACATCGAACCGGGCGCGAGGTCATGCGCAGCGAGAATTCCCGGCAACAGAGAAGGTGATTGAACATGGATACGAGAGTTTGCTTGTTTGTGGCGCTATGTGCGTTTACGTCGGTTGCGGCCGCAGTGGAGACGGATAGCCGGACAATCGTTCCGCTCTCGCCGCCGCATCGCGCCATGGTGCTCGCCGAAATGCGCCAATTTCTTTCCGGGCTGGAGCAGCTGTCGGTTGCCCTGTCGAAGGACGACATGGAAGCCGTGGCCAGGGTGGCGCACTCCCTGGGCAGTCCGATGACGCATCATGTGCCGGCAGATCTTAAACACGCCCTGCCGGAGGCGTTCCGCAAGCTGGGTTTTTCGGTCCACGCCGATTTTGACCAGATTGCACTGGATGCCGAGTCACTGGGTGATGGCAAACACACCCTGTCGCAACTTGGCGAAACCCTGTCCAAATGCGTGTCCTGTCACAACGCCTATCAGATCCGTGCCGAGGCGGGACCGTAGCGGACCGGTCAGAGACATTCGCCTTCCTCGATAATTCACCGGCCTGTAGCCCGCAGGTTGGGCCACGTTCAGCGCCAACCTGCTCCTTGTTTACTCCCGGCGGTCGGTCGACTTCGTGCCCAGGAGTCGAACAAGCAGAATCAGGAAGGCGCTGCTCCATGCGGTGGCGGCGAGCCACAGCAATGCAGGCTGCTCGGGCGTCAGAAACGATGCGAGCAGGCGTGCGATCGCTGCGGCGCTGATCAAGACTGCAGCGATACCGATGTCGCCGAAATTCGTGATCGGTTGGTGCGCTCTGAGCAGTGCGGTGCGGGCCATCATGACCAGCGTCAGCGTGCCCAGCGCGCCCATGCAGATGCCATGCAGCATGTCCGCCACGGGCAGGCTGCCGGTCAGCTGTGCGAATCCTTTCAGCGCCAGTCCCGGAATCAGCCAGAGATAGCCGAGCGCAAGGGTCCACAACTGAGGGCGTGAAAGCGTGCGATGAAGCTGCCACGGCAGCACACGCGCACCTGTCAGCAATGCCGCGCCGAGGCACAGGAGGCCGGCAGCCGCGTGCAGGGACAGCGCATCGCACACCGCCGCGCCGCCCATCAGTGCAGCCAGCGGAAGTTCGTAACGGCGCTGCCGGTAATCGCAGCGCGCGACCCCCGATCTGCAACAGCAGCAGGGCAAGCAGGTCGAGTGCAACGAGTAGCATGCCGGTCTGCACCCGCGGACCAAACCATGCCGCGCCCGCCCACCAGGCCGCATCGGCGGCAAGCAGGGCGGCGAGCAGCGCCGGCAGTACCAGATTTTCCCGACGCTTGGCCCCGGCGAACAATGGGGGTGCCGCCTGGATAAAGACCGCTATCGGAAACGTCATGCCGACGATAACGGTGGCTGGACCGCTACCCGTGACAGCGGCAATCCGGGCGGCAAACCAGGTTCCGGCCAGGAACCATGCCACGTTTCGCATCGGGCGTGTGGAAAGAAATCCGGCGATCACGGCAAGTGCGAAACCAAACAGCATCTCATGGCCGTGCCATGTGGCGCCGATTATGGCGGGATGCCTGCTCCTCAACACGAGCCAGAGAGGAACAGCGATGAGCGCATATAATGTAGCCAGCGGGAACAACAGGCGATGCGCCATGAGCGGCCGTCGGGCACTTCGCGAATCAGTTTTGCAGTGGTACAAATCAATCTTGCTCGATTGAGTATGCCGGGAGGGTGGAGTGGACTGTCATGAATGTCGAATACGCGATCAGTTCTTCATCATAAAATCACGCAAGACAACCGCATGGTTGCAGGCGCGATCACGTGCCGCGAACAGGAGCGTTATCGGTCCGCCGGCGGCCTGCTCCCGTAGTTCCCGGACGTCATCACGCCGTGCTTCAAGTTCATCGAGATAGCGGGAACGGAACTCGCCGAACCTGGATGCATCGTGACCAAACCACTTTCGAAGCGGGGATGTCGGCGCCAGATTCTTTGCCCACAAATCGATGCGGGCATCGGCTTTCTTCAGGCCACGTGGCCAGAGACGATCCACCAGCACACGAAGGCCGTCATCGTCGCCGGGGTCGTCGTAAACGCGTTTGATCCGGATGCTTATTGCTTCTGTCAATCCATTCCTCTCAACGCCTGCTGAAGTGCCTCGAACTCTTCACGGCACTCCGCACGATAAAAAGCGGTTCAGAGCGCATTGCTTTCCAATACTTGAGTAAATTGTACTCTGACACCTGTTCCTTCTCGCCATGAGCTGGATGTCTCAATCGGCGCTCGCCTGGGTGTAACGGTCGAAGAAAATCCTCACCAGATCCGAACGGGTGACCATACCGAGTACCCGCCGCTCGCTGTCACAGACGACGACTCGCTTGACGTTATTGCGCTTCATCACCTCGATGACATCGTGCAGATCCTGGTCGGGGTTTACGCACACCACGTTTTTCACCATATGCTCGGTGACCGCGGCCTCCGGTGCCTCCAGGTCGCCGTGGTGGGCCAGATGGCTGAACAGGGATTCCAGTGTCTGCCAGAGATTGTGGTGCGGCTGATGAGCCGGTACCCCGAGGGCGCGCAGGAAGTCCGCCTCGGTGATGATGCCGACCAGGAGCCCGGCGTCGTCGACCACCGGCAGTCCGCTGATCCGTTCGCTGACCATCAGATGCGCGGCATCGGTCAGCGGCGTCTGGGGATGAACGGTGCACACCGGCTGACTCATCACCCGGCGTACGCCGATGGCCTCGGTGGCGCGGCGGCTGGCGAACTGCTCGGCCCGCTGTGTCAGCGCCATCAGGTCGTCCACGGTGATATCGATATAGGTATCCATACTCTGCAGCGCCTGCTGAAAGTCCGTGCGGCCTGGTCGTTTGGGTTCATGCGAATCGCTCATGCGTCTCTCCGGTCGATGCAGGTTCAGGCGGCGTTACCCGTCACTATTGCGCAGGGTGTCGTGTCGACACGCTGCCAGGAACTTTCGTTCAGATAAACTTCGTAGCGGGCCCAGCCTGCGAATTCCTGCCGGCTGGCAGTGCCGGTCTGACGGCGGTTGCGCCCGGCCACCACTCGGTAGGTGACGCTGTCCTCCATGCCGGATTCGGTTTTTCCGGAGCCGGCACTGCCGATTACCTGGCGCACCTGCCAGTTCGGACTGAATTCCCCGTTGCAGTAGGTTGCACCGATGCGGATGTCTGCCGGGTACGGGTTGCCGGATTCGGCTCTGGATGACGCCGGGCTGGAAACAGTGTCCGGATTGTTCGCACTGATGCCCGGTGCCGGATCCATGGCTCCGGAGGCGGTGGCGGGGTCTTCACGCAATACTACCTCGCCGTGTTGCCGGGGCGCGACCGGGACGGCCGACGGTTTGCGGTTGCGCGCCCATGCGGCCGGGTAACGACGCCATGGAAAAGGGAAATTGAACACGATCGCGACCAGCAGGATGACGAGTACATTCAGCAACACCGGCGTCACGACGAAATGAAAACCCAGCGCGTGAACCGTATCCCCTCCTGCAACCGCCGTCAGTGCGGTGGCCCCCCCCGGCGGATGAATACAGCGCAGGTAATGCATGGCGCTGATCGCCAGTGCGACCGCCAAGGCGGAAGCCAGGATTGGATTCGCATGCAGCCGGGCACAGGCAACACCGATGACGGCGGATACCAGGTGTCCACCGAGCACGGCCCAGGGCTGGGACAGCGGCCCATGGGGGACGGCAAACAACAGCACCGCGGATGCACCCATGGAAGCGACCAGGCTGGCACTTCCGCTCAATCCAAGGTAGGCCTGACTGATCAGCATCACACCCAGTATGCCGGTGAGGCCACCCGCGCCCGAAACCCATTTCTCCAGATGGCCGCTGCTGTTCGCGCCCACACCGGCGAAGCGGCGCAGGGCGCCAGATAAGCCGTGTACGGGCATGAGCTTCAGACATCCAGCATCAGTTTGCGCGGCTTGCGCATGCCGGCGAACTTGCAGGCCTGCTGGCCATAGCCGCGCGGGAACAGCTGATAGAGGTAGCGACGGGTGGCCTTGTCCTTGCCCCGGATGACGTACAGGTGTTTGAGCAGGGTGCGTGCCTCCGGGACGCTCAGGTTTTCTTCGAAGTAGACACGGATGTAGTGGATGATCTCGCACCGCTCCTGGGTCAGCTCCAGCCCGTCCTCCGCGGCGAATGCCTCGACAAGGTCCGGATGCCAGTCATGAGCGTCGAGCAGGAAGCCTTCCTCATCGCGGTCGAGCTGGGCCAGGCGGCGTATATCACGAGTTCGGGCATTCAGGGTGAGGGTCATTGCTGTCTCCTGTTTTTAACGTGTGAGGCATCATATTAAGGTTATCTAATACTAGACAAACGATATTTATTGCATATCATTATCGTAATTACCGATATAAAAAAGGAAATCACTTAGGTATGGACATCGAGCAGGCTCGCACCTTCCTTGCCATCGCTGCTCACGGCAGCTTCCTGGAAGCCGCCAGCCGGCTACACGTGACCCAGTCCACGGTCAGCGCCCGGATCCAGCACCTGGAGGCCGATCTCGGCGCCAGACTGTTCGTGCGTAACCGCGCCGGAGCCAGTCTGACCCCGGCCGGGCGCCGCTTCCTGCAGCACGCCAAGACCCTGGTGTTGACGGTGGAACAGGCCCGTCACGACGTCGGCCTGCCCAACCGCTACCGGGCCACGGTCCGTATTGGTGGCCGCATCGCCCTCTGGGAGGGTTTCCTGCCGCACTGGGTAGGCTGGATGCGCCATGCCGCGGCCGACGTCTCCATTCGCAGCGAGATCGGCTTCGAGGAGGATTTGATGCGGCGCCTGGTCGAGGGCACCCTCGATATCGGCTTGATGTATACCCCCAGCCATGCGCCCGGCCTGGTGGTCGAGCACCTGTTCGACGAGACCCTGGTGCTGGTCAGTTCACGGCGCGACACCCGCTGGCCCGACGAGCATTACATCTACGTCGAGTGGGGCCCCGGTTTCTACGCCAAGCACCGCGAGAGCTACCCGGACCTGGAACGACCGGCACAGGTGGTCAACATCGGCTGGCTCGGGGTGCAGCTGATCCTGGCCAATGGCGGTTGCTGTTTCCTGCCGATCCGCATGGCCCAGCCCTTCATTGATGACGGCCACCTGTTCCAGGTCAGCGCCGGGCCCGAGTTCACCCATCCGGCCTATATGGTGTTCCCGCGCGAGGCCGACAGTGAGGTCCTGCGTCTGGCCCTGCACGGTCTGCGCGAGCTGGCAGCAGAGATCCACGGGCCAGCGCCTGCCTGAACGATTCCCGGCACGTGCCGGATCAGAACGGCGCTTACCTAAGGAATATCGTTCTTGTATTTAAAGAACCAATGGCCACGGAAGCACACGGAAAACACGGAATATTCACGGATAATTCCTGTGTCTTCCGTGGCTATTTATCACGATTTTGACTTAAGTACGTGCCATTGCGTCCTGATCGGATAGTTATGGCATGCGCTTCATTGTTACTATCGCTTAAGCCGGTCGAGCCCGGCATCCTGTAATGTCTGCTCCAGCAAGCGGTGAACATGTTCCGGTCGGTCGAGTTGTAGTGCCTGCCCGGCCAATGTTTTCATGCGCTCGGCAGATACGCTGCGAATGGCCCATTTAACGCGTGGAATCGCCGTTGCGCTGATACTCAGCCCGTCGAAGCCCATGCCCAGCAGCAGCAGTGCGCAGCCCGGGTCATTCGCCATCTCCCCACAGACAGTGACCGGTTTTCCGGCAGTTCTGGAGGCATGAACGATGAGCTGTAGCGCGTGCAGCAGGGCGGGATGGTTGGGATCCAGGCGCCCTGATACCCGGGGGTTATTGCGATCGCTCGCGAGCAGGTATTGCGAAAGATCATTGGTGCCCACAGAGAAAAAGTCTGCGTGTCGGGCCAGCAGTTCAATCTGGTAGATTGCCGAAGGCACTTCGATCATAACGCCGATTTCCGGGCGGGTCACCGCAAACCCTTCCTCGACAAGCTGTCGCTCCGCCTGATCGAGCAGTAACAGTGCCTGTTCCACATCACCGATGTCGCTGATCATCGGTAACAGCAGGCGTAGATTGCCGATGCCGATATCCGCGCGCAGCGCTGCGCGCAACTGGGTGAGAAATATCTCCGGGTGATCAAGCGTGAGTCGAATACCGCGCCACCCAAGTGCCGGGTTCGATTCGGCTATGTTCAGATAGGAGAGGGGTTTATCCCCGCCGGCATCCAGGGTGCGCAGGTTGACCGGCCGCGGCGCAACGGTCTCGAGTACCTCTCTATAGAGGTCAATCTGTTCCTGCTCGCTGGGAAACCGGCCATAGCGCATGAACGGCAATTCGGAGCGGAACAGTCCGATACCCGCGGAATCACTGGCGGTGGCAAGCGACAGTTCGGCGGCGAGGCCGGTATTGGTATAAAGGGCAACCTCCACGCCGTCCAGGGTTTGCGTCGGAAGGCCGCGCATTGAGGCGAGGGATGCGCTCAAGGACTGTTCTTCCTCGATGAGCGCTGCAAACGCCTGGCGCAATGCCGGGTCTGGCCTGAGATAGAGTTTCCCGGTGTTGCCATCGACGATTATTTCCTGGTCGTCCAGGGAGGAGAGCGGCAGATCCGCGACACCCACAACGGCCGGAAGTCCAAGCGCACGGGCGATAATCGCGACATGCGAAAGCGAAGAACCCTCCGCCGAGATGAGGCCGCGAATACGTCCTGGAGGAACCAGCCCAAGGTCGATCGCGCTGATCCGGCGGCCAATGAGGATGCTGTCCGGTGGGTAATCCTCGAGACGTGTCGAGGCACCCTGCAGGCGCAGGAGTATGCGGGTGCCAAGTTCCCGAACGTCCATGGCGCGTTCACGCAGATAGGTATCGTCCATGAGTTCGAAGCGCTGCGCGTGGGTTTCGATCGTCTGGCGAAGCGCGCCCGGCGCCCAGTTCCCCAAATGGATACGCTGCACGACAGTATCCTTAATCTCCGGGCTATCCAGCATTAACACGTAGGCATCGAAAAGCGCGCGATCCGCCGGGGAAAGTGTTCTTTCAAGGTCGTCGGCGATCCGGGTAATTTCCTCGCGAACTGACGAGACCGCCTGGCGAAAGCGACTTTCCTCCGCGAAGGTATCATCGGGTATACGGTCGGGCACGGCCTGAAGGTCAGCCGCGAACACGACGATGCCTTTTCCGACGGCAAGCCCGGGAGCGCCAGGAAGCCCATCGAGCCGTCGTGTCCCGCCGGTATCCATGCGGCACAGGCTGCACATCTCGCCATTCGCCTTGGCAAAGGCGATCGCGCTTCCAAGCTGGGCGGCCAGGGTGGTCAGAAAGGCTTCATCGGCATCGTCGAAACACCGTGCCTTGCGCTGTCGTACCAGCAATACTCCCTGCACGCGACGCTTGTGGGTTACCGGGACGCCGAGAAACGCGTGGTAGCGACCGGACCCCGATTGCGCAAGAAATTCGCGATCCAGTTCTTTCGGTACCTGGGCCAGGTTGACGGGCTGACTGCTGTCCGCCACCTGGCCGATCAGACCCTGGCCAAAGCCGGCCTGTACGTGTCCCACCAGTTCCGGCGACAGACCGTCTGTCGCGGCGAACACATGACGGCGTTGTTCGTGATCGGTAAAGTAAATGGTACACACATCCGCGGCCATGACCTCCCGGGTCCGGCGCACAATTACATTCAATGCGGTATCCAGATCCGTTGCAGAGTCCACTTCACGGACGATCCGCGTCAGTGCTTCAAGCCTGTGGCTGTGTCTGGAATTGTCCGGAGTCATGGCAGATATCCTTTGTCCCTGTCACAGAAGACTCTTCGAGTCGAATCGGCTGTAAACAACAGACCGGTCCGACAGTTGACCGGATAGTATTTTTTTTTAGCCGGGTCGTCCGTCGACCCGGGGCTGGATTAAAACACGGGCATAGGAAATCACGAATAGCGTGAAGGCCACAGTCCAGAG
>Ga0210064_1000715_pt1 | contig 15414 bp, 16 predicted proteins | sample Muzzi_CordC_D2_FD_185531 | JGI IMG/M metagenome (GOLD analysis project Ga0210064, IMG submission 185531) | Wetland microbial communities from San Francisco Bay, California, USA, that impact long-term carbon sequestration - Muzzi_CordC_D2 (SPAdes) | ecosystem: Environmental > Aquatic > Marine >...
GCTGACTCGGAGGAGAGTATTACCAGCAACACACAGCAATGACCCCTCATGGCTGTGCTGTCTCTGTTATCGGCCGGTTTTCAGGATTGCTTAGCGTAAGGCAAAAAATGGCCGCACTCAATCGGTTCGGGTGCGGCCATGGTTGCTTCTCCTCCGAGGAGCGTTGACGTCATTATCCGTAATATCCTGCTGCGTGTATAGCCGACGGATGTCTACAATAAAGCTCCGTCGAAGCGGGCCATGTTTCATGTTTTCCAGCGCCGGGATGTAACCCACAAACTGTTTCTACATAAGATTTCGCTAATGGATGGAAAACGACGGGAAGTTCCTTGTCCTGGCAGTGCATGAGGCATTGGTTTACTCGATTGAGGAGACAAACAGGGCTGAACGGCTGAATGAGTTCAAGCCAGCCCTTTTCATTGTTCTCGCTGAAATCCCGGTTTATACGCCATTTGGCTGATGCATTGAACGCTTGGCGAGCCAGGCACCCAGAACAGCACCGAGCGTATTCATAATGATGTCCTCGGTTGACGGATTGCGGCCGGCGAAAATCAACAGTTGTCCAGCTTCAATTGTAATGCTTACCCCAGCCGATAGTACAATTGCCAGGAGAACGCCTGAACGCGGCCAGCGCAGCATCACCACCAGCCAGCCAAACGGAATGAAGCCCGAAAAATTGATCGCCCAGTCCCGTACTGGAGCCCATTTGTACTGATGCTCGACAAACGGGACAAGTTTGACGTGACTGCTCTTTACGGTGAGTCGCTGTGGAAATCGCAATGCACCGGCGGCCAGATAATCGAACGATGTATCGCCTATACGCACGACCGCCTTGCGAATTTCTCCCAGCCAGGGTCTATCACCGGATAGTTCGTTGCCTAGAGCGATTCGATAGTCGGGGTCCCAGTTATTAAGCAGTCGATCCGGCATTGCGGCAACGATGCGGGTATATCCATCGACACGAATTACAATGATTCCACGTGTGACGCGAACATTAATCTGATGCCAATCCGAGTCAGCGAAGACATTTTTCACTGAATACGACGGTATTCCGTTAAGGTTGGTATAAGGGGTTCGTATGCTCACGCTGAGATTAGTTCGCCACTGACCAACGGTAAGATTTCGGCGGAAACGATCTGATGACACCGTGAAGATGCGTGCCGGTCCATACTGATCCTGATCGGCGGTGCGAATTTTCAGGGAAACCTCAAAGCAGGACGTCGAAATCGTCTCCTGCAGCCATAATGGCGCTCGTTCCGTATATGCAATGCCTGGCGTACGGAACCGCACTCCTTGATCAGGCAGCACTATAGCGCCATTGATCTGTTCACTATCAGGTGGAGTCTTCAAATGAAACGGGTAGAACCCCGCAATCATGTAAATGAGTACCAGAAGCTGGATGGCAAAAAAATATGTTCGCCGGTTTTTGCCCAAAGATGCCATAAATGCTGCCGTCTCCCCGGGTCACCCCAGGTTTTGCTGTGTACCTTCTCGGCGTATCCCGCGACCACGTAAAATGTGGCGCACCGCTCATGTAAACTGTGGGAAACGTAACAGAATGCCACCTTCAATGACATGCAATAAGCATTCTGCCCATCACATACCTCCTGATGGTTCACCACGCCAATTCCAGCGTGTTAACGGCATCAGGGCAGGACCTGACAGCCTGCCGGTAACAGCCATTTGGCGAATAGCAATTTGCGGCCGAATTCGGAGGTTCAGGCGAATAATTCCCTGCTATTTTAGTCAGATGAGCTGAGTCGACCCATTCATAGACAGTCTTTTAGCCATCTGTTATATAATCATTGACCCATATACAAAGCGCACCCCCTAATTGGACCTGCACAGACTCTGCCTCACTCAGACACGTGAAATATTTACCCATCTTTATCAGTGCTTGATGATAAATGATTGCCGAGTGTATGGTTGTGGCCATAGCCAAGATCGAAAGTTTGTAAAGTGTGCTTTTTTGGATGCAGCTGACAGGGCTAGATCGGGTCAGCGAGTAAGATCTGTAAAATATTTTCAGAGGCACTGACCATTGAGTAACAGCAAAATAGTTAAAACCCTGTTGATATCGATGCTTGTATCGTACTGCACACAGTCCGCGGCTGCATTGTTTGTGCGTATTGAAACCACGTTTGGGATTGTCGATATCGAACTCTTCGATAACGAGGCACCGGTCACTGTCGCCAATTTCATGAATTACGTGAATGACGGCGACTACAATGACAGTTATTTCCATCGTAGCTTGTCGGGGTTCGTGCTTCAGGGTGGTGGTTTCCGCTTCATGAATGATGTTTTTTCATTAGTGCCAACGGATGCACCCATTGTTAATGAGTTCGATCCATCACGTTCCAATATAAGGGGTACGCTGGCGATGGCCAAGAGCGCTGGCGATCCGGACTCTGCAACCAGCCAATGGTTTTTCAACCTTGGCGATAACTCTGCCAATCTGGATTCTCAGAACGGTGGATTTACAGTGTTCGGGCGGGTGATCGGGAATGGCATGGATGTCGTTGATGAAATTGCCACCTTGCCGACATACGACATCACCAATATACATCCCGCGCTCACCGACGTGCCACTAAAAGATTTTGCGGGTACGTTTGACCCTGCAAATCAACTTCTATTTATCAATAATTTAAGTCCCAGTAATACACTGGGTGGCCCTGTTGACCTGAACGGGACTGTCCAAAGTGCTGATGGCCAGCAGATCTGTGCCATGGTGTTGGCCAGCGGCAAGTTTATTTTCTCCTGCGACCCTGTCGGCATGTTTTCCCTGTCGGAGTTGCCGCGTGACAATAACGGCACCGTTAAGCGGCAGATCTACGCGGAAGGCTTCTTTCCGCAAGTCGACACACTATTGGGTTCCAACGATGAGACAGTGGTCATGACACGCTCAGGTACCTGTCCAAGCTACAACTCACCCTACGATCCCGGTGTGTTTCCCGACTCTGCCGGGAAAAGGATCGACATCTCCGGTAAGGTGTTGCAGTCAAACAGTCCGACACCAATCTGCGCCATGGTGCTGGCAAACGGTCAGTACATGTTTTCCTGTCATGGTTCGGGGAGCTATTCACTGAACATCCCGCTGGATAGCAACGGGCAGTTCAAGCTGCAGGTCTATGCCGATGGTTTTGCGCCTACCATCCAGAGATTTGATGAATTCAGTGCGGATAACGACGTGCGCATGGCGCGCGCCGTTGAATGCCAGTAATCTAGTATAGAAGGACGAGAATAGCGGCGGCCTTTTTCGGGTCGCCGTTATTTTGATTGATGTATACCCAAAGGCAGCCAGCTGCGGGTAAGCCCCATTGATAAAGCGACATCTGTTGACTGCTACTTGACGGGCATTGCTCCCATCGCACTGGTTCTATGAGTTGGCGGGCGCAGGGCTGGAATTGCCACCGGCTCCAGGTTCATAACCGGTATCAAAGTATTTGGTAGTGTAATTGCTAAAGTCATGTCCGGGCTCGGTGACCGAGCAACAGCCGTACTGTGGAGGTTGTCCGCAACATGTCAGTAGTCTGGTCAGGTCTGGGGAGGAGCAGCACTAGACCTCCGTTACATTCATCCAGGTATCGTGTCTGTTGCAGACGCTGAGAATATAAACAGGTCCGCTGTATTTTTCCAAAGATAATTCCGAAATGGCTGCCTTGTCTTTCAACGGGTCGAACATATGCTCCGTAATAAAATTGAAGTCCTTGTCCAGCGCAATGTGTTTGACGATGTAGTGGTCATACCCGTCGAAGGTGTGCCGTGTTTCAACCCGAACTGTTGCTCCTTCTGGTCCTTTCTGGACCTCGACATTTGGAAAATGGGACGACACTTTTTTACTCCAGCGGCCAGGTGCATCCGCGGTGTAGTAGACACCACCCGCCATCGATTGTTCGCTGGCAGATGCAATCACTAACCTGGGTGCAACAATCGTACTGCCAATACCGGCAAATCCAAGTTGTATAAAATTACGACGATCCATAGCTATCTCCATACGGCTGATTGTTGCTCCTCATTCGAATGTCGGGGTGAAGAGAGGCCCCGGCCACCTTGTTTTATGGCATTGCTTGTTGGTAATTGCCTGACATGGTCTTGAACATGGCTGTACTCCATGAATCGGGGTGAAGAATAAAAGCCATGCCCCCGGAATGCAACGGTAATTGACGACCCGTTCGCCTGGCTTTCCGTACTGATCGCCGCACACATCTTGCCCGATTCTCCCCTGCCGGCTCGATTTTTCTCCTCCGAATCGTCTATTTACAGCCAACAGCCGCATCCAGGCCAACCGATATCCTGCCGCCTGTACCTGGGCAGTAGCACCTTGAGTGGCATGGCTGGATTCTTTAGGCTGTTAACCTCAAGCGAACAAGCCAGCTCATGGCGACGCCCGGTTTTCCGGCACGAATCGTTTATGTTGCAAGGAATTCTTTCGTCGGGTACGGACTGGAGATACACTCAGGCGCCACACAATATCCACTTCGATTCAGTCATTTGTGCATTGTGTCAGGCAGACCATAGGCCTGTGGCGTGTCGTGAACGGTTAACAATAAATACCATCTCCATCGCAGGAGCGGCCCACTGGCCGCGATGTCGCGCCAAAAGACGGCACTGCTGCTACCCGGTGGAGTTTATGTTGTTGCGGCTGTGTTAAGTTTCGGCAAAGCAATGCCGGTTGGCCTGGGAGTCCGCCGGACTTGGGAACAATCTACTGAGCTGGTGGGAGAACAGCAAATTCGGCAATTTTCAGTTGCGCAGGCTTGCTATGCGCACCAACATTGCGAAAATCCGGGCGTACTCTGCCACCGGCCTGTTACGATAGCCTGAACCCGACAGATTCCCGGGGCCTGTTAACAGGCACTAGAACCAGATCATGGATATTCGGGAGGTGGAACCATGACGACTGCAACACTGATAATAAACGCGGAGTCCGCACACACTGACGCCATCAGAGCCCCTTCCGAGGTATTTCATGGTACAGCTGAGGTGGTGGAGTCCCCAAATCAGGTAACATCCTGTTGTGACTGTCTTTCCCGGGAACGCTGCCCGGTATCCCGCCTGATGACCGCTGATACCAGCCGGCAGGCGGCAGCGGTGGTGTCACACTCGCAGACGCTGGCGCATGGAGAACACCTGTTTCGGGAAAGCGATAAAGCGGAAGCACTGTATGTCGTTAAATCCGGGGCGGCCAAGGTGTATTTTACTTCGGAGGACGGTAGCGAGCAGGTGGTGGCATTTTACATGCCCGGTGATGTGCTCGGTCTGGATGCCCTGGGAGTCGAACAACACAGTTCATCGGCGCTTGCACTGGAAAGCACTTCGGTCTGCGTGGTTCCCCTCTCCGGTCCGGAAGAATCGTGCGCGAAGATATCCGCCAGTGATTGGCATCATTGCCTGTACAAACTGCTTTCCAGCGAACTGGTCCGCGACCATCGGACCATTGAACTGATTACCAAGAAGGATGCGGAAGCGAAGATGGCAAGTTTTCTGATCAACCTGTCCGGGCAATTCAAGCAACGCGGTTATTCTGCAAGTAGTTTTAATCTGAGTATGAAGCGCAGCGAGATCGGTAGCCACCTTGGGCTCGCGGTGGAGACGGTGAGCCGTATCCTGACCCGCTTTCAGGAGGACGGCTTGCTACGTGTAGAGCGCCGTCGGGTGCAGATATTTGACCACAGCGCGCTGGAAGCTTTGGCAGGCTGTTGTCTGGAGTACTAGACTTTTCCGAGTTCACGCTGGCCGAGATTGGCGGGTGTGTCACCGTGGGGGTCGTAAAGTGAAGGGCTGGTGGATTGGCCGCGCAGGATGCGAAGGGCCTGTTCGATGTGCTGGCGGTCGGATTCGAGGATGCCGCCATTGGTCAGGTTGCCGGTCTGACAAGCCTCGAGATTGGTCAGGATCTGTTGCCAGAGGTGTTTCAGTGCATCAGCCCGGGGAAGACTGTCGAAACAACGCTGCAGACCATCGGCATCTTCAGCAAAGCCCAGCTCTGATACCAGTTTTTGCCGTTGCTGATCCAGTTGTTCCAGCTGCCGGGTGTGCCGGATTTTGTCCTGGGTGGTCATTGCCAGTGCCTGCAGATCGCGCTGTGTCAGTGCCGTGCGCTCTGCTTCAAGGCAAACGAGCAGGCGCTCGGTGAACTGAACTTCTCTTGTCAGCAGGTCTTCCAGTGATTGCTGTGTCCTCTCAGCTTGCATGATCCTTATTATTACCTCGCGTCCAACAGAGCCTCTTCCAGACTCATCATTTTCTCGGCAATCCGTTCCGGATTGACGGTAAAGGTGCTGATCTCAACTGCGCTGCGAACCGCTTCGACACGTTGGCTGTCCACCACCGGCTGACTGGCGAGTTGGGTTTCAAGTTCCTGCAGCTGGCGTGCTTCACCCGTCAGACTGATCCGGTCCGAGCCACCGTGTTTTGCCGCGGATTCCCCGGGGGCGGGATTCGTGTTGCCATGCCCCTGTTTTTCAACCGGTGCGCCCTGACCGCTGGTTTGCGTAACGAGCGATGCTATGCGGTTGTTTTCAATCTCCATGTCAGAGCCCTCAAAATCAGTTTTGGTCTTGCTACAGTCACAATATCGTCACTTGTATCAATAACTTTAGGCTCTTTTACTCAGGTCATCGCTAAAGCGTCACTTTTATGACGCCATGGGACACCACCACGCCATCGACCACCCGTTGCGATCCCTCGGCTTTGACGCGGATTATGTCTCCGGATTTCCCGTCCCCCAATGCTTTGCCCACAGCGCGGATACTGAGTGCGCCCGATTCAGCGATCACCGTTACCCGCTGGCCACGCTTGACCAGTTTTGGCGCCTGTAACATCTGCGGTGTGATGATGGTGGCCGTGGCGATAGTACGTTTGGCCAGCATGCCGGCGATTGGCTGGCTGTCGGTGTAGTAGCCGTAGGGCAGATTGGCGAGGTTGCGTTCCACCAGTTCCAGATCGCTGTCCTGAACGCTAGTGCCTCGCGCCAGCGGCTGGCGGGCTATCAATACCGGGCCGAATACGTCAACGCGGGCGGAAACGTAGATATTCCAGCCACCATCGTCCGTGCAGCGTACGCCCACGGTGGTATTGCCCATGACCCGGCCACCGGGTGGCATGAAAGCTTCCAGCGGTGAGGTACAGGCTTTCAGTCGCAGTCGCGAATCGAGTTGCCCCAGCTTGACCGTACTGTGTCCCTGGTGCTGACTGCTGACAAAAGCGTCCATGAAACTCTGTGCCGTGCCGCGGATGGCGGCATGACTTTGCCACTGTGTTGCCGCGCCACCGGCAAGTGCGTTGGCCGGTTGCCAGGCAACAATGACTAAGCCTATAAAAAAATGAACTATCCTGGATTTTTTCATGTGGCATTAACCTTTGCTATGCATTGCTGGAATGAACACGCAATTGGCGTGCCACACCCTGTTTAAAGTCGACATCCTCAAGCGTATGGCGGATATTCTGAACCCCGGCGGGTATCTGTTTAATAGTGGTCAGGCGATTGCTCCACAGTTTCAACGTCAAGTAATGAATGTGCCCGCTGCAAAAGCGGTCTCCTGACCGCGATTATTTGCCGCCCTCCGGTCAGAGTTTGCCGCCGGCAGCCCTATCGGCCTCTGAAGATTTTCTTAACACTTTGATTTAAAACAATAATAATATTTTGGCACGGCGGTTGCTCATAAACCTGCATAACGCGATTTGCAGGAGGCCAAATGGCTATCAGTTTTGACAAGGCGTTGGGAGATTTACCGGGTCATCTATTGCTCTACGGAGAGCGTTCCAGTCTGCTCGCCGCCAATATCGCCAATGCCGATACCCCGGGTTTTAAGGCGCGTGACATCGATTTCAGCTCGGTGCTCGCCAAAGCAGGCGGTGAAAAAATGGTGATGAAGATGACCCATGCCAATCATCTGGGTGGCTCCTCCGCTGTTTCCAGTCCGGATCTTCTGTACCGCATACCGACCCAGCCGTCGGTGGACGGCAACACTGTCGACAGCCAGGTTGAGCAGGCCGAGTTTGCACAGAATGCTGTGCGTTACCAGTCGACCCTGACATTTCTGAATAGCAAGTTCAGGGGTTTGAGGCTAGCGATAAAGGGAGAATGATAAGTGTCTTTATTTAACGTTTTTGACATCGCCGGTTCTGCCATGAGTGCAGAGAGTGTGCGTCTCAACGTAACCTCCAGCAATCTGGCAAATGCGCAAAGTGTTGGCGGCAGCGAGACCGATACCTATCACGCCCGCCATCCGGTGTTCTCGGCGGTGATGCAGTCTTTACAAGCTGATGCCAGTTCCGTTGGTGTCAGGGTCGATGGCATTGTTGAAAGCCAGACGCCGATGGAAAAGCAATATCAGCCCAATCATCCGCTGGCCAATGAAGAGGGTTATGTCTTTCTTCCCAACATCAATATTGTCGACGAAATGGCCAATATGATTTCCGCCTCACGTTCTTACCAGAGTAACGTCGAAGTACTGAACACGTCCAAACAAATGATGCTGGCCACGCTCCGCATGGGGCAGTAGATCAACTGAGCAGGGTGAAGAGCAATGATTGACACACAGAATGGATTGTCAGGTGCTGAGTTTCGAACAGTGCAGGATCTCAATACCGGGGGCTCACGCAAGGAGCTGGGCCAGGAACAGTTCCTGGAACTGATGACAACACAACTGCAGAACCAGGACCCCTTTAAACCGATGGAGAGCGGTGACTTCCTGAGCCAGATTGCGCAGTTCTCCACAGTGGAGGGTATCGGTGATCTGAATGACGCCTTTTCCGGTTTGAGCCAGTCGCTGGTGTCCAACCAGGCACTTCAGGCGACCAATCTGGTCGGTCGCGAAGTACTGGCACCAACCGGCGTAGCGGCTTTGAGTCAGGGTGGAAACATCCGCGGTAACGTTGAGCTGCCGGCAGCCAGTGGCGAGGTGGTGGTCAACGTTTATGACCAGGCCGGGCAGGTTATTCGCAGACTGGAGCTGGGGTCTCAGACTGCGGGGCCGGTAGCCTTCCAGTGGGACGGGCTGAAGAATGATGGCCAGTTTGCATCCCCGGGAAGCTATTTCATAAGCGCTGAGGCGAGTATAGACGGCCAGTTCGAATCGGTCGAAACCCTGCTCGCATCAGAAGTTCGAAGTGTGACATTGAGCAACAGCGGTGGGCTGTTGCTCGATCTCGACGGTATTGGATCTCTGGACTTCAGCGAAGTCCGGCAGATTCTGTAACCGGTTTGGCTGAAGGAGATACATCATGCCGTTTCGTACAGCTCTAAGTGGATTAAATGCAGCTTCTGCAGAATTGAAGGTTATTGGTAACAACGTGGCAAATGCCAGCACCACCGGTTTCAAGGAGTCACGTGCCGAATTCACTGATATTTTTGCCTCGTCAAATCTCGGTGTTTCGGCTAACGCCATAGGCACCGGTGTTCGTGTGTCCTCGGTATCGCAACAGTTTACCCAGGGCAACGTCGGTTTCACCGATAACAATCTCGACCTGGCTATCAGTGGTCAGGGATTTTTTGTCATGAATGACAACGGTATTAACGTCTATTCGCGCGCCGGTGCCCTGGGTGTGGACCGTAACGGCTTTGTGGTCAACAACCAGCAGCAGCAACTGACAATATTCCAGGCTGATCAGAACGGCAACATCACCGGTGCAACCGGGCCGCTGCAGCTGGACCGTTCCGATATTGCACCGGCGGCGACGACCCTGATCGATGTTCAGGCCAATCTGGATGCGTCAGCGACCGCTATACCGGCAGCCACTGTATTCAACCCGTCGGATGCCACCTCGTACAACAATTCCACATCCTTGACGATCTTTGACAGCCTGGGCTCACCGCATCTGAACACCATGTATTTCCGCAAGACAGCAGATAATAGCTGGGATGTCTTCCAGTACGTGGACGGTGTGCAGGTGAACGGCGGTGCACCGGCCGGGGATCCCATCAGCTTTAATGCTCTCGGCGCGATTACCGGCGGTAGTCCGGTCGCTGCCAACTTTACGCCCAGCGGTGGCGCAGCAGCAATGAATGTGACGATCGATTTCAATAATACCTCACAGTACGGCAGCCCGTTCAGCGTCAATGGGCTGTCTCAGGACGGTTTTGCAACCGGTCGTCTGAGTGGTATCGACTTCAGTGATACCGGTATCATTACTTCGCGCTTTACCAACGGCCAGTCCCGTACCCTGGGCCAGATCGCGATTGCCACTTTCAATAATCCGCAGGGCCTGCGGCAGATGGGAGACACCTCCTGGTCCGAGAGCTTTGATTCAGGCGCACCGCTGGTGGGCTCACCCGGTTCCGGTGCCGCCGGACTGATCGAGTCCGGTGCACTGGAAGGTTCCAACGTCGATCTGACCGAGGAACTGGTCAATATGATAACCGCGCAGCGTAATTTCCAGGCCAACGCCCAGGTCATTACCACTGCGGATACCGTCACCCAGACCATTATCAACATTCGTTAATAGCAGGTAGAGGCTGACTATGGACCGGGTACTGTTTGTTATTGCCAATGCGGGTAAGCAGCTGATGCATGCCCAGACTGTCAACTCGCACAATCTGGCCAACGCCAATACCGTCGGCTTTCAGGCAGACCTGGTCAACTATCAGACCCAGATCGTCACGGGGGCCGGCCATGAGAGCCGTGCCTTTGCGACGGCCCATGACGAGGGCGCCAGCTTTGAAAAGGGCAATATACAGTCCACCGGCCGCACACTCGATGTCGCGGTGAATGGTGATGGCTGGATCAGTGTGCAGGCGCCGGACGGCAGCGAGGCCTATACCCGGGCAGGAAATCTGCGCGTCAACATCAATGGCCAGTTATTGACGGGTGCAGGCCATGCGGTTCTGGGTGAAGCGGGGCCGATTGTCATTCCGGAATATGAAAAGCTGGAAATCGGCATTGACGGAACCATCAGCGTTCGTCCCATCGGCCAACAGGCCAGTACACTGGCCGAGGTCGGGCGAATCAAAATGGTATCGCCGCAGTTCGATCAGCTGGTGAAAGGCGAAGATGGTTTGCTGCGTACACGCGATAAGCTGCCGGCAGAGGCGAGTAGCGATGCCACCCTGATCAGCGGTGCGCTGGAGGGCAGCAATGTCAACAGCGTCGAAGCGCTGGTCAATATGATCGGCCTGGCCCGGCAGTTTGAAATCTCGGTAAAGATTATGAGTACCGCTAAGGAAATGGATGAACGTACAACCCAGCTGATGAATCTGGGTTAATGCTCGAGAGGTCTCAGAGGTAACGCTATGAACAAGGCACTATGGGTCGCTAAAACAGGTCTGGAAGCACAGCAAACACGCATGAGCGTGATTTCCAACAACCTCGCCAATGTCAATACCACGGGGTTCAAACGCGACCGGGCAGTTTTTGAGGATTTGCTGTATCAGAATGTACGCCAGGTGGGAGCGCAGTCCTCACAGGACACACGTCTGCCTTCCGGTCTGCAACTGGGTACCGGTGTGAGAACCGTGGCAACCGAAAAAATACAGACGCTCGGCAATATCGTGCAGACGGAGAACAGCCTGGATGTCGCCATTCAGGGACGGGGCTTTTTCCAGGTTTTGAAACCGGACGGTAACATCAGCTACAGCCGCGATGGATCGTTCAAGATGGACGAGACCGGTCAGCTGGTGACTGCAAGTGGTTATGTCATCCAGCCGGCAATCACCGTTCCCAATAATTCAATCAGCCTGACCATCGGTTCCGATGGTGTGGTGTCGTCTCTCACGCCGGGCAGTGCAACACCGACCCAACTGGGCAGCATTCAACTGGCGGATTTTATCAATCCCGGCGGTTTACAGGCGGTAGGCCAGAACCTGTTTGACGAGACCGCCTCCAGTGGATCACCGTCAACCGGTACACCGGGCTTGAATGGCCTGGGCACCGTTATTCAGGGAGCGCTGGAAACATCCAACGTCAATGTGGTGGAAGAACTGGTCAACATGATTGAAACCCAGCGTGCCTACGAGATGAATTCCAAGGCGATACAGACGACTGACCGCATGCTGCAGTTCGTGACCAGCAATCTGTAGGATGAAGTAATGACAGGACGAGGATGAAGCCGGCTATGAAGACTGAATTGAAACTGATGATGGCGTGCCTTGCGGTGGCGATGTTCAGCGGTTGCGCATCACAGGCGCCGAGCAGGGACAATTATCGACCGACCATGCCGCCAGCCTATACAACTATCGAACCCCTCGGTGGCTCTATCTATCAGGCTGCAGGGGACGTACGCCTGTTCGAGGACGTCAAGGCACGGCGCATCGGCGATGTGCTCACGGTTTTACTGCAGGAGAGTACATCGGCGTCAAAATCCGCCAAGACTTCAACAGACAAGAATCAGGAGACGGCGATCGCAAATCCGACTTTTTTCGGTGCCTCACCGCAATTCAATCTGCCCGGGATCATACCTCTCGACAGCAATCGCGACAATACACTGCAGCAGAATCTGGAGGCAGCGCGCGCATTCGAGGGTGAAGCGGATTCCAGTCAGAGTAACAGTCTGAGTGGCGCCATCACGGTCACCATTTCCGATGTCTTGCCCAATGGCAACCTGGTGGTTCGTGGTGAGAAGTGGCTGACCCTGAACCAGGGCGAAGAGTTTATCCAGATCTCCGGCATCGTGCGTCCTCAGGATGTCGGCACCAACAACACCATCCTGTCGAGCCAGATAGGAGACGCACGTATTACCTACAGCGGCGAGGGTGTACTGGCGGAGTCCAACGAAATGGGTTGGCTGGCGCGTTTCTTCAATCATCCGGTATGGCCGTTTTAATAACAGCGGAGTGGCATTGCATCATGCGTAAACTGTTTTTTATTCTGACGCTGTGTGCCCTGGCCAGCCCGTCATGGGCAGAGCGAATCAAGGATTTGACACACCTGGCGGGTGTGCGTGATAACCAGCTGGTGGGTTATGGCCTGGTGGTGGGGCTGGATGGCAGTGGTGACCAGACTAGCCAGACACCCTATACCGTGCAGAGCCTGGAGAATATGTTGAAGCAGTTCGGCATCACCCTGCCACCGGGCGTGACTCCGCAAACCAAGAATATCGCAGCAGTTTCGATACACGCCCGACTGCCGGCATTTGCCAAGGTCGGACAAACTATTGACGTGACGGTGTCTTCGATCGGTAATGCCAAGAGCCTGCGCGGCGGAGCCCTGTTAATGTCGCCGTTGAAAGGCGCTGACGGCCGTGTCTACGCCATGGCACAGGGCGACCTGCTGGTCAGCGGCCTCAACGCCTCGGGTGCCGATGGATCCAGTATTACCGTCAATATACCGAGCGTCGGTACCATTCCCAACGGCGCGACAGTGGAGCGTGTTGTCCACAACCCGTTCCTGCAGAGTGACTACATTACTCTCAACCTCAATCACTCGGACTTCACCACGGCAAACCGTCTCGCGGTTGCCATTAATGAAACCGTAGGGCCGGGCATTGCCAGCGCTATGGACGCTGTTTCGATTCGTGTCAGCGCTCCCACGGAGGCTGCCCAGCGTGTTGCCTTTGCCTCATTGGTGGAAAATATTTCCGTTGAGCCCGGTGAAGCGGCAGCGCGGGTGGTTGTTAATTCCAGAACGGGCACAGTGGTTATCGGCGCCAACGTCCGCATACTGCCGGCGGCTGTCTCACATGGCACACTGGTGGTAACTATCACCGAAGACCAGCAGGTCAGCCAGCCTGGCGCTTTCGCCAGGGCGGGTCGAACGGTGGTGACACCAAGAAGTGACGTTGATGTCGGCTACAAGGGTAACCATACCTTCCTGCTCAAACCTGACATTACTCTGCAGTCCATTGTGGACGGGATAAATCGCGTAGGCGCTACACCGGCCGATATCGTTGCCATACTCCAGGCTTTAAAACAGGCAGGTGCGCTGAAGGCCGAGTTGATTGTTATTTAAAAGAGATATCAGCAAAGCGATGAACCCGGCGATCATACAAACAGACGTTTATACAGACATACAGGGACTGTCGAAACTGCGCGCGCAGGCCAGGGATAACAGCGAGGAAACGCTGCGCGAAGTCGCAGGCCAGTTTGAAGCGCTTTTTATCCAGATGATGCTGAAAAGTATGCGTGATGCCAACCTCGGTGAAGGGTTGCTGGACAGCCAGCACAGCAGGACCTACCAGTCCATGTACGACAAGCAGATTTCTATCGATTTGAGCAAGCAGCAGGGGCTGGGCCTGGCGGACATGATGGTGCGCCAGCTCAGCCGCTCGGCCGAGTCAGGCGATAGAGCCGCCGCGGCACCGCTCGGCACCGCTCACCCTGGCTTGCTGAAATCTGCACAAGGCGAGACCACTCCGGCGGGCAAGGTGAATGCTGCCGAAGGCAGCAGAGAGGGTCCCCTGGGGGGCAAGGTGAATGCTGCCGAAGGCAGCAGAGAGGGTCCTCCCGGCTCTGCCGTTGCTGACTGGAAGCCGGATTCACCGGAAAGTTTTATCAAGGAACTCTGGCCGCACGCGCAGCGTACCGCGCGGGAACTGGGTACCCGGCCGGAGCTGTTGCTGGCCCAGGCCGCACTGGAAACCGGTTGGGGTAAACACATGATTCGCGGCACGGATGGAAACAACAGCTTTAATCTTTTTGGTATCAAGGCGGACGCACGCTGGCAGGGCGAGCGTGCGGTCACGGAAACCATCGAGTTCGAAGACGGTCTGATGCGCAAGCAGCGTGCATCGTTTCGCGCCTACACCTCGCTAGCCGACAGTTTTGCCGACTATACCAATTTTCTCAAAACTAATCCGCGCTACCGTGAAGCCTTGAACACGGCTGCAGACGCACCGGCATTCGGGCGTGCGCTGGCTGAGGCGGGATACGCCACAGACCCTGATTATTCAGGAAAAATCAACAGGATTATGGATGGCGAGCGACTCCGTGATGCGCTATCCGGTATAAAGGATTCTGCAGCTCAGCCGTTAAGCTGATCACGAGGTGAGTTGTCATGTTCCTTGCCAGGTCGATCTACAGTAGAGCGCGGGAGATTATGTCATGGGAGTAGGATTACTCAGTACCGCGGTCTCCGGTCTGCAGGCCTTTCAACGTTCCATCTCGGTCGCCGGGCACAACATCAGTAATGCCAACACCGATGGCTACACCCGCCAGCGGGTGGAACTGGGCACACGTACGCCCGGTTTTACCGGTCAGGGTTATATCGGCAACGGCGTGCAAATCCAAGGCGTCAAGCGCCTGTTTGATCAGTTCGTGGTGGATCGCCTGCGCGATACCAGCAGTTCCGCGTCACAGTACGAGACCCTGTTTCAGTTTTCCGAACGCGTGACCAACATTCTCGGTGATGCCGATGCGGGTCTGAGCGCCGGCATGGAGAGTTTCTTTGACGCCTTACAGACAGTCGCAGATGACCCCGCTTCAATACCAGGCCGGCAGCTGCTGCTGGCCGAGTCCGGCTCGCTGGTTGCCCGCTTCCA
>Ga0210064_1000717_pt1 | contig 15410 bp, 9 predicted proteins | sample Muzzi_CordC_D2_FD_185531 | JGI IMG/M metagenome (GOLD analysis project Ga0210064, IMG submission 185531) | Wetland microbial communities from San Francisco Bay, California, USA, that impact long-term carbon sequestration - Muzzi_CordC_D2 (SPAdes) | ecosystem: Environmental > Aquatic > Marine >...
ACTACAAAGGCGTTTACGCCAGTGCAGCATAATTTTGAAGATCCTCACAGCCCTCTGAAACCACAATCTCTGCTCTGATCCGATAGACCACGAGAAATGCGATTGCCACTGGAGTTTAACAGAGCAAACGCATTTCTCGTTTTGTTTCAGACACTTCTCTGAGCGAAATATGTTGAGCGAAAAAAGACCCCAATCATATTGAAAACTAAATTGAGCGATTGTCGAGGTTGCCGCATATGCAAGGAAGATGTCGTTCCGCTATACATTCGTATTTAATGACCATCAATTCGGTCTTGACTTCTGCCTTAAAGTTTCAATTCAGGCAACCTTTAAATGATGAGCATTTAGATATGAAATCATCGACTCCAACCGTTTATACCTATTATGTATGGCATGAATTTAAAAGCTAAAAATTTTACAGATATCACAATGCTTGGGAAATTGTTTGTAGCCCAAATACTGACAAGTTATCTGTAATTCAGGCCACCTCTCATTTCCCCTCAATCGAAAAAAATTTGGATTAGAGAACAAGAAAATAAACCTCAAGTCTCACCTTTTGTTAATCTTTAAACCGTAAAAATCCACTTATTACCCAATCTATCAAGACCACAAGGCTAATATCGGTATTTTATATCCGTATTATATAGTATAATTCGGAGTGTTGACTTCTAGGAATAGTCCATTATATGAAATAGACTGGAAGAAAATTCGCCTACATTAATTAACCCTGAACGGTTACAGAGCATCTGGTAATTCCAGTCTAAAACTATATAAAGAGGTACATCGATGCAACAAGATAGAATAAAAGAGGAGATAAATTTGAGTTTGGCCAAAATGATCCCAGAAGGAAATTTAGAGGAACAGTGTGCTAAAATCTCAAACTGGCTTAAAGGACACTATCCTTTGGACGGCATTGGATTTTTTCTCAAGGAACCCCAAACGACCCAGACCCATTTTTTTACAGAAACAATTCCAAAAAATATTATTCAAAATTTGGAGGAAATGCTGATCAGAATCAGCCAGACCGAATCAGCGGAAAAGGCCGTCCTGTTTTTTGCACAAAAAGATGGAGGATTTGAAGCGTTCAGCCCCCGGGAAAATCCCGGCACACTGGAACCAATGGGACTTATTTTCCATTTGGGAGAGCTGGGCGACTCCATGGGCACCCTTGTCCTGGTTTCAGATTCGGTAACAATCCAAGATCTTATATCCAAAACACCGGAGGGATTATCTTTTGTTCCTCTGATATCCAGCCTGCTCAGTAACGTCTTATCCCATGAACAAAAAGACTCCAAAATACGCATGCTCAACCTGTACCAGACCGTTAGCTCCTCATTATCTTATATTGGCGACCTGCAGGAACTCCTGACCACAATTACCGGGATTGTAACAACAGAACTTCTTTGCGAGGAATGTTCGGTGCTCCTGTACGATGAAGAGAACAATGAATTCGAATTTTTTACGGCATTCGGCGAAACCGGGATGAACTTGGCATCGGTACGATTTCCCGCCGACAAGGGGATCGCCGGCCGGGCGCTGAGAGAACGCAAGACTCAGGTCGTCAACGTCGTTCAAAACGATCCGGACTTCTACGGCAACATCGATGAAGACAATAATTTTAGAACAAAGTCTATCATTGCCGCACCTCTGATTGCCGGAGAAGAGTCTGTGGGAGTCCTTAATGCCATCAATAAAATCGAAACCAAATTTTTCAACAAAGAAGACGATCAAATTCTGTCGGCCATCGCAGATGAAATCGCCCTTGCAGTCAAACATGCAAGACTTTTCGAGTATGTGGTTGAGAATTACTGCAAGATAAAACAAGGGCTCAATAGTTGCAAGGGCTGTAAACGCCCCCTGAAATCGTGGACACCTTGTGTTCGGCAGCTGGAATTGTATGGCGTATGAAAACGCCATATCGACCATTTAAACCTGTGATACGCAGTTGTCATTATCGAAAATCTAAAACAGCTATATTTGAACACTCATACCCATGAATGAGAAAGCGTGAACAATGGTAGAATTCCATGCTTTTCTTATATAAACAGCGACAACATATATTGAGGTTTGAGAAGTTGGTGTGAAACGGTGATATCTCCAATTCAGTTAAGAAAGCTGATTGCAGAGCAATAAAAATGTAAATATCAGAGCTTCAAATTTTTTGTGATATCGTTTTTTCAACAAGAGCAAATCATTTTTTCATGGTTTGCTCTTTTCGTTTTGATGATATATGTAATCATTAGGATTGGCTTCAGTTTGTGCGTATGGCAAGATGGAATCAACACTCCTTGCCTTTCTATCGATTTACCTAATCAATAAATACCATATTGTATCCTATACCTGTTTGAAATATTGCAATATTGTCATTTGACATGTAAATTATTTTATAATATAAAAAATGTTTAATAAATGAATACGAAAAGTTGAATCTGACCTTTATCTCGATTCGTTTATGTCCAGGCGATATTTTGTCAGTTCAATGATAAAAAGACAATTTTTGAGATTGCACTATGGAGAAATCCCTCAAAATGTGCATGCTTTGCTCCTGACAGAATGTTGTGTATTCGGTTGAGAACCTAAGATAATCCCCCAAAAAGTTTAGGCCATTTAAGACCTTCCAATGACATTTCTAAAGGAGAAAAATCATGAAAAAAAAACGCATAAATTATGAAACATTGATGAAGGTTACGGAGGCAATCTCTCGCTCCAAGGACCCGAAAGAAGTTGCTCTGATGACGGTAGAAATCATCACAACATCTTTGGGTACCAAGGGGTGTTCTTTGTTTCTGATCAATCCTAAAAACAATGAACTGCAGTTAGAAACATCATACGGGTTGAGTGATGATTATATAAATAAAGATCCTATAAGTGCCTTGCGCTCCAAGGCCCAATTTTTGGAGGAAGGGCCTATGGCGATCTATGATGTTATGGATGATCCAAGAATTAAAGATCCTAATGAACTCCAGAAAGAAGGAATTGCTTCCCTACTATCGGTGCCTATCGTGGTCGGTGGCAATTTAATAGGGGCAATGCGTGTGTATACGTCTGATTCTTGGGAGTTCACATTGGAAGATGTGAATTTTGTCCAATCTTTGGCTCAACTTACCGGGATGGCTATAAATATGGCAAGATTTGCTACAGGATTAAAAAGCTGCATTAATGTTCTGAAGAGTTATAACTAATAGTTGTGTTTAGAGGATTAGGTGGTTTATCTTTAGACGAAATTATTTCTCCATTCACGCAAGAAGTTTCCCTAAAATATTTCAACCCGACATCAACAGAAATTCAGGTCGCAAAGCAAATAAAACGTGGCTATACCAGCAAAAAGATAGCAGCGTTTATGAATATATCTCCGAGGACCGTCGAAACTCATAGAAAAAAATATACGAAGAAAGATCGGCCTGGAAGGAAGGAAAGCTAATCTAAAGTCTAATCTTTTGGCCATCAACTGAATGTGAATTACAAATTCGAATACAGTATGTAACGATAGATAGTTATGAGCCTTTTTTGATTTAAAAGCGATTTGAGGACAAACTAATGGCCGCTAAACCAACCTATGAAGAATTGGAATTAAGGATCGAGGAATTAGAGAGAAAAGCCTTTGAGCGCAAATTTTCTGAAGAAGCTTTACAGGCATCTGAAGGATTTTTTGATATCCTGGTTTCGAGTGTAAGTGTCGGGGTTATGGTTTATGACGATAAATTTCGGTACAAGTTATGGAACCAGTTTATGGAGAAGTTAACTGGAATGCGAGCTGAAAATGTTCTTGGGAAAATCGCGTTTGACTTATTTCCTCACTTTCGTGAAGAAGGCATAGATAAGCTGTTAGAGCGGGCACTGAGAGGAGAAACCGTTCAGTCTGACGATACATCTTATCATGTCCCAGATACTGGTAAAGTTGGCTGGGTAAATGGATTATATAGTCCTCATGTTGATCACAGTGGAAATATCGTTGGTGTAGTGGGAATAGTTCATGACATTTCCGATCGCAAGCAGGCTGAAGATGCGCTTCGGGAGAGCGAGTCGAAGTTAAATGCAATGTTAGCATCGATTGGCGATCACATAAGTATGTTGGATAAAGATTTAAATATTATTTGGGCCAACGAAATCGCTGTAAAAATATTCGGAAATGATATCATTGGAAAAAAATGTTATGAAGTATATCATAAAAGAACAGAACCCTGTGAGCCTTATCCCTGTATTACACTTAGGGCATTTCAGGATGGAAAAATTTATGAACATGAAACTCAAGTGATTGACATGTATGGGAAATCGGCTTTTTATCACTGTACTGCGAGTGTAGCATTAAGAGATAAAGAGGGGCAACCCATTTCAGTAATAGAAATCTCCAGAGACATAACCGAAAACGTTCGGGCTAAGAATGCGCTTCAAAAAGTCAAAGATGAGCTTGTAAACCAGGTGGAGGAACGCACAAAAGATTTGGAAATCCAGAAAAATGACCTTGAGGAAGCCAATATCGCATTGCATGTTTTGCTGGAGAAACGGCAGGAAGATAAAAAAGAAATGGAAGATAATGTATTGACGAATGTAAAAGAAATGATAGCGCCATATTTTAAAAAAATTAGAAATACGAAACTGAATGATCAACAGAAAGCTATTTTGAGCATTTTAGAGTCATATCTTAACGAAATTATTTCACCATTTGCTCGAAAAATGACTCTGAGATATTTAAACCTGACTCCTACAGAAATCGAGGTGGCAAATCTATTACGCCATGGCATCAATTCCAAAGAGATAGCTGATATTATGAATTTATCACCTCGGACAATTTACAATCACAGGAAAAACATACGAAAAAAGTTTGGATTAGAGAACCAAAAAACAGACCTCAGATCTCACCTTTTGTCAATCTATTAAACCGCAAAAAGCGCTCATCACCCAATCCCTCAAGACCACAAAACTATAATTGGTATATTTTATGCGCATATTATAGTAAAAAATAGGTTATTGACTTTTGTGTTTTTAACCAATATTAATTATCATAACATTTTAGTTACTTAGCCCAGATTAGATTAATTTTTATCAAAAGTCCCGGCTTTTTCTGAGTCGAGATCAAAATGGTGGCTTTAAATGGCTCAAGATCTTGGGAGATTGATGATGCCAGTATGTCAAGAATGTGAGCAATATGGTTTAAATCATTTTAAATGGAGAAACGTCGGCTTATTTCCTTTGGCTCTGCCTTTTACCTCCATCACCGGAAAGGGCGGTTCTGTCGACGGCCGCCCCTTCTAATCGTTTTTTAACAACATGAGAAGCTCAAACGGTATGGCCTATAAACATTTTGGCTAATAAACACACAATTCCAATAAATTCGAATAAATACTTGACATAATCACTAATTTTTGATACAGATAGGCTCTTTTTATAAGATTCTCACCAGACATCCAGATTCAAATTGTGCCTAAACTCTGTAGTTGTGAGATGATATTTTGTTGACATTTTTTATAAAGTCAACTTCTTGATATCGCATATTTTTTAAAATTTGCTCTCGAAATGTTTTCTGCGAATATCTTATCCGGATAAAATGGGAGTGAAGAAATGTTTTTTCAAGAAATTATGAAAACATAAACCCATCAATTAAGGACTAAAAATAGGTGACAATATGTTTTTTTTATATAAAGCTCCAAAATTTTTGCTGCTGTTTTTAGTGTCCATCATCTTTTTCATCCCATGTTCTGCTTTCTCACAAGAAAAGCCGATTGCGAAATTGGCTGATTTTTCCGGAACGGTGTTGATTAAAAGCCAGGATTCATGGGGTAAAACGCCGGTCAAAGACCTCCCTCTTTACTCAATGGATAAATTGGTTACCCGAATAGGAAGTGCAACTATTGTTTTTAATGACGGTGCAACGGTTAGTATCAAAAATAATTCAAACATATTGATTAATGAACAGGAAAAATCAAAAGGTTTGGTAAAGATTATTGAACGTCATATCATGTTGTTTTTAGGAAAACTGAATTTTAAAACCGGTAAAAAAGGTAAATCCAATATTGAAACTAGGTTTGAAACGACCAGAGCTGTTATCGGGATAAGAGGTACCGCCGGTATACTGAGTATCGGGGCTGACGGCAAGACCTATATCTATTTTTCTGAGGGTGAGGCCAAATACATACTCGGAGATTTTGTTCGAGGTATCGCCAAAGATGTCCGCGACTATTTAGCCGATCAGAATCCTGGTCAAAGGGCGACGTTTGTGGCAAAAGCGGCAACAGATCAAGTCAGAAGAACCGAAAAAATGGTCGCTGCCGGAAAGATGCCGCCGTCCCAACTGGACCTGGCCAAAGCCATTGCAAAAGAAACATCTGCTTTGGAAATGTTAACCTTGGCTGAATCCATGTTGAGCAGTCCCGATAAAAAACGAATTGAATGGGCCAAGGAACAAATCACAAAAGCCAAGGAAACAATAAAAGAAGCCAAAAAAGAGCAGAAAAACGCGATTAAGAATGGTGCCGATCCTGCATTTAGGGGTTTTACAGGAGAGAACCCAGGGTTTGATGTGCCATCTGATGAGAGCGACAAGAGTTCTAAGTCATAATTTCGAAACTAAACACGAATCGAGTCAAAAACTCGACTCAACGTTATTCGTTATCGGTTAATGGTTTTTGGTTTTTTTCGAATAACAAATAACCGATAACTTCAATTGAGTTTTTTTGCTCAATTGAGGTACTATGGAGTAAAATATGCTGCTTTCTAATAAATCAATATTTGTTTTTCTTTTGCTTATTTTATTGTTGAGGTTTTTTTTACCCCCAATAGCCTTTTGTGACAATAAAGCGGAGGTCGTTGGCACGACCGGTGTCCTGAGTATCGGGCCGGATAGTAACGTTTACATTCAGTTCACCAATCGTCACACCAAGCTTACCGCCGGGGATTTTATTCTGGACGCAATCGCTGAAACAGAATTAACCCAAACACAGTCAGATCAACACGAGTTTATGCAAGCCGTATGGAACGTATATAATGCCTGGCTAAAATGTGAGGAAGCAAAAAAAAAATTGGCCAATGGTAAGATGACCAAAGTCCAAACGGAATTTGAATGTACAAGATACGATTTATTTAATTCCACAGAAGTCTCGATCTGGGCTACGGCCATACTGAATAACAATATGGGTAAGGACATCCCATTGGCAGCACCACTTTCTGAAATTTCAAAACTTAACATTGAACAAGACAAGCAAAAACTCTCTGATTTGATAGATCGTGGTGCCGAGCTTACGTTTTATGCCTATGGGCCGCCTGAGGCTGAGGTTTTGACTTACAATACTTCAGACGCACCTATTGATACAGGCAGATATGTTTTAGATTATGTGCCGCTTAGTGATAGAGGGCCGGCAACCCCTTCACTCATTAGCCAGTGATGGATCGTTGTTTATTTTAGAATTATACTGGTGTAATTTTAAAGCCTTTTGGGCATATTAATAGATAGTTTACCCTAACGTTGCAAAAGTCAAGGATGAAGCCGTAGTAAATTACTGCGAATCCTTGACAACAAAGGAGATGGAGTATTATCGGCTTTCCCAACGGGTAAATAACACGACGAAATGAAAACCCTTTGAGAAACGCACTATACGGGATTTCCAGCAAACGGTTCAGAAACAGTCGAGGCTCTTGAATAATAATATTTTTACAAACACTCGACGTGCTATTTATGCAACGATAGGGTTTAGAATCTTGACAACTATGAGCGGAAAAAGAATACTCTTTATTGCCTGGGCAGCTTTCGTCATATCAATTTCCTTTCCTGTGTCCATATTTGCGACTTCGAAATTTAATATACAACCCAAAATATTTACCTCCTGGGGACTCGACAGCAATTTTTATCTTGCAGAGTTTCTGGAACGGGAAGTTTACACCTATAAAATCAGTCCCGGGCTAAAGGTCGATTTTGAAGGCGCAAAAACCTCTTTGATATTGGATTACACGCTGGACGCAATTTACTATGAGGATAGAGACACGGTACCTCCCAACGAGAAACCTGCCGATGATGAGGATTATCTGGGGCATACATTCACTGGTGAAGCCAGATACCAGGCGTTTGACCGTCTCCTTGCAGGACTGAACGGCTCCTACTACCTGACACGTGATCCTGCCCAGTCAGACACTCTCAACAATTCCATAGACAGAGATAAATATACCATTACCCGTATAACTCCCCTTCTCTTTTATAAATTTGGAGAAAAATTTAATGTAGGGCTGCGTTATCGCCATACCGATTTAGACTATATCCCGGAAGACAGGGAAGATTCCAAGGAGAATCGAGGCATATTCAACCTGGTTTATAACCTCAATTCCAAAAATTCCTTGGACTTTGAATTTCAGCACTGGCAAAAAGAATATACGCAGAACACTTCCGATTATTTGTCAAATCAGGTCAATCTGATTTTCAGAAGAAAATTAGGAGTGTTTGATCTTGGGGCCGGTGCAGGTTACCAAAAAAGGACTTTTGATGATCCCGGACTTGACGACGAGAGCATATTCACCTATAATCTTAATCTCGGGGGAAACTGGCTCATTGAGAACCGAAGGACCCGTGTTTCATTTAATGTGGAACAGAATCTCAACGATCAGTCTGAAGGAAACAATTATTTTATTGCCACGCGATTTGTTCTCAATGCATTGCATGAGTTCACAAGGAAACTTTCAGGTGAGGCAGGAGCGTATTATCAGATCTCCGATTACCAAAATACATACGGGCTTAATTCAGATGGAGCCATTGAAAAGCGGATGGATAACACCTACGATATTTTCGGCAAAATTAACTATAAGTTTGCAAGGTGGCTCATTTTCTCTGTTACCGGTGGATTTGAAAAACGCGACTCGAATCTAGCCGGTTTAAGCTATGACAACAATTATCTTATTACAAATCTTGGATTTGTTTACGATTTGGGCAAAAAATGATTCTTACTGGACTTTTTTTGTGGGTGAAGAATGAATCGATATCCAAAATTAATTGCTATCGTCATTATCCCCTTGCTTACTTCAATCTGGTTTTTTGTAGGTCACAATTCCCTTCAAGCTCAGGAAACTGCCTACCGCATTGGTCCGCGTGACGTTTTAACCCTCACCATATACGCTGGCGGCGAAAAACAACATGTTTCTAACATGACCGTGTCTTCTCAGGGTGTGATCAATGTTCCCTTTATCGGTCCGGTAAAAGCTAAAGACCTGACAATATCACAACTGGAAGATAAAATCACCAAGCCCTTTGCTGCCGATTATTTCGTTAATCCCGAAGTCAACATTGTCATCAGTGAATACCACAGCCTCCATTACTATATCTCCGGAGCGGTCGGCAGTCCCGGATTATATGAAATGAAATCTAAGGCAACACTGTTAGAGCTTATTGCCAAGGCGGGCGGTGTCTCGACAGGGCACGGCAATATCGTTTATATTCTTCATCCATCGTCTGACCAAACGCCATCGAATAAAGAAAACCAAACGCTTTATTCGGATAAAGGTCCTTTAAAAATTAATCTTAACAAACTGTTGGATAAAGGAGATTTGAGCCAGAATGTCGATCTTGAGTCAGGGGATGTGGTGTATATACCGCTTCAATCGTCACAGAATTTATCCGCATCAAAAATCTATGTGGAAGGTGAAGTGAAAAGCCCGGGAGTTTATACTTATCAGGAAGGACTGACAGCCCTGAATGCCTGCATCATGGCCGGCGGATTCAGCAAATTCGCCGCCCCGAACCGAACCCGAATTATTCGTCAAAACGGAGACAAGCTGATCATTATCAAGATAAATCTCGATGATGTGAAAAATGGAAAGACCACGGACATCGAAATTAAACCCGGAGATCGAATCCATATCCCGGAAACATGGTTATAACTTCAATTGAGCAAAAAAGCTCAATTGAAGTTACCTGTTATCTGTTATTTGTTATTCAAAAAAAGACAACTGATAACCAGCGCTCAGCCCTATGCGCCATGCGCTCTGCGCTATGCTTTTAACTCTTTTCACTTTTAACTGTTAACCTGTTAACGCTATGCTCTTTGCTTTAAGTTCCTGATAACGGATAACCGATAACTGATAACGTTCTACCCTATGCTTTTAGCTCTTTTAACCTTTAACTTTTTACGTTTAACCTTTAACTGATAACCAGCGCTCAGCCCTATGCGCCATGCGCTCTGCGCTATGCTTTTAGCTCTTTACTTTTAATCTTTAACCTTTAACTTTTAACTGTTAACTATGCAAAATACTCCAAATTACATACAACAGGAACCATCCAAACACCTTTCCGAATACTTTTATATCCTCTTAAAACACAAGTGGATTATCATTGCTGCCTGCCTTATCGCCGTCAGTGTGTCTGTTTACCGCAATTCAGGATTGATACCAATGTATCAGACCACCGCAACCATCGTCATCGAAGGAGATCGGCGGACATCACCGATTACCGGTCAAATGATGAACTCTGAAGTGTTTTACTCTGGTGCTCTAGATTTTAATACTCATTATAGGCTAATTACGTCCCGTCCTGTTTTAGAAAGAGCTGTTAAAAACCTCAAACTCGATCAGATCAACAGCGAAGATTTGCAGAAAAAGAAACCCCGAAAAACCATTCTGTCAACGCTCAAACAAAACTTCAACCTCTTGATAGGAAAGAAAAAAAAGACTTACATTGTTGTTGATAAAATGTCTCAACTGGTTGCATCGCTGGAAGGTAAAATTAAGATCGAACATATTGAAAATACGCGGCTTTTGAAAATTACCGCGACCGATATCGATCCGGTCAATGCAAAAAATATCGCCAATGCGCTTGCAAAATCTTATATCGATTTTAATATCGAAAATCGGCTTAAATCTTCCCAGAATACGCTGAGCTGGATGACCGATCAGCTGTATGAAATGAAAAAGAAACTGGAAGATTCCGAAGAAGAGTTTATCGCATATAAGCAAAAAGAAAAAATTTTTTCTTTCACCGGAAAACAGGACTTGATTGCTCAAAAGATAGAGGATTTCAACAACTCCTACATTCAGACACGAAACAAACGCCTTGAAATCGACTCAAAACTAAAAGAGCTGAATCCATCTTCCGGATCAGATCCAAATATTTTTTATGCCCGTTCTATTATCCTTAATCCTGTTATTGACAATCTTTATTCACAGCTTCTTGATCAAGAGATGGAGGTTTCAAGGCTTAAAAAGGTCTTCAAACCCAAGCACCCAAAACTGATTCAGGCAAAAACAAACCTGGAGAACACCAAAAATAAACTGCATGAAGAAGTTTTAAAAGAAGTGGAAAACCTCAAGTTCGAAAGATCGATCCTCTTTGCCAAAGAAAAAGTACTGCAAAATACCATGGCTGATTTTGAAAATGATGCCCTGGATAACAACAGCCAGGAACTCAAATACAAAATTTTTGAAAGAAATGTGGAAACCAACCAGAAACTCTATGACATTCTGCTTTCCAAAGTCAAAGAATCGAATATTACAGACAACATCGATGTCTCCAATATCCGTATCGTTGAAGAAGCAATAACCCCCAGATGGCCCTTACCGCAAAAAAAATCGCGCAATCTCATGATGAGCTTTATTTTAGGATTGATAGCAGGCATTGGGCTTATATTCTTCATTGAATACCTCGATCGCTCTCTTCGCACTGAAGAAGACGTTCAGAAATATATTGGCCTTCCGGTTCTATCCGTGATTCCTGAAGCCCGAAACAATAAAGTCAAAAAAAGAGCCGGCAAAGGCAATTCCAGTTTTTCTTCTGAATTGTTTCTGAATAATCTGTCTACAAATTCACGTTTTGCCGAATCTTACCGTTCCTTGAGGACCAATATCGATTTGACCGCTGTGGATAAAGATTTTCGAGCCCTTTTAGTCACCAGTGCCGGAGCCATGGAAGGAAAAACACTCACAACCGCCAACCTGGCCTATACCATCAGCAAAAGGGGCAAAACCGTCCTGATGATCGACGCTGACTTGAGAAAGCCGATGCTGAGTCGTTTTGCTGTTTCCAATGAATCTCATGGTCTCACAGGTCTTCTGACCGAGGCATTCAATGCAAACATACAGAGCGGTTCTATTGGTGAAAAATTCGGGATCAGTGATCTTTTGAGGCTGATGTCGTTCCAAAAAAAGACAGGTCGTCTGCATCTGTCGGATTCAAATGAAAATCTCGAGTTTTTTTTCCTGCAGGGAGATCTGGTGGATCTGAACTGGCTAAAACGGCCCGAAGAAAAAAAACTTGCCGCCATCCTGATTGCAAACGGGCAAATCACCAGAGAGCAAGCCCAAAAAGCCATAGACAGACAAAAAGGCACGGGCCAGAAGCTTGGATTTATTCTCATCAATATGGGTCTATTGTCAAAAAAAGATCTGATAGGGCCCTTAACCATCCATATGATGGAAGGCCTCAGATCCGCACTGGGGCTTAAAACCGGCAATTTCACTTTTAAAGAGCTTTCACCTTCCGATTATGACAGATCTTCGTTTGACCCTACAGATATCCCCGCGCTTTACAGTCAGGTTATCCTTGGTGAAGAAAAACTCCCTTATCTGGGGGAAAAAATAAACACTGTCATCCAGAAAACTGAGGTGGACAATCTTTTTCTGATGCCCTGTGGTGACATCCCACCAGCCCCATCTGAACTTTTAGCTTCAGCCAGAATGTCGTTTCTGATCTCTTATTTAAAAAAGAAGTTTGACATGCTGATCATCGATTCCTCTCCGATTATGCCCACAAGTGATGCGCTGATTCTGGCTGCTCACATGGATGGCGTTCTGTTGATTAACCGGTCCGGCATGATCAATCGAAAAATGGTGATAAAAACCGTCGAGCAATTGCAAAACACACAGGCTAAAATAATGGGCATCGTTCTAAACCGTGTGGATATCAAGAAAGAAGGCTATTACAAATATTACCATAAGTACTATTCAAAGTATTATGGCGATGAAACCTGAAAAAAAGACATTTCCTGCTTTACGCTATGCGCTCTGTGCCATGGTTCTTTTTTTGTCATTAGGCGCCTTTTACGTCTTCTATCTTCGTTTCATTTCTCAAATATATTACCAAAAAGCCAGACAATTGCAAAAATATGGCCGCCTTGAACTTGCTTTAAACAGCTACAAAAAGACCGTCGAATATCAGCAAAGTGATGCTATGGCACGCAAAGGCCTGGCCGAAGTACTGTTGAATAAAGGAATGAAAGAAGAGTCGGCCCAGGATGCTTTTTATTATATACAAAATGCCAGGGATGAATACGTGCATGCATCATTTTACAATCCCATGGACGCAGAAATCGCCTACGGTCTTGCCATAGTGGAAAACCGCCTGGAACAGCTGTATCAAAATCTTCATCCAGAAGAAAAAAACAATCCATATAATGCCCTCCCCTATTTTGAAAAAGCCATTCAACTTAGACCCAATAGCATCACGTTCCATTATGCCTTGGCCCGCTATCTTTACCAACACGGTGAAAAAGAAGTACTGCTTAAGACTGTTCGATCCATGGCCCGGATGTATCCCCCTGTTTATGATTACCTAAAAAAGGAACCATTATGGTCACCTCAGGTTAATGAAGCCGTAAAATCAGGACTTTTAGATGCCATTAATCAACAAGTTTCGACTGCCGCTGCCCAACAAAATTTGGCCTTTCTTTTGGAAGAAGATAAAAAATGGGACAAAGCCATTCTTCACTATCAAAAAGCACTCGAATTTAAAGAAGACAATATTTCAGCAGAAGACTACATTCATCTTGGACGCCTATTCCTTCAGAACAACCAGATCAAAGATGCCCAAATCAATTTCATTAAAGCTCTATATGTCAGTCCGTCTATTGAAAAAACGTTTTCAAGCATCGGCCATATCTTTAAAAATACCCATCGTATTGATGAATATTATGCCTTCTATCATGAAGCAAATTCGCGCTTCTTATTTTCTCCCAAAATGCATATCACTTCAGCACGGTATCTCATGGATCTAAAACAATACCGAAGGGCACAGAGAATTCTTACGGATATTAACAAGCAGAATCCTGATGCTGAAGCATATTACTGGTTGGCCCGAATTGATGAAATAGAAAAAGACTTTGATGCAATGGAGCTTCATATTCAAAAAGCAACCGTTATCGACCCATCGAATATGAATTACCGACAGATGTTTTTAGGGTTGCTCAAACGTCTTGGAAAACAGGATACCGCCGAAAGAGAAATCGGTCTGATGATCCAAAATTCAGATAATCCTTCTCCGAAGTTTTTTGATGAACGGGCAAAACTTCGGCGAAACCGCAACGATTACACCGGCGCTGTCGAGGACTGGAAATCGGCCATTCGTATTGCGCCCAAAAACGCCGTTTTCCATGCAAACATTGCGGAAGCCTATATGAAACTTGGGAATTTCGCCTTAGCCCTGGAATATTATCAAAAAGCCGTACAGCTCGATCCCGACAACCAGAGCTATGTCGGAAAGTATAAAAAGCTAAAAGGCGAAAGTTCATAACTCAATAAGTTGGGACACAGACTTTCGCAGATACACACGGATAATATCATTTTTATTTAGTTATATCTAATATTTATATAATATATGGCCGTGTAATCGAAAAGGCGGAGCTGCGTATGCGCGTCGCACTAACAGTTATCAGTTATTGGTTAATAGTTATCAGTTATTGGTTAATAGTTATCAGTTGGGATTTTACAAAAAATATTGAATAATAAGAAAATCAACACATTTGAAGATCTTAAGTGCTGGCAGGCTTGCAGAGAACTTCGATTGTTTGTCGCCAAAAAAGTTGTGCCAACATTACCGCGGGAAGAAAAATGCTGACACATTATCTGAAGGACGCAATCTCGTTAATACTGCAGTAAAATTAATTAACGGCTACATGAATTATCTAAAACGGGCAGGTGAAAAACAAGCTGTACATGAAGATGTTTCACCTTACGGTACGTTTGATCGAGTCTACAATGAATCTGATAACCAATAACGGATAACAGATAACTATTAACTGATAACTGGAATGCTAGCAATTCTAACCCGCTATTCAATCTATTTTCTCCTTATCTTCACACCCCTTGCCGCAGGCTCAGTACAGGGCTGGGCCATCAGCGTTATTAACATGGTGACCCTGATTGCCCTGACCGTCTTTTTATTTGAAATGAGTCTTAAATGGGACTGGAAATGGATAAAAACGCCGTTGGACATACCAATCCTCTGTCTTCTTGTCTTCTGTCTTCTGTCTTCTGTCTTCTCTGTGAATAGACATACCAGTCTATGGTCGTTTATTTTACTTTTTAACTACATCATCATTTACTATCTTATCATCCAAACGTTTAACACCAGGGAGCACCTCAGACATCTGACCGGCGTGATTATATTTGTCGCTGCTTTTCTGACGATCTTCGGGCTTATAAAAAAAGTCGGCGCTAACCCTTTTCCA
>Ga0210064_1000719_pt1 | contig 15396 bp, 12 predicted proteins | sample Muzzi_CordC_D2_FD_185531 | JGI IMG/M metagenome (GOLD analysis project Ga0210064, IMG submission 185531) | Wetland microbial communities from San Francisco Bay, California, USA, that impact long-term carbon sequestration - Muzzi_CordC_D2 (SPAdes) | ecosystem: Environmental > Aquatic > Marine >...
AGACGAAGCGTCCAGGCGCTTGCGCATCTGGAGCGCGCGGGTCGTCGCCTATACCGGCAGCGCGGCAACGGGCACCGTGGTGGCAAGCGGCCCACAAGGCATCGATGTCGCCACCGGATGCGATGCGCTGCGCATTCTGAAGCTGCAGGCACCTGGAAAGCGGCCGACCGGGGTCGGCGATTACCTCAATGCCCATGCTTTGCCCGTCGGCTCAATGCTCGCGAGCGCTGGCAGCGCCGGAAACTGAGAGACGCCATCGAGCCCATGGGAAGCCCGCAGCACTGGCGCAAGCGTACCAACAGCCCCAGAGAGGCGGCGGTTGCGGTGCTGGTTGACGTGTTGGGCCGTGGGCGCTCGCTGACCGCGAGCCTGGATGAGCCGGGGCGGTGCGCCGAAGGCGGCCGTGACCGCGCCTTCACCCGGGAACTTTGCTACGGCGTTCTGCGCTGGCTGCCGCGCTTGCAGACCTGCCTGGACCGGTTGCTGGACAAGCCTTTGCGGGATAAAGACACGGTGGTGCGGGCGGCATTGTTGTTGGGACTTTATCAACTCATGTACACGCGGGTCGCCGAGCACGCGGCGGTAGCCGAGAGCGTGTCACTGGTGCGTGGTGGCGGGAGCCCTTGGGCGGCGGGACTCGTCAATGCGGTGCTGCGCAACTTTCAACGCCGCCGTGAGCAACTCACAGCCGATCTGAGCACCAGCGAGGTGGCGCGCTATGCCCACGCCAGCTGGCTCGTGAATGCGACACGGGAGGCCTGGCCACGGGACTGGCGAGAAATACTCGAGGCTGGCAATCAACGCCCGCCCATGAGTCTGCGGGTCAACGCGCGCCGGTGCTCGCGCCAAGAGTATTTACAAAATGTTGCGGGCGGGACAATGGAAGCAAGCCCCATCACCCACACCGACCATGGTGTTCGCCTGCACCAGGCCCTCGATGTGGGAAAGGTGCCGGGATTTGCGCAGGGCCTGGTATCGGTACAGGACGGTGCTGCACAACTGTGCGCCAACCTGCTCGATGTGCGACCGGGAATGCGCGTACTCGATGCCTGCGCCGCACCGGGGGGCAAGTGCGCACATATTCTCGAGCGCCAATCCGAGGTCGCCGAACTGGTCGCCGTGGACTGCGACAACGACCGATTAATGCGCGTGGAGCACAACCTGCAACGCCTGTCCCTGCAGGCGACGCTACTGTGTGCCGATGCCGGTGAGCCGGAACATTGGTGGAACGGGGCATTATTCCAGCGCATCCTGATTGACGCACCATGCAGCGGCACCGGCGTCATTCGCCGGCATCCCGATATAAAGCTGCACCGCCGGCCGGCAGACATCGACGCGCTGGCCGACGCGCAGCAGCGGCTGCTTGGCGCGCTCTGGCCGCTGTTGGCCCCCCAGGGACGGCTGTTGTACGCTACTTGCTCGTACCTGCCGCGGGAGAACGACCACGTGCTGGCCGGATTTCTCGCGAAACACCCGGATGCCGTGGGCGGCCCCATGCCGACTACCTGGGGACGAGCGACCAGGCACGGACGGCAGGTGCTTCCGGGTGAGGACACGATGGACGGTTTTTACTATGCAATGCTTGGCAAGCGCTGAGCGCATGCGTGTCCGCGCCTGGCCTGCGGTGTGGCTGACCGTTTGTTCGCTGTTGCTGGTGGTCACCGAACCGAGCACCTCCGCCCCGGGCACCCTCGAGGCGGGCTTCGATATTCGCAATGCCAGAACCAAGCTCGTCAGCGGTGTTTACCTGCTCGACGCGGACATCAGCTTCGTGTTCAGCGAAGACGCCCTCGAAGCAATCGACAACGGCGTCCCTGTCACCATTGTCCTCGAGATGCAGGTGCTGCATGAGCGCAGCTTCATTTGGGACAATCTCTGGTGGGATGAGAATGTCGCGCAACTGGAGGCAAAACTGCGTATCGAAACACGCCCGTTGAGCAACAACTATTTGCTCCGAAACTTGAACTCCGGCGAGACGCAGGTTTACGGATCCTTTGACGATCTCGTGGTCGGGCTCGGGAAAATTCGCGACTTTCCATTGATTGACCAGTATTTAATTGGAAACGAGGGCCGCTACTACCTGCGCCTGCGTGCGCTTTTGGATATCGAATCACTGCCCTCCCCCATGCGTCCGCTGGCTTATCTCAACTCCCTGTGGCGCCTTAAAAGCGACTGGTACGAATGGCCGATCGAACGCTGAAACGATTCACGACAGGCATCGGACCAATTCTCGGGTTCGTGCTGCTACTGCTCGTCTCGCTTGTGCTGATGAGCAACGCCACCCAGGGTTCGGCGCACTTCGGCCAGCTCTATTCGGTGCTGCTGGTCATCAACGCCCTGGGACTCATCGCCCTGGGAGGACTCATCGCATGGAATTTGTTTACCTTACTGCGCCAGGTGAACCGCGGCCGTGCCGGCGCCAGGCTGACTGTGCGCATGGTGGCGGTATTCGTGATTCTGTCCGTCACACCGGTTCTCGTTGTTTACTACTTCTCCCTGCAATTCCTCCATCGTGGCATCGACAGCTGGTTTGATGTGCGCATCGAGCGAGCCCTGGACGACGCCCTCGAACTCAGCCGCACCGCCCTCGGCGTACGCATGCGTGAGCTCTTGAGTCACACCGAGGTGGTGGCGGGTGATCTCGTCGATACGCCGCCTGAACGCATCGCTATCAGCCTCGACGACAGCCGCCGGCTGAGCGGCGCATCGGAATTCACGTTAATTGGCGCCAACGGACACATCGTCGCTTCCAGCAGCCGCGATCCGACCTCCATCGTTCCCCATCGGCCAAGCGACGCCATCCTTGTGCAGCTACGCCAATCGGGTAACTACATTGGACTCGATCCAATAGGCGATACGGGACTGCACGTGCGCGTGCTGGTCAGCATTCCGGAAAACGTGCCCAGTACCGAACCACGCATCCTGCAAGCCCTGTACCCGGTGGCGGAGCGAACCAGCACACTGGCCGACACAGTGCAGTCGACCTACGCCAAGTACCGCGAGCTCGCCTATCTTCGCAAGCCGTTGAAAACCAGCTTCACGCTGACACTTTCACTGGTGCTCCTGCTCAGTTTGTTCACGGCGGTTTGGGCAGCCTTTTATTCGGCCCGGCGCCTGGTGGCGCCGCTGCGCGATCTTGCCGAAGGCACCCGCGCGGTGGCGGACGGTGACTACGAGACCCAATTGCCGGAATCCGGCCAGGACGAGGTCGGATTTCTGGTGGAATCCTTCAATGATATGACGCGGCGCCTCGCCAGGGCCCGGGACGAAACCCGCCGCAGCCAGCAGCAAGTGGAAGACCAGCGGCGCTATTTGGAAACGGTGCTGTCGCAACTGTCCACCGGCGTACTAACCCTGGATGAGAACGCCAGAGTGTTCACCAGCAATAAAGCGGCGAGCCAGATTCTTGGGATTAGCCTGGAAGAAGAACCGGGACAAACGCTACAGGAAATCAGCCGCCAGCATCCGCACTTGCTTCCCTTGGAGCACGTGCTGCAGGCGCGTGTGGAGAATGCCGATCCATCCAGCGAACCCGGCGATGACTGGCGGGAGGAAGTCATACTTCTCGGCCCGGGCGGGCGACAGATTCTCATGTGCAGCAGCACGCCCCTGTCGGCCTCCGGGGGATTCTTCGCCGGTCACGTCATCGTATTCGACGACGTCACCGATCTGGTGCAGGCGCAACGCAATGCCGCCTGGAGCGAGGTGGCGCGACGCCTGGCCCATGAAATCAAAAATCCCCTCACGCCCATCCAACTCTCCGCGGAGCGCCTGCGTCACAAGTATCTCGGCAAGATGCCCGCCGACGACAGCAATGCCCTGGACCGGCTGACGCGCACAATTGTGCAGCAGGTAGAAGCCATGAAGTCCATGGTCAATGCATTCTCCGACTACGCGCGTGCACCACAAATGCAACTGCGCGACGTGGATGTAAACGAACTGATTACGGATGTCGTCGAGCTTTATCGGGCAAGCAACAGCGACATCAGCATCGAGATTTCACTGGCCGATGACTTGCCGCCGCTGGAAGCCGACGCCGACCGGCTGCGCCAAATTCTGCACAATTTGATCAAGAATTCCCTCGAGGCGAGCCCATCCGACGGCGCCGTGCGAATCGTCATCGAAACCTTGCTCGTACGGGATGCTGCGCGAGATTTGATCGAGATCCGAACCCGCGATTTCGGCCGCGGTTTACCGGTAAACCCGGCGGAGGATATCTTCGACCCACATGTGACGACCAAAACCAAAGGCAGTGGTCTCGGCCTCGCAATCGTCAAGAAAATCGTGGAAGAGCACGGCGGTGTCGTATGGGCCGAGAATCGGACCGAGGGCGGTGCCTGCATCATCATGCAGTTCCCACTGGTTTCTGCCGACTCGCAGCCTACCCCCAATGCCCAAACCCAGGCTATCTAGAGGCAAACGCGCCCATGAAACAGTATGCTTCGATCCCTTCGCCATCGCCGGCACGATGTTCGCCCAAACCGGTCCGATTTTCTCACCCTGACTCGCCGCACTTCGGAACAATCATATGAGCGAGGCATACATTCTCATCGTTGATGACGAACCCGACATTTGTGCCCTGATTCAGGAAATCCTCGAAGACGAAGGCTACGAGATCAGCGCCGCGGAGAACGCAGAGAAAGCACGGGAGGCCCGTCGCGCGAGACGCCCCGATCTAATACTTCTCGATATCTGGATGCCGGACACCGACGGCATTTCCTTGCTCAAGGAATGGGTCGGCGACGCGGGTCTGGACACCCCGGTGATCATGATGTCCGGGCATGGAACCGTGGAAACAGCCGTTGAAGCCACGCGCCTGGGCGCCTATGACTTCCTGGAAAAGCCCCTGTCCACGGCCAAGCTGCTGCTGACGATCAAAAATGCATTGGAAATAGCGCAACTCAAACAGGAGAATATCGGGTTGCGGCGCGAATCTGGCACCGTTACCGAGCCCATCGGGCGGAGCCCAACCATGCAAAATCTGCGCGAGCAGGTCAAACGCATTGCTCAGCATGATACATCCGTGCTGCTCGTAGGCGAATCGGGCAGTGGCAAAGAGGTCTACGCACGCTACCTGCACCAATCGAGCAATCGGCGCGACGGCCCCTTCGTCAGGGTGCCCATCGCCGGGCTTACCAGCACCAACTCAGCGGCCGAGCTGTTCGGTGCCGAGGATGGTGAGCTCGTGCACTTCGGGTCCCTTGAACAGGCAAACGGCGGAACGTTGTTTCTCGAGGACATCATCGACATGGATCTGGGCGTGCAGGCACGCTTGCTGAGCGCCCTCACCCATCAGTCCTTCATGCGCGTGGATGGGGTTGCTCCGGTCAGTATTAACGTGCGCATCATCGCCGCCACCAGCCATGATCCGGCCCAGGCCGTGGAGGAAGGCAAGCTTCGCGAGGATCTTTACTACCACCTCAATGTAGTACCGTTGGAGATTCCGCCTCTTCGATCCCATCGTGACGACATTCCAGAGTTGCTCAACTACTATATCGATCAGTTTGCCAGCACCGAAGGGCTACCCTATCGGCGTTTCACCGTCGGCGCGCAAAATCGACTGCGAAACTACGCGTGGCCTGGTAATGTTCGCGAACTCAAGAATGTCGTGCATCGACTTCTCATCCTCGGCAGTGGCGCCAATATCGACCAGGACGAGATCGATCTATCCCTGGGAGGTGTTCGTGAGAAACGTGAAACCGACACTCCATCGGAGTTCGATCTGCCGCTCAAAGAAGCGCGCGAGCATTTCGAGCGTAGCTATCTCGAACACCAACTCCGAGCGACAGGCGGAAGCATGAGCAAAGTTGCCGAGCGTGTCGGTCTGGAACGCACGCATTTATACCGTAAGATTCGCGCGCTCGGAATCGACCCCAAACGCCTGACCGCGAGTTCGGACTGACGGAGATACGAGGCCGTGCAAGTCTTCCACCCAGCTAGCCTGCAGCGCGAGCCCGCATCTTCGAGCAGCAAGCAGAGCACGACGATCGAACGCCACCTATTATGAAAATCATAATTTTGGGCGCGGGCCAGGTGGGCATAACCGTCGCTGACAACCTGGCAAGCGAGGCCAACGATATCACCATCGTCGATCTCGACACCGAGCGCCTGCGGTCGTTGCAGGATCACCTGGATATCCGTACCGTCGCCGGACACGCATCTCATCCCGATGTGTTGCGGAAAGCCGGCGCCGAGGATGCTGATCTGGTGCTGGCAGTCACCAACAGCGACGAGACCAACATGATCGCCTGCCAAGTTGCCTACACGCTGTTTCACACCCCCACCAAAATCGCCCGCGTGCGTTCGGCTGAGTACTTGAACTGCCCGCAACTTTTTTGCCAGGAAGCACTACCCGTCGACGTCCTCATCAGCCCCGAGCAATTGGTTACCGATTCAATCCAGCGGCTGATCGAGACCCCGGGCGCACTGCAGGTTCTGGACTTTGCCAATGGCCGCGTCCGGCTGGTGGCCGTCAAGGCCTTTTACGGTGGGCCTTTAGTAGGCCATGCGCTGAACGAGCTGCCGCAGCGCATGCCGGGAATTGAGGCGCGCGTCGCGGCGATCTTTCGCCACGGTCGCGCCATCGTGCCGGGAGGCGATACTGTGATCGAGGCCGACGATGAGATTTTCTACATCGCCGCGGCCGAACACATTCACAAGGTCATGGGCGAACTGCGCAAGCACGACAAACCAGTGCGGCGTGTCATTCTCGCCGGAGGCGGCAACATAGGACACCGCTTGGCGCGCGCATTGGAGAGCAGCTACAACGTCAAGCTCATCGAGCGGAACATGGGCGCCGCGCGCGCCTTGTCCGAATCCCTCGATAGAACGATCGTGCTGCAGGGAGACGCCGCCGATGAGGACCTGCTTCGCGAAGAGAACATCGATACTACCGATGTGTTCTGCGCGGTCACCAACGATGATCAGATCAACATTCTCTCCGCGATGCTCGCCAAGCGCATGGGCGCGCGCAAAGTGATGTCGCTGATCAACCGCAGCGCGTATGTGGATCTCGTGCAAAGCGGCATTATCGATATCGCGATCTCGCCGCAGCAAACGACGATCAGCAGTCTGCTCGCCCATGTTCGGCGCGGTGACGTAGTGGTTGCGCATTCACTGCGCCGTGGCGCGGCAGAAGCCATCGAAGCGGTCGCCCATGGAGATAAACGCACCTCGAAGGTGGTCGATCGCACCGTCGAGCAGATCAAGTTGCCACCAGGCACGACCATCGATGCCCTGGTGCGCGGTGAACAGGTCATAATTGCCCACCACGACACACGCATCGAGGCCGGCGATCACGTCATCTTGTTTTTGATTGACAAAAAGTACGTCACCGATGTGGAAAAAATATTCCAGGTGGGCGTCACTTTTCTTTAGCCGCCGCAGGCAAGTCGGGACGTTCGATACGTGCAGCTGTTTGTTGTCCAACGCATCGTCGGGCTGTTGCTCAGCCTGTTCAGTATCAGCATGCTGCCACCCATGCTGGTGTCCTGGTGGTATAGCGATGGCGTCCTCGCTGCCTTCCTGGACGCCTTCTTTCTGATTCTGATTTGCGGCATCGTGCTGTGGTTTCCGGTCAGACGCCACTCACGGGAACTGCGGCTGCGCGAAGGTTTTGTGGTTGTGGTGATGTTCTGGGTTGCACTGGGATTGTCCGGCAGCGTTCCTTTGTTCATGTCACACGCCGCGGATATGACCGTAACCGACGCGGTGTTTGAGTCGCTGTCCGGCCTCACGACCACGGGTGCGACAGTCATTGAAAACATCGATCCCATGCCGAAGTCCATCCTCTTTTACCGCCAACAGCTTCAATGGCTGGGGGGCATGGGGATCATCGTGCTGGCGGTGGCCATTCTGCCCTTGCTCGGTGTCGGTGGTATGCAACTGTACCGGGCTGAAACGCCGGGGCCCATGAAAGACAATAAACTCACCCCGCGCGTCACCGAGACCGCAAAAGCGCTTTGGTACATTTACCTCGGCCTCACCATCGTCTGTGCCCTGGCTTATTGGCTCGCGGGCATGACGCCGTTCGACGCCGTGTCGCACAGCTTCTCAACGGTCGCCATCGGCGGTTTCTCGACCCACGATGCCAGCCTGGGTTATTTCAACAGCCCTTTGATAGAAGCTATTGCAGTGGTTTTCATGACCATCGCTGGAATTAATTTTGCGACGCACTTTCTCGTCTGGCGTTCGCGAAACCCGCGAGCCTACCTCGGCGATTCCGAGCTCAAAGCCTACATTTTTCTACTGGCGTGTATTTCAGTAATCTCGAGTCTTTACCTGTTCTACTCCGAGGCCTTCCCCACCTTTGCGATGGCGGTGCGCCACGGCGTCTTTCAAACGGTTTCCATCAGTACCACAACAGGATTCACCACCAGCGACTACCACACCTGGCCAAGCTTTTTACCCGTCATGCTGTTGTTCGCGAGCTTCATCGGAGGATGTGCAGGATCCACGGGCGGTGGATTAAAGGTTATCCGGGTGGTGCTGCTGTTCAAGCAGGGTAAACGCGAAATCATGCGGCTGATTCATCCTAATGCGCAGGTGCCGATCAAAATCGGCGGTGCCAGCATGCCGAGCCGGGTTGTGGACGCCGTGTGGGGTTTCTTTGCCACCTATGTTGCGACGTTTTCATTCATGATGCTCGGGCTTTTGGCGCTCGGGCTGGACCAGGTAACAGCCTTCTCCGCGGTTGCCGCCTGCATTAACAATCTCGGCCCCGGACTCGGAGCTGTGGGCGCGAACTACGCGGACATTGGCGACGGCGCCAAGTGGATTCTGAGTCTGGCCATGCTGCTCGGACGTCTGGAAATCTTCACCCTGCTGGTGATCTTGACGCCGGGTTTCTGGCGCGATTGAGCGTCGTGAGCCTGCTCGAGAATCTCGAATCAATGCTCGCTGCGGGCAAAGAGGATGCTTTACTGCGCTTCAGCCTTGGCAACGCCTATTTGGAAAATCAACCGGCGGTGGCGGTCGAGCATCTTGCCCGTGCCCTGGAATTAAATCCCGACTATTCGGCAGCCTGGAAGCTTTACGCAAAGGCGCTGACCGCGGCGGGACGCGAAGACGATGCCCGGGAGGCCTACGGGCGCGGCATCGCCACGGCCAATCGTAACGGTGACCTCCAGGCGGCAAAGGAAATGAGCGTGTTTCTGCGTCGCCTGGACCGAAAAAAGCAGTCGTAAACCTGGGTTGCGCGCCGTGGGTCGGGCTGAACGCCGTAGGTTGGGCTGAGCGCAGCCCAACCTACGCAACAAACGACGCCAGGCTCAGGCGCACCACGCCTCGGCGCCGCTGTTCACCTCCAGCGTGCCACACAAGCGGGATAAATCGTCGAGATTGTGACGTCGCATATAGTCCTCGATACCGGCGTTTATTTTTGTACAAATCAGTGGGTCGTAGAACAGCGCCGTGCCCACACCCACTGTGGCGGCACCGGCGATGATGAACTCCAGCGCATCCTCGGCGCTGGCGATGCCACCCTGGCCAATAATCGGCACGCCGTGGACTTTCGCAACCTGGTAGACCTGGTGGACTTTGAGCAGCGCCATGGGCTTTACCGCCGGTCCAGAGAGACCGGCGTGGTTGGCGCCGATAACGGGCCGCCGGCTTTCCACGTCGATGGCCATGCCTAAAAAGGTATTGACCACAGCCAGAGCATCGCTTCCGGCTTCGATGCAGCGCCGCGCGTTGTCGGCGATGTCGGTCTGGTTGGGCGACAGCTTGGTAATCACAGGCTTGGAGGTGGCGCCGCGGCACGCCTCGACCACGCGTGCCGACATGTCCGGATCATTACCGAACACAACGCCACCTTCGCGCACGTTGGGGCAGGAGATGTTGATCTCCAGCGCGTCGATGGGTGAATCATCAAAAATACGCGTAACTTGAACATACTCATCGATGGTGGCGCCCGAAACGTTGGCGATAAAACGCGTTTCTTCGAAATCCAAGCCGGGAAGAATCTGGTCCACCACGTGACGGCTGCCGGGATTCTGCAGGCCGATTGAATTGAGCATGCCGGCGGGTGTTTCCCAAAGCCTGTGGGGCTGGTTGCCCAGGCGTGCGGCAAGGGTCGTGCCCTTCAAACACACCGCCCCGACGTGGCGATTGGAAAAGCCCTCTACCCGTGTGTATTCTTCGCCGAAGCCCACGCAACCGGACAACAGCACCAGGGGCGTATTCAGGCGCAGGCCGCAGAAATCCACGCCCAGAATGTTATTGTTTTTGCTGTCCGCGCCGCTCACGCTTCCATTTGTCTCATGTTCGATGTTGTTCTCTTCGAGCCCGAAATCCCCCCCAATACGGGCAACATTATACGCTTATGCGCCAACACTGGCTTCGCATTGCACTTGCTGGCACCCCTGGGATTCGATATGGATGAGAAACGCTTGCGGCGGGCCGGATTGGATTACCGGGAATGGGCCGACGTGCGCCTGCACGACTCGCTGGATGCTTTTTTGACCGCCACCGGACCGACACGATTGCTGGCGTTCTCTACGCGGGGCACCAGCGATTACTCGCGCATCGATTACCGCCGGGGTGATGCGTTGTTATTCGGGCCGGAAACCCGGGGCTTACCGCAACAGGTGCTGGATCGGGTGCCTGAAATGGCGCGTATCAAAATTCCCATGCAGCCGGGCAATCGCAGCCTCAATCTGTCCAACGCCGTGGCAGTGGTCTGCTACGAAGCTTGGCGCCAGCACGGCTTCGCCTGCGGGCCGGACGCCCGGCGGACAGGCAGGGCGCGATGACGGCGAGCGCGGCGCAAACCGCCCCCGATCAACGCAATCCAAGCAATTCGCTGGTCTTCAGCACGCCGCCCTCGGGAAGCGGGACGGAGTCCGGTCCGGACTCCGCGATACGCAGAATCATCTCCTTGAGCGCGGTACGCTGCGGCTCCATCAGCTGGGACCAGGCACGCGCCGTCTCGATGGCTTCCTGCTCGAGATCTTCAATTACATTGACGCCAAACATGAGCCAGGCCGGGCTCACCTCCAGAGATTCAGCCAGTTCGCTCAGAATACGCGGATGATTGCATTTGCCGGCCTCGATGCGCTGGATAACCGCCTGGCTGGTGCCAACTGCGGCGGCCAGCTGATGCTGGGTCCAGCCTTTCTCGACGCGGCTAAGGGTCAAACGCCCGCCCAGAGTCGTGGTACGCACTTCGCATTCGGTGGTTTTTGGCATCTCGAATGGACTCGCCGGATACTTTGAATTGAGGAACGTTGAGTATTTCAGCACAGCTGGGAGCGGTTTTTTTTGAACCAGCGCACAGTTTCTGAGGAATCTAAGACTTTTACCGGTACCGCCGTCGGACCCGGGGACGAAAACATGACGCTGTTCGCCACGGCGCCAAGGGATTTGGTGCGGTTGCTGGGCCGCGAGCTGGCTGGATTCGGCGCCAGGCACTTGCGCGAAGGGCACGCAGGCGTGCGCTTTCGCGGCAATCTCCACCTCGCTTACCGGGCTTGCCTGTGGTCGCGCCTTGCGAGCCGCATACTGCTTCCCCTGAAGAGCTTCCAGGCGGCCACTCCGGAGGCCTTGTATGCCGGCGTTGATGCTATCGATTGGGCCGAGCACCTTCCGTCCGATGGCACCCTGGCGGTGGACTTCGCCAGCTCGCGCTCACAACTTCGCCACACACGCTTCGGCGCGCAGAAGGTCAAAGATGCCATTGTCGACCAAATGCGTAGGCCTGACGGCAGCCGGCCATCGGTGGATCGGGAGCGCCCGCAAGTGCGCATCAATGCCCATCTGGACCGGGACGTGGCAACCATCGCCATCGACCTGTCCGGCGACAGCCTTCATCGCCGGGGCTACCGGCGCCAGGGCGGCCCGGCCCCCTTGAAGGAAAACGTAGCAGCCGGGATTCTGCTCCTTGGCCGCTGGCCCGAGATGGCCGCGGCCGGCAAGCCCCTGCTGGATCCCATGTGCGGATCGGCTACGCTGCTCATAGAGGCGGCCTTGATCGCCGCCGACACGGCACCGGGGTTGAGCCGGGAGTATTTTGGACTGCAGGGTTGGTGCGGCCACGACGCCGGCTTGTGGGATGAGCTGTGCGACGAGGCTCGGCAACGGCGCAGTGACGGCATCGCCCGGCTGCCGCCAATCGCGGGTTTCGACGCCGACCCCATGGCCGTCGCACGGGCCAGCGAGAATTTGACCCAAATTGGTCTAGCCCAGCACATCGAGGTTCACTGCCAGCCCATCGAGCATCTGCAATCGCCGTGGCCCGAACAAACGGGCTTGCTGGTATGCAATCCTCCTTATGGCGAGCGCCTGGGCGCGCGCGGAGGTCTCGCGGATTTGTACACCCATTTGGGTGAAACACTGCGAGACGGATTTCCAGGCTGGCGAGCCATGGTGCTGGTGGGAAACGCCGCACTCGGCGAGCGCCTGGATTTGCGGGCACGGCACAGCCATAAACTCGACAACGGGCCACTGGCCTGCCAGCTGAACGAATACCAGGTCCCTGCCCCGGATGAAGCGGCCGGCGCCGGGAACGTCTCGCGTCCTGGCCTCGGACGGGTCGGGGCTGGACGTGAAGATCCCAGCGCCCCCATGTTCACCAATCGCTTGCGGAAAAATTTGCGCAACATCGGCGCATGGGCGCGGCGAAACAGCATCGACTGCTACCGGCTCTACGACGCAGACATGCCCGAGTACGCGTTCGCCGTGGACGTATACCGTTCATCGCAAACATGGATCATCGCTCAGGAGTATCAGGCGCCGGCCACTATCGCCGAGAGTCAGGCGGCATCACGCCGCGCCACGGTTCTCGATACCCTGGCCAATCTGCTCGAAGTCCCCGCCGATCGCGTCATCCTGAAGACCCGGCGACGACACAAGGATCGTGCGCAGTATCAACGCCTGGGGCGCCACGGTGCCATGCACGAGGTGCGCGAGCACGACTGCCGGTTGTTGGTGAACTTCAGCGATCGGCTCGATACCGGCCTGTTCCTGGACCATCGGCAAATTCGCCAGCTGGTGCGCAGCCTGGTGCCGGGGCGGCGCTTCCTGAATTTGTTCTCTTATACCGACTCCGCCACCGTGCAGGCCGCCGCCGGCGGCGCCAGCGCCACTACCAGCGTGGATTTGTCCGCCCACTATCTGGATTGGGGACGGCGCAATCTCGCACTCAATAACTTCAGCGGCGATCGCTACGTACACATTCAGGCGGACTGCCTCGAATGGCTCGCCCATGGGCCCGGTGACCAACGCGACTATGGTGTGATCCTGCTGGACGCACCCACCTTCTCCAATTCCAAACGCATGGCCGAGGCATTGGACGTGCAACGTGACCACGCCAGCCTTATCCGCCTGGCCGCCCAACGTATGACAGCAGATGGCGTTCTGATTTTCTCCAATCACCTGAAAAGCTTCACCATGGACAGCCAAGCCGTTGTCGATGCCGGCTTGGCGTTCGAGGAGATCACGCGACAAACCATACCTCGGGACTTCGCTCGCAATCCGCGCACCCACCGCTGTTGGCGTATCCGCCATCGCTGAGTAGAGCGCGCGTCACGCCAGCCGGGGTGGCGGGCCAACCTGGATCAGGCGAGACCCGACAATCGGCGCCGCGATTGTCGGGATGACCGCGCCAACGAGGGCCCCGTATACTGACGCGCTGCCGCCGATGACCAGGTCCATTGAGCCCATGACCGCAAACCGCTGGAACAATCCCGTTCTAATTCTCGTCTGCGCCAGCATCGTGCTGATTCTGTCCTTTGGTATTCGCACCAGCTTCGGGCTATTCCTCGCGCCGGTGACGACGGATTTGGGGCTCGGGCGTACCAGCTTCGCCTTTGCCATCGCCATTCAAAGCCTGCTGTGGGGCGTGTCGCAACCCTTCGCCGGCGCCATCGCGGACCGCTACGGATCCGGGCGCGTGGTGGCCATCTGTGGCCTCATGTACGTGCTCGGCCTGGTGCTCATGGCGAACGCCACCACCGCCGCGGATTTGACCTTGAGTAACGGCTTGCTCATAGGCTTTGCCTTGAGCGGCACCGGATTCCCGGTGCTGCTGTCGGTGGTGGGCCGCAGCGTGGACGAGTCCCGCCGCAGCCTGTTTTTGGGTTTTGCCAGCGCCGGCGGATCCTCGGGCCAGGTGCTCATGGTGCCTTTGGGGCAGGTACTGCTGGACGGTTTCGGCTGGAGCGAGGCCTTGCTGTGGATTGCGCTGCTGGCGTCGCTGATGGTGCCCCTGGCAGCGGCGCTCACCGGCAAGCCCAGCGCGGCCAGCGACAGGCTGCGAAAGCAAAGCCTCAGCGAAGCCATCGCCGAAGCGAGCCGCCACGGTGGATATTGGTACCTCACCGCCGGTTTTTTCGTCTGTGGCTTTCACGTCACTTTCATCGCCACACACCTGCCTGCGTTCATCGTCGATCGCGGCGCCTCGCCGGCCCTGGGCGCGGTGGCGCTCGCGCTCATCGGTTTCGGAAATATCATCGGCTCGCTCACCTGTGGCGTGCTCGGCGGCCGTTATCCCAAAAAGCGGGTTCTCGCCGGCCTCTATCTGGCGCGGTCGGTGGTCATCACCTTGTTCATTCTGGCGCCAATCAGCGATGTTTCCATCATGCTGTTCGCCGCCGGCATTGGCCTGCTATGGCTCGGCACCGTACCGCTCACCAGCGGATTGGTGGCGCAGATGTTCGGCGTGCGCTACATGGCAACGCTGTTCGGCTTCGTATTTTTCAGCCATCAACTGGGCAGTTTTTTAGGCGCCTGGCTGGGGGGGTATGTTTACGACGCCACCGGCTCCTATGATCTCGTTTGGTGGGTCGCGGTGGCGCTGGGCATTGTCGCCGCAGCGCTGCATTGGCCCATCGACGACCGGCCCGTAGTCCGTGCGGTACCCGCGGGCGCCGGATAAATTTTTTTGCCGCGATTGTTCCCGACCCCGTAGGTTGGGCAGAGCTTGCGAAGCCCAACCTACGCGATTACAGAACTACGGGGCTGACTGATTCTTCAGCGCAACCACTTCCAATGGAGCGCCGACCCCTTTGAGGCTGTGCTCACCGAGACTCTCCCAGGCACTCGGCGCGCAACGGGCGAACTCGGCACTTGCCAGGGTTCGGCGGTTGAGCGCTTTGGTCAATGCTTCGATTCTCGCCACCTCGTTGGCTGCCGGGCCGATGACTGAGAATTCCAGCCGCTCCGGCACACCAATATTGCCGAACATGACATCGCCCACGTGCAGCCCGAGCCCGTAGTCGAGGGGCTCCATGGCGTTGCCCGCCCGCTCCTCATTCAGCAGATCCAGACGCGTTTGCGCATCGCCGGCCGCCTTCATGGCGAGTTCACAGGCCGACTGTGGGTCGCCGTCGCGGATCGGAAAGATCGCCAGCACGGCGTCGCCGATGAAACGCAGCACCTCGCCGCCGTTGGCAAGTACGG
>Ga0210064_1000721_pt1 | contig 15367 bp, 13 predicted proteins | sample Muzzi_CordC_D2_FD_185531 | JGI IMG/M metagenome (GOLD analysis project Ga0210064, IMG submission 185531) | Wetland microbial communities from San Francisco Bay, California, USA, that impact long-term carbon sequestration - Muzzi_CordC_D2 (SPAdes) | ecosystem: Environmental > Aquatic > Marine >...
GCCCCCCTCTCCTCGCGCTATTTCGCGCCCGACCGATTCCCACGCGACCGACGTCGCCCGGCCCGCTCGGAACCCGCCCTGCCGAGTGCCGGCGGCGCGATCTCCGCCGGAGTCAACCGAACGGTCGTGGCGCTGCCGATTCCCCGCAGGACGACATATTGGATGTGCGCATCCTTCATCTTCTTATCGACACGCAGCGCCGAGATATAAGCACTTCGAGGGTACGGCGGCAGCTCGCTGGGCAGCCCGAAGCGGGCTACGAGAGCGCGCAGGCGTTCCGCAGTCCCCGTAGGTGCGTATCCCAGCTCCTCGGAGCGCTCTCCGGCCGCGACCATGCCGATCGCGACCGCTTCGCCGTGGAGCACCTCCCCATAGCCCGTGAGCTTCTCCACCGCGTGGCCGAGCGTGTGGCCGAAATTGAGCAGCATCCGCAGGTTCCCCTCGCGTTCGTCTCGCCGCACGACTTCCGCCTTGATCCGGCACGCGCTCGCGATCACCGGAATCAGCGGCCCGTCGAGTGCGAGCAGAAGCTCGGCATCGCGCTCGATGCGCGCGAAGTAGCGCGCGTCCCAGATCGCCGCCTTCTTGAACGCCTCCGCGAATCCGCAGGCGCGCTGGCGCTTGGGAAGCGAGCGAAGAGTGTCGATGTCGATCCACACCAGCCGAGGCTGGTGGAACGCGCCGACGAGGTTCTTGCCCTGCGCCAGGTTGACGCCGACCTTGCCCCCGATGCTCGAATCGACCATTGCGAGCAGCGTGGTGGGCACCTGGACGAACTGGATCCCGCGCAGGTAGGTGGCGGCCGCAAACCCGCCGAGATCGCCCACCATGCCGCCACCGAGCGCGACCAGCACCGTCTGACGATCGGCGCCGAAGCGAAGCAGGGCGGCGTACAGACGCTTCACCTGGTCGAGGTTCTTGCTCGCGTCGCCGTCCGGCACGCGGATGCGATCGACGCGCATGCCCGCGTCGCGCAGCGACTTCGTGAGCGTCGCCCCGTAGCGCCGGCCGACACCCGGGACCGTGACGATGACGGCATGGCTGGCTCGCGTGGCCCGCGCGATCGCGGGTCCGGCGAGCGCGAGGGTGCCGCTGCCGATCCGAATCGAGTAGCTGCGCTCGCCCAGATCGACCCGTACGCTGCGAACCGCCGTCGCGGCCCCTGCGCCTGCGCCCGTCACGCGCCCCCCGCCCTTCCGATCGGCAGCGACGCCTCCGCGAGCCGCCGCGCGACGAGATCCGCCACCTCGTCGATGTCCAGATCGTCGGTGTCGACCACGATCGCGGCCGACGCATTCGCAGCGCTCCGCGCGGCGATCAACTGCTCCAGGCGGGCCTCACGCGCGCGCTCGTCGAGGTTCGCGAGCAACGGCCGGCCGGCCGCCGCGCCGATTCGCGAAAGCAGCGTTTCGGGCCGCGCACGCAGGTAGACCACGATACCGGACGAAGCGAGCCGCTCGGCCGCGTCGGGCTGCGCGATCGCCCCGCCACCGAGGCTCACGACCGCCGCTTGCCCCGCCACCGCATCGATCGCTTCACGTTCACGCTTCCGGAAACCCGCTTCGCCTTCCCGTTCGAAGATCTCGCCGAGCGAACGCCCCGAGCGTTCGGTGATCTCGTCGTCCGAGTCCACGAACCGCACCCCGAGCGCAAGCGCCAGCGACCGGCCGACCGCCGACTTTCCCGCTCCCATCATGCCGACGAGCCACACCGTGTTCCGCCCCTTCACGGCGGCAGTATAGACGAAAGCGGGGGCGCCGAAGCACCCCCGCTCTCCTGCAACTCTTTCAGCTCAGCGTCAGCTTCCGAGCGCTTCGCTCTGCACCACCCGCGGCGTCACGAAGATCAACAGCTCCTGGCGATCGTCACTGACCTCGTTGTTCCGGAATGCGCCGCCCAGGATCGGAATCCGGTGCAGGTAGGGAACTCGCGACTGTCGCTGTGATTTCCCGATCGTGTAGATGCCGCCCAGCACCAACGTCTGGCCGTCGTTCACGAGCGTCTCGGTATCGACTTCGTTCTTCGAAATCGCGGGAGAACCCGTCATCGTGAAGACGCTGTCGTCCGGAGCATTTCGCGTGACCTTGATCTTCATGATGATCGAGTTGTTCGCCGTGATGTGGGGCGTCACGTCGAGCTTCAGGACCGCATCGACGAACTCGAGAGCCGCGTCGCCGTTCTCGAAGGTCTGGAACGGAATCGACACACCCTGCTCGATCTTCGCCTTGCTGTTGTCCATCGTCACGACGCGCGGACTCGAGATGACCTTGCCGTCACCGTTGACCTCGGCGGCCTGCAGCTGGACGTCGAGATTGATCTTCTCATCCAGCAGGAACGCACCGACGTTCGCCATGGCGGTCGGGAGCGTGGTGATCGGGTTGGCAAAGACCGCGCCGTTCGTCGCACCATCCGCTCCAGCGAGCTGACTCGGGCGGAGACGCAACATGTCGGAACCGATGTCCTGCCGCGCCACGCTGCCGGAGTCCCAGGCATCCGAGAGCGGCTGCACGCCGACCGACCAGACCGCACCGAATTCACGTGAGAACTCGAGGCGCGCTTCGACGATCTTCGCTTCGATCATCACCTGCGGCGTCTGGGTGTCGATCGCCTTGATGAGCGCAGTAGCCTCGTCGATCACCGACGGGATGTCCTTCAGGACCAGCGTATTGGTACGCGCGTCGACGTTGACCGTACCTCGCTCGCTGAGCAGCTCCTTCACCATTCGCGAGATGTCCTTCGCATCCGCGTAATTGACCGGCTGAAGCTTCACGACCAGGTCTTCCAGGCGCTCCTTGGCCCGGCGCTCCTGCAGTCGCGCCTCTTCTTCCTGCGAGATCACGTCGGTCGGAGCGATGCGCAGCACGTTCCCGATGCGCATGAATCCGAGACCCTTCGTCAACAGGATGATGTCCAGTGCCTGGTCCCACGGCACATCGACGAGCCGGATCGTCACTCGACCCTTGACCTCGTCGCCCGCGATCACGTTGAGGTCGGAGACCTCGGCGATCAGGCGCAGCACGTCGGCGATATCGACCTCCTTGAAGTCCAGGGAGATCCGGCGGCCGGTGTACTCCTTGCCGTCGATCAGGCCCCCTTCCTGGAGAATGTCGATCGAAGCCGGAGGCTCGAGCGACGCCGGAGCGCCCGCGAGATCCACCCCTTCGCTCGACGGGTCGACCGAAGCCGGCGTGGAGTCGGCCAGGTCGATATTCGATTCGTTTGCGACCGGATTGCCCTCGGCGTCGACCACCACCACGCCGGAGTCCACGATGGTCTCGTCGGCAGTGGCGCCGTCGAATACCGGCGGCTTGCTCGCCAGCTCTCCGGTTCGTGCGAAGTCGAGAACCAGCAGCGAACCGCGGCGCGTCAGCTCGGGAACGAGGTTCGCCGCACGCTTCACCACGATGCGGACCTCGGCCTCCTCGACGTCCGGCTGTGCGAACGCGGTCACGAGCGAAACCGGCCCGACCTCCTCCGGAGCGATACGCACCTCGGCCTTGGGATCGATCACCGCATTGGTGATGCTCAACACGTAGGTTTCGGGATCCGGCTCGTAGACCACATAGTCGACCGGCGCGCTGCCGGCGATGACCACCCGGTCCAGCTCGGTCTGGGAATCGAATTCGACGCCGTAGACCGTCGTCGGCTCACCGCTTCCGGCTTCGAGCGGCATCTCCGACCCGGCATCCGCAGCTTCGACGGCTTCCGGCCGCGACGCAGCCATGCTGTCCGAAGAAGGCATGGAAACGGCCTGTTCGAACGCGATGTCGAGATCCGATCCCGAACCCAACGCGACCCAGAGGCCCGAATCGCTCGATGCAACGCGTCGACCTTCGAACGGCATGGCGGCTCCGCCCGCATCGATCACGATGCGAACCTTGTCGTCGTGCTGGCCCACGCGGATCCGATCGACCCGCGGAGATCCCACTTCGATGCGATCGCTCGCGACGCGGCTCTTCATGTCGGGGAGATCGATCACGAGGCGGTCCGGATTCTCGAGAGTGAACGTCACGGCACTCTTGATCGATCCATCCGCAGCGAGTTCGAGGAGATCACCGTCTCCGAGGGTACGGGCGTTGATCGCGGAGAGCGTCGTCGCCGGGCTCGCCTCGGGCGCCGGCGCCGGCTCGGTGTCGAGTCCGTCCGAAATCGCCGCAGCCTCGTCGGCGGCGGGAACGTTCCCGTCGTCCGCGTCGAGTGCCGGCTCCACTGCCGGATCCTCGATCTCTGCGACATCATCCGGAAGAGGCTCGAGCGCCCACGGATCCACCGGCTCGGTGGGATCGTCCGTCGCCTCTTCCACCGCGGCCATCGCGGGAATCTCCGCCAGCCCATCCAGGCTCGCGTCGTCGGCGAAGGAGTTCGACGTGGCATGCACCACGACCCCCAGCGCCAAGAGCATTCCCATCACGGTGCCCGCAATCTTGCGGTTCCGACCGGTCATGGATTCCACCATCGAACTCACCCCCCCTCGCTCCGACGAATCCGCATTTCGATATCTTTCGTCGTTTCCTGGCCCAGGAAGTCGACGTACGTCTCCTTCACCACGACCAGGTTGTCGTTGATGTCGATCACACGACCCTCGTTCTTCCCGATCCGCGTGCCTTCGCCGACGATGTAACTCTTGCCGGCGGGGTCGCGAACGAGCGCTCGTGCCACTCCGGTATTCCAGACGACTGCCAGCAGCGACATCTGGGCGATGTCGTACTGTTCGAGCGGACCGCGATCGTTTCCGAGCATCGCCTTGCGCCCCTTCTCCTCCCACTCGAAGCTCCGGAACGGGTCGCGCAAGCCCTCACTCTCGTACGTGAATCCGCCGGCGATCGCGGCGAAGTCCGGCGCCGGCGCTTCGGCCTCGGCCGCCGCAGGCTTGGCACTCGGAGGCGCCCGCCGCTTCGGCTTCTGCTGTGCCATCAGCGCGTCACGTTCCTTGCTGAAGTCCTCGGTCGTCGGGCCGGTCGGGCCCTCGTCACAGCTGACCAGGACCGCGAGGGCGATCAACATCCCTATCGCTTTGATACTCACGCCGTCCCTCCACCTGTACGTCCCGGTGCGGCTCATCGCGTCATTCCTACGCATTGCCCTTACCCACAAACCGGAATGTCGTGGCCGTACCCTTCACCGACAGCACAGTCGATTCTTCGTCCTCGCTCACGACGTCGATCGTGAGCGCACCCATGTTCACGATCCGCGGCAGCTTCGACACGAGGTCGAAGAACTGCGCGATGTCGTGGAATTGTCCGGTCAACTCGATCTGGATCGGGACTTCCGCATAGAAGTCATGGCTGACTTCCTTGTTGCGCTTGAACGAGCGGATCTCCACGCCGGCGGTCTTGCCGAGGTTGCTGATGTCGGTCAGCAGGACTTCCAGCTCCTTGTCGTTCGGAAGCTGGCGCAAGGCCGTCTTCAGCTCGATCTCGAGGTCCTCGATCTCCTCTTCGAAAGCCGAGATGTTGGCGGCGATCGATCGGACTTCGCTGAGCTTGCGCTGAAGTTCGAGCTCCTGGGCGTGTAGCGCCTTCAGCTCCTCGGCGTTGTCCTGGTAGAAGAGGAAGAAATATGCGGCGACGATCGAGACGGCAATTCCGCCGATGATCCCGAAGCGTGCCGCCTTCGGAAGCTTCGAGATCTTGTCGATCTTTTCCTGGACTTGCGGTGAGATTTCCATCAGTTCTCTCCCGGTCCTAGCTCTTCTTCTCGGCCCGAGCGTCGTCGGACTTCGGGTTCGCGATCGAAGCGTTGATCTCGAAGCTGACGACTCGCATGTCGCCACTGCCGCCTACGAGCTTGGTTCCGTCCAGGTCCACGTTGGTGAAGTACTTCGAATCACCGAGGCCGCGCAGGAAGACGGCGACGAGCTCGTTGTCCATGCTCTCGCCCTTGAGGTGGATCTTTCCGCCGCTCGTCTTCACCGAGAGCAGCCACACGCGCTTCGGGATTTGAGCCGCCAGCTCGCTCATCACCCGAACCGGCCCGGTCCGAGCCCGATCGAGCTCGGCGATCACACCGATCTTCTTCTCGAGCTCGGCCTTCTTCTTGCGGAAGGCGGCCACCTGTTCGAGTTGGGGCTTGAACTGGTCGATGTCCCGCTGCATCTGGGCAACGCGCGCTTGCGACAACAGGATCCGTTCACTCATTTCGGAATGCACGAACCCGATTCCGCCCATCACGATGAGCAGGACCAGCACCAGCTGCATCACCTGCTGGCGGAGGTCGGCCGCGCGACGCGCCTCGCGTACCGGAAGTAGATTGATTTCTATCATCAGCTGCTCACCCGCCGCATGGCCAGCCCGACCGCGACGCCCAGGGCCGGTCCCATCTCTTCGAGGAGTTCCGGCTCGAATTTCGAGGACGGGACCATCCGCGAGAATGGATTCATGATTTCGACCGGAAGACCCGTCCGCTCGTGGAATGCCTTCTCGAAGCCGGCGACTTTTGCGCCGCCGCCGGAGAGGACGACCCGACCGATATTGGCTTCCGCCGTCGTCGCACCGAAGAAGTCGAGGGAGCGGCTGATCTCACCGATTACCGTCTCGCTCACCGACTGCATCGCCTGCTCGACTTCCTGGGGGACCACGTCCTGACTATCGTCCTGGGCGCGTCCTCCGAGCTTGATCCGCTCGGCTTCATCGAATGTCACCGAGAGCGCCTTCTGGATCTCTTCGGTGTACTGATTGCCCGCGGTCGTGATGTCGCGGGTGAACGCCGGAACTCCGTCCGAGAGGATGTTGATGTTCACGACCTCTGCGCCGATGTTCACCAGCGCCACGACGTCCTGCGGCGCGGAATCGTAGTTGGAAGTGAACGCATTCTCGACGGCAAAGGAGGCTACGTCCACGACCGCAGGAACCAGACCGGCTTCCGAAATCACCTGGACGTAATCGTCGATCAGGTCCTTCTTGGCCGCGACGAGGAGCACGCCCATCTGGCCGCCGCTCTCCTCGCCCTCGCCGCCCTTCAGGATCTGGAAATCGAGGTTGACCTCGTTGACGTCGAACGGGATGTACTGCTCGGCCTCCCAGCGAATCTGCTCGTCGAGCTCGTCTCGACTCATCACCGGAAGATTCACCTTCTTGACGATGACCGAGTGTCCGCTGACGGCGACCGCGACGTTCTTCGTCCGGATCTTGGCGTTGTCGATCGCCTCGCGGACCGTGTCGACGATGGCGGACGAGTTCAGGAAGGCTCCCTGGACGATCGACTCGGAGGGAAGCTTCGCCACACCGAGGTGGGTGAGATCGAAGTCGCGCCCCTTGTTCTTGATCGAGAGTTCGACGGCTTTCACCATCGAAGATCCGATGTCGAGTCCGACAATGGAATTCGAGTTGAAGCTGAGACTGGGAAGCGAAAACTTCACGACGCTCGATGCCTCCAGCGGTTCACGAGGAAGGGTTCCTGCGTTCTGCAGTGGGCGCGTCGGCATGGGGATCCGGTGCGCCCGCCGCGAAAACCTGGTCTTTGTCCGAAACTCGGAGGCCGAGTGCGAGGAGGATCTTCCGTTTCGTGTCGAGACGGCAGGGTCGGCCCGCTTCGACACGATCGATGGTGAGTGTCGACAGGCCGGCTTTTCGAGCCAGCTCCGCCTTGCTCATCATGAGCGATTCCCTGAACCGCTGAACGTTGTTGTTCCGCACTCGCTTCCCCTCCAACACGCATCCGATCGGAATTTTCCGGGTGCCTGCTCGACCGTTTTCATATCGGTGAGCGCTTCCGAGGACTTGAGGCTTCATGGAACCGTTTCGTTGTGCCGCGGCTCACCAACTTGATGCAGAAAGCCCCCGGCAGCCCGCGCGCGCTTCGCGCGCGCCGGACGCCCATCTCTCGAGCTCCCAAATACCCTCACGCCGCACCGGCGACAGTCCGATGGCGTACTCGAGACATGACGACACGAATCCTGGTCATCGATCGAGATCCGTCCCTGCGGGAACATCTCGAGCTCGCATTCGCCGCCGAACGCCTGCAGCTCGTGAGTGCGAGCAGCGCCGAGGAGGCCTTCCAGCGGATCGCCGAAGCTCCGATCGACGTGGTCTTCACGGACCTCGCACTGCCCGGACTCGACGGCCTCGAGCTGCTTCCCCAGCTCGCGCAGCGGCTCCCCGAAGCGGCGCTGATCGCGGTCACGCCCGGAGACGCCACCACACCCCTCGAGCCGTCCGTCGCCCGATGCGCCTACGACGTGATCCCGAGACCGATCGAGGCCGACGCGTTGATTCCGGTGTTGCGACGTGCCGGGGAGCGGGAGCGTTTGATCCGGCGCATCGAGCTGCTGCGGAGCGAAATTCGTCGCGCGACCGGCGATCGGCCGATCATCGCTGCATCGGAGCCGATGATCGAGCTTCTCGAGGGAATGGAGCGGGTTGCCGGCTTCAAGACGTGCGTGCTGCTCTCCGGGGAGTCGGGAACGGGCAAAGAGGGGCTCGCTCGCGCCCTGCACGCCCAGTCGCCGCGACGTCACCGGCCGTTCGTCGCCCTGCATTGCGGCGCCGCTCCGGAAGCGGTGCTCGAAGGTCGGCTGTTGGGCCGGAGCGCCGGCGTCGCCGGCGAGAGTCCCCGCCACGGCCTCGCCGCCTCAGCGGACGGCGGCACGCTCTTTCTCGATGAGATCGGGGCGCTGTCCATCGAGACCCAGACCAAGGTGCTGAAGATCCTGACGGATGAAGAATTCGAGCCGATCGGCGAATCCAAGTCGACGCCGGTCGATCTTCGATTGATCGCGGGCTCATCGCGCGATCTCGCCGCCGCTGCGGCGACGGGCCGCTTCCTGCCCGAGCTCCACGCGCGGATCGCGGCACACCGCCTGGACGTACCGCCGCTGCGCGCGCGCCGAAAGGACATTCCGCTGCTCTTCGACCACTATCTGGCCCATTTCAGCGACAGTCTCGGAAAGGCGGTGAACTCGATCGCAGACGACGCCCTCGAACGAATCGTCCGCTACTCCTGGCCGGGCAACGATCGCGAACTCCAGAATCTCGTGGAGCGAGCCGTGATGCGCGCCACGGGCAACCGAATCGCCGCTGACGACCTGCCTCGAGATCTGTTGGACGCCCCGGTCGATGCATCGGACGGCGGACGGCAACCGGACTTCGCGTTGAAGCGCGCCCGCAAGGCCTTCGAGGCCGAGATCATCCGGCGTGCGCTACGAGCCACGAACGGGAATCGCACCCACGCCGCGAAGCTCCTCGACATCAGCCACCGGGCGCTGCTCTACAAGATCAAGGAGTACGCCATTCGAGACCTGCCGCCGACTGCGAACGGTTGAGCGACCGGGACTCCGGGCGCCCGGCTCTTCCGCGGGGTCAATCTCCTTCGGATTCGGAACGGTCCAGCCCCAGCTTCTCGAGCCGGTAGCGAAACGAGCGAAACGACACTCCGAGAAGCTTCGCCGCATGCTTCTTCACGCCGCCGGCGCCCCGCAATGCCTCGGTGAGCAGCGTGCGCTCGAAATCGTTCACGACTTCCTCGAGGTCGATCCCTTCCGGCGGAATCTGCGTCGCCTTCGACGGCGCGCCGGGATTCAGCAGGGCCGGCGGCAGCGAAGCGAGCCCCATTACCGGATCGGCCGCCAACGCGACCGCTCGCTCGACGACGTTTTCCAGCTCACGCACGTTCCCGGGAAACGGATACTCGAGCAGGCAGTCCATCGCTTCGGAAGTGAATCCGTCGATCTGCTTGGAGAGTTCGCGGGAGTACTTCTCGATGAAGTGCGCGACGAGCAGGGGGATGTCGTCCGGTCGCTCGCGGAGCGGGGGAAGCGAGATTTCGATGACATTGACGCGGTAATAGAGGTCTTCCCGGAATCTTCCCTTGGCAACCTCGTCCTCGAGACATCGGTTGGTCGCCGCGACGATACGGACATCGACACGACAATCCGAAGTTCCGCCGACGGGCCGAAAGGTCTTCTCCTGGATCGCACGCAACAATTTGACCTGGATCGCCAGGCTGAGTTCGCCGACTTCATCGAGGAAGAGGGTTCCTCCGTCGGCGAGCTCGAACAGACCGGACTTGTTCTGCACGGCCCCGGTGAAGGAACCCTTGATGTGCCCAAAGAGCTCGGATTCCAGCAGGTTCTCGGGAATGGCTGCGCAATTGAGCGCAACGAAGGCGCGATCGCGTCGATCGCCATTTTCGTGGATCGCGCGCGCCACCATCTCCTTGCCCGTGCCGCTCTCACCGCTGATCAGCACGTTCGCCTTCGTCGACGCCACCTGGTTCACGAACTCGAAGACGCGTTGCATCGGCTCGCTCTTGCCGATGATCGAACGATCCCGCGCCTGCGTTCGGAGCTCCGAACGAAGACGGCGGTTCTCGGACGAGAGCAGCTTCTTCTCGATGGCCTTCTCGATGACGATCCGCAGCTCATCGACCCGGAACGGCTTCGTGATGTAATCGTACGCGCCGTCCTTCATTGCAGCGATCGCATTCTCGGTGCTTGCGAAGGCGGTGATCATGATGACCACGGTTTCGGGCGAGTGCTCACGCGTCGCATGCAACACATCGATACCGGTGCCGTCGGGCATCTGCATGTCGCTGATCACGACGTCGAAATCGTCGTTTTCGAGGTGGAGAACCGCACTTTCCACGTCTCCGGCAGTCTCGACCTCGTAACCCTCGCTGCGGAGGAAGATCTCGAGAAACTCCTGCATGCTGCGTTCGTCATCGACGACCAGCACCCGCGCCATCGGCTTCATTGCCTCACCTCGGCTCGCGGAAATCGAAGACGCACCGTAGTTCCCTGTCCCAATGCGCTCTCCAGCCTCGCGATTCCCGAGTGTTCGGAGACGATGCGATGCACGGCCGCCAGGCCCAGACCCGAGCCATTCGCCTTGGTGGTGAAGAACGGGTCGAAGACCCGTTCACGCACATCGGGAGACATCCCGATTCCCGTGTCACTCACCGCAATCTCCGCCCAGCCGTACTTGGCCGGCTGCAACGCCTCGTTTCGGTCGGCTTTCGTGAAGTCTTGAGGCAACTCACCGGGATGGGCGCGAGCGACGATCCCGAGCGTGCCGCCGTCGGGCATCGCTTCGGAAGCATTGAGCACGAGGTTCCAGATGATCTCGCGAAGCTGGGACGCGTCCGCGGTGATCTCGAGTCCGGGCTGGAACGAGAGTTCGAAGCGGACGTTCTCCGGACGAACGGATTCGAACATCTTCAGGACGTCCTCGACTGCAGCAGCGACGTCCACCGGTTCCGGATTCGCCGGGCCCGGCCGCGCGTACTCGAGGAAGTCCGTGATCAGGCGGTTCAAGCGATCGGTCTCTCGCAGGACGATCGCCATCAGCTGGCGCGGCTCACCCTCCCCTGCGCTGGGACCCATCTGCAATCGCAGCATCTGGATGGAACCCGAGATCGACGCGAGCGGATTGCGCACCTCGTGCGCGATGCTCGCGGACAACTCACCGATCGCGGCGAGGCGCTCGGTGCGACGCAGGTCGGCTTCCATCTCGACCACGGTCGTGACGTCCTGGAAGATGACGACGAAGCCGTCGGAGGCGCCGTCACTCTCCTTCAGCAAATAGACCGCGAGCCCCAGATGGCGATCGACGCCGTTCCGATTGCGAAAGGTGATGCGCGACCTCGGGTTCGGCCTGTCGATCTCCTGTCCCGCGCTCTCGGCGAGCGGCCGGATTCCGGGAATGACTTCCTCCACGTCGCTGCCCATGACTTCGGCGCAGGATCGACCGGTGATCCGCTCGGCTTCGGGATTGAACGAGGTGATCCGGAGGTCGTGGTCGGTCGTGAGCAATCCACTCATCAGGCTCTCGACCGTTCGCTGATGGAGATTCTCGAGGCGGCGCAGGTCGCTCGTCCGCTGGTGCAGCGCCGCCCCCGTGCGTCGAAGCTCGGAGGTGAGGAGGCTCGAGAGGATTGCGACGGTCGCGACCGCACCCGCGTTCACGAGCCAGGTCATCAGCAATGCGCCGACCGGCTCGGGCGGCGAGAGACCGAGGCTCGTCACCCAACCGTGGTATCCCGCGAACAGGATCCCGCCGTAGGCTGCGATCGAGATGGCCGCGGTCGCCAGCGCACCACGCGATTCGAAGAGGAATGCCGAGTAGGCGGCGACCAACACGTAGAGGAATGAAAAGACGGAATCCGAGCCACCGGAGAAGTGCACCAGTCCGGTGACGATCGCCACGTCGGTCACGACGTTCAGCGCAGCGTAGCCCCGGGGACTGAAGAAGCGATGCAGTACCACCCCGTAGACGATCGTCGCCGCAAATGCGAACGCGACCGTCGCGTAGAATCCACGCCACTCCGCCGTGGTGAAATCGCCGCCGGCCGATTCCAGTGCAAGCGTGACGACGAGGCTGACGACCGAGAGCGCGAGCCGTGCGCCCATCAGGGCGGCGATGCGATTCTCGAGGATCCGGTCGGCCTTCGAGCCGACCTCCCCTTCCGCCGCCTGCAAGGCGTTCGCGATCGCCGCGCGCGGCACGGCCGCCCGCTAGCCGATCGTGTCGGCGATCTTGAAGATCGGGAGGTACATCGCGATCAACAGGCCGCCGACGGTTCCGCCCAGGAACACCATCATCACGGGCTCGAGCAGCGCGGTGAGCGCGTCCACCGCGGTGTCGACTTCGTCGTCGTAGAAATCGGCGATCTTGCCGAGCATGGACTCCATCGCACCGGTCTCCTCACCCACCGCGATCATCTGGACCACCATTCCCGGGAACACCTCCGACTCGGACAGCGGCTCCGCGATGGTCTTGCCCTCGGAAATCGCCGCCTTCACGTCGAGGAGCGCTTCTTCGATCACGACGTTCCCGGCGGTCTTCGCCACGATGTCGAGACCGTCGAGGATCGGAACACCGCTGGCGATCATCGTTCCGAGCGTTCGGGTGAAGCGAGCGACCGCGACCTTTCGCAACAGAGGACCGAAGACGGGCGACTTGAGGAACAACGCGTCGGTCGATCGGCGGAAGTTGCGACTGCGTCGCCGCGCCTGGTTGAAGGCCGTCAACAGCAGGAAGACGATGACCAGAACCGGCCCGATCCACTCCTGAACGAAGTGGCTGATGTTCACGACGACCTGCGTCGGTCCCGGCAGCTGCCCGCCGAAGTCGGCGAACATCTTCTCGAAGGTCGGAATGACCTTGGTGAGCAGCAGGACGACGACGCCGATCGCGACCACCAGGACCGTCGTCGGATAGACCATCGCTCCGCGCACCTTGCGAGCCAGCGCATCCGCCTTCTCGAGGTACACGGCGAGACGGTTCAGGATCGTATCGAGAATACCGCCGATCTCGCCCGCGGCGACGAGGTTCACGTAGAGCGCATCGAAGGGCTTCTCGTGTTTTCCGAGAGCGTCCGCGAAGGTCGAACCCTGCTCGACATCCGCTCGCACCTCGCGGATGATCTCCTTGAAGGTGGAGTTGTCCTGCTGGTCCCCGAGAATCTGCAGGCACTGCACGAGCGGCAGACCGGCGTCGATCATCGTCGCGAACTGGCGAGTGAAGATCACCAATTCCTTGGTCTTGATGCCCGGCTTCAGGAACGGAAGGTACTCGGAGACATCCTTCGGCTTTACCTTGACGGATACCGGAAGGATGAGCTGGGCCTTGAGCTGGGCCATGACGGCCGCCTCGCTCGTCGCCTCGATCTCGCCCTTCTTGATGGCCCCCTGCCGACTCCTGCCCTTCCAGATGTAGACCGCCATAATCCTCCCCCTCCCGGCCCGTCCTAAGAGGACGCGCCCGTCGCCTGCCGACTCGCCAGGGCCGCTGATCCCCCGCCGGCCAACAGGTTTCGCAATTCTTCCGCGTCCGCGGTGCGCGACATAGCGGTCTCCATGCTGATCAACCGCCTCTGGTAGGCCTGCGCCAGCGACTGGTTCATCGTCTGCATGCCGAACTTCTCCTGACCGACCTGCATCGCCGAGTAGAGCTGGTGGATCTTGTCCTCGCGAATCAGGTTGCGGATGGCCGGGTTCGGCGTCATCACCTCGAGGACCATGGTCCGGCCCGGCCCGTTGGCGCGCGGCAGCAGGCTCTGGCACAGCACCCCTTCGAGCACGAACGACAGCTGGGCGCGAACCTGCGCCTGCTGGTACGGCGGGAACACGTCGACGATGCGGTTGATCGTCTGGACGCAGGAGTTCGTGTGCAACGTCGCGAAACAGAGGTGGCCCGTCTCGGCCACCGTCAAGGCGGCCTCGATCGTCTCCAGATCGCGCATCTCACCGATCAGCACCACGTCCGGGTCCTGGCGCAGGATGTACTTGAGCGCCTTCTTGAAGCTCTCGGTGTCGGCGCCGATCTCGCGCTGATTGACCACACAACCCTTGTGGTGGTGGAGATATTCGATCGGATCCTCGATCGTGACGATGTGCTCGTTCCGATTCGTGTTGATCCGATCGATCATCGTCGCGAGAGTCGTCGACTTCCCCGACCCGGTCGGCCCGGTGACCAGCACGAGGCCGCGCGGCTTTTCGGCGAGTTCGGAGACGACCTTGGGCAGATTGAGCTCCTCGAACGTCTTGATCTTGAACGGGATCGCCCGAAAGGCTCCCGCCACGTTTCCGCGTTGAATGAACACGTTGGCGCGAAACCGGGAGAGCTTCTGGACACTGAACGAAAGGTCGAGCTCGTTCGTTTCCTCGAAGCGATGCTTCTGGGAATCCGTCAGGACGGAGTAACAGATCTGCTTCGTTTCCGGCGGCGACAGCGGCGGCATCCGCAGTGGATGAAGCTTCCCGTCGATCCGAAGCTGCGGTGCGGTCCCGCTGGTGATGTGCAGGTCGCTCGCGCCCTTCTCGATCATCGCCTTCAAGAGCTGGTGCATGTTGGCCATCGATCGACTTCTCCTAGTGATCCGCGGCAGAGACGCGAAAGACTTCGCTCAGATTCGTGACGCCATCCGCGAACTTCGCGAGGGCCGCCTGCCTCAACGTCTTCATGCCGAGCCGCACCGCCTCTCGTTTCAGCTCGAGTGATGATGCACCGTTCAAGACGAATTCCTTCAGCTCTTCCTGGAGCTGCATGACTTCATAGATCGCGAGCCGGCCCTTGAAACCGGTGTCCGAGCACAGGCTGCAACCACGGCCCGTGACGGGAACGACGCTGCGCGCCTGCTCCTCGCTCATTCCGGCCTCGATCAACGCTTCGGGTGTGACCTCCACGTCGGTCTCCTTGCACTCTTCACAGACACGTCGCGCGAGCCTCTGGGCGACGATGCAGTTGACCGAGGATGCAACCAGGAACGGCTCGATCCCCATGTTGAGCAGGCGATTGACCGTCGACGGCGCATCGTTGGTGTGAAGGGTCGAAAGCACCATGTGGCCCGTGAGAGCGGCCTTGACCGCGATCTCGGCGGTTTCGAAGTCGCGAATCTCACCGACCATGATGATGTCGGGGTCCTGGCGCAG
>Ga0210064_1000722_pt1 | contig 15366 bp, 10 predicted proteins | sample Muzzi_CordC_D2_FD_185531 | JGI IMG/M metagenome (GOLD analysis project Ga0210064, IMG submission 185531) | Wetland microbial communities from San Francisco Bay, California, USA, that impact long-term carbon sequestration - Muzzi_CordC_D2 (SPAdes) | ecosystem: Environmental > Aquatic > Marine >...
CTTCGGACCCGAACACCCGGAGATCTACGGCATCCGATCACGCCCGTTGCGCGGGTGCAAACCCGTCACTGGCCTCGTCGCCATCAGCGTAAACGTTCGGCGTCGACTCTATTCTCCGAACGGTGCCATGGGTCGACCGCCCGAGGGCTGCTTCGACTGGTTGACCGAGCGCGACATCGTGGCACGGCCGGGCTACTCGATTCTCGTCTACGAGATCCCGGACTCCTGACCTGCACCCGGCCGGGACGTTCTTCCGCACGTGAGCCCTATGGTAGAATCGGCCCGGCGCCTGTCGTGAAGAATCTGATCAACATGGACCCGTACGATTACCAGGACTCACCGCGACCGGTGGGCGTGAAGCTCGAGGCTTCGCCGGCGTCCCGCCATGCGGCAACGCCGGCTCGGCTGCCCGATCAGCACGAATTTCGGCAGGCGGAATGAGGGATCCCGGCGAAGATCGCGCTGAGACACCCGTCGAGCGCAATCTGCCTTCCGGAATGCTCTCACCCGAGGAGGTGGAAGCACGTCTCGCCGAGCAGGGCCCGGGGTCGCTCCCGAAGCGTCTGCGCGACGCGGCCGAGGAGTGGATCTACGACCTGAATGCGCGGGGACACTGGCTGTTCGGTGTCTACGAGTGGCTCAACGTGCAGTGCGCGCGCATGGTGTTCCGCGGAGTGCGTCGCCGCGCGATGCATTACACCGCGACACTCGAAGGCAAGCAGGGAAGCGCCGAAATGCGCTTCCTGACCCCGGCCGACGAGGCGGAGTTCGCGAGCCTGCTGAGCCGCTTCGATTTCGCCCACCAACCACCGCATGCGCTCGACGCAGTGACGGCGGGGCGTGTGTTGCGGCGCGCCAGCTATCTGCCCTTCGGCATCTTCCATGAAGGCGAGCTCGTGGGCTACGTGCTCGTCCGCTATCTCGCACCGCGAAGCGCCTTCACGGGGGTCTGGTCGATTCCATCCGTATACAACAAGGGCTTCAGCCAGGCTGCCGTCGCAGCGACTCACCCCTTCATGCGCTCGCAGTGGTTGAACGACTACGTCACGGTGCCCCTCGACAACGTCTGGTCGCTGCAAGGCGCCCAGTGGGCGGGCTGGCGGATCGTCCGAAGCAACAAGCGCTTCCACGTGCTGCTCCGCCCGGCGGAGCTTCCCAGGCAAGCTTGAGCGCACGCCCGCGGCGACGAGAACGGAACGAACGAACCGACCCTCGGCGCGGCAGACGGGCGACGCCTACTCCGTTCGAGGAATCCGCCCGCTGGCGCCAGCCAGGCGCGAGCGAATCTCGGCGTGGCGTTCGCGCGTCAGGTCGTAACGAATGAAGAGGACGAACGAGAGGCCGATCAGCGCGAGAATGACTCCGCCCGAGATCATGCCGAGCAGCTTCGAAATCTCGGGCGATGCGGCGGCCGGGTCCAGCCCCTTGTAGAGGCCGACGTAGTCGTAGGCGGCGCCCGCAATCACGATTCCGAGCCCGCCGGCGGCCTTGGTCGCGAACGACAGGGCGCCGAAGAAGATCCCCTCCCGCCGCCGACCGAACTCCAGCTCGTCCTCATCCGTGATGTCGGCCATCATCGAGCCGACGACCACCATCGCGGATGCGATTCCGAACGAGTACGCGAAGCTGATCGCCATCAGGGTCGGAATGTAGATCGGCGTATCCTCAGCGGGGAACACTCCGTTCGCCTTCAGCAACATCGGCGGCGCCGAGAAGACCATGAAGCAGGACAAACCTGCGAGGAAGGTCGGCTTCTTGTCGGTTCGCTCGGCAACCCTCTTCCAGAACGCCATGCCGCCGAGACTTCCGAAGACGAGGGTGATGCCGAGCAGGCCCTGCGTCTCGATGCTGATGTGCCAGAAATAGAGGGCGTTGTGGGTTCCGAGCGCGGTCGTCACACCGAAGGCGAGATAACAAAGCGTGAATCCGAAGAAGAGCGCGCGGAACGAGCCGAGTGACAAGGCTTCGCGCATGTCGCCGAACATGCTGGCCCAGAGACTTCGACCGGCCGCGATTCCATCGGGCCCCCGGAGGAACGGGATCCGATCGCGCGTTCCCCAGGCGCTGCCGAACACGGCCAGCGCCATGATCACGGCGAACAACGCAGCGAAGTAGGTGTACGGCAGCGGGTTGAGCCTGACGTCGGGGTATTCGGTGCTCTTCATCACGGCCAACAGCGAGAAATAGCCGGCCACGACGAGGGTCGTCCCGATCAGCGAAGCGATCGACCGCGAGGTCACGACCCGCGTGCGCTCGTCGAAATCCTCGGTGAGCTCCGCGCCGAGGGCCATGTGGGGAACGTGGAACAGCGTCATCGAAGCGCGGGTGAGCACGGCGAACAAGACCAGCCAGCCGAACAGCGCCCACTGTCCGGTCACGCGGAGAGTCGCCGCGATGCCTTCGGGCGGAACGAAGACCAGATAGAAGAACAAGCCCAACGGCAGGGAGGAAAGGAACAGGAAGGGGTGGCGGCGTCCCCAACGCGAACGAGTGCGGTCCGACAGCACCGCCACCAACGGATCGGTGACGGCGTCGAATACCAGCGCGATCATCAGGGCCGCGCCCGCAAACGCCCCCGACAAGCCGAGCACCGACGTGTAGTAGAACAACAGGCACGACGCGAAGCCGTAGTTCTTGATCCCCTCGGCCGCCTGGCCCAACCCATACCAGCCCACCGTCGACTTCGGCAGCGGGCCTTTCGCGGCGATTCGAGGAGCTTCGCGACGGTCGGTCGCTGTTCCGGTCTTCATTCGTCTCGAAGGATTTCGGTCGGTTTCCGGTGGGCCGAATCGCATTGATCGCGTATCCATCGCCCGCCGATGTCGGGCGCCAGGCGGGGCCCCGACGGTATGCTCGCAGGGTCGACCGGAGAACCTCCATCGGGAGCACCGCCGCATGGCGAAGATCGTCGGAGCACTGATTCTAGCGATCCCCGTCCTGGCGGCGACCACCCTGCTCTGGTCTCACTGGTCGATCCGGACCATCGAGCCCGAGCTGCCGAAAGTCGAACAGATTCTCGCGGTCGGCACCGATTCGGCCGACCTCCCCGTGGATCTACGCCTGCTCGACACCGCGAGCCAGGCCATGCCGCGCAGCGGTGTGATCGAGCGCTCGCTGGACCCCGATCCCGAGGCCGAATACGTAATGGCCTTCCCCGCGTTCGCACTCGAATGGGCCGACGGCCGGATCTTCCTGATCGACCTCGGCATGGAACGCGCGAGCGCGCTCTCGTTCGGGAAGCCGGCCGAACGCGTACTCGCCGCGGATCCGATCGAATTCCACGGGGATGTCGCCCAACTCCTCGGAAGCTCGATCGATCGCGTCGCGGGGGTGGGCCAGAGCCACCTCCACAGCGATCACACGGACGGCGCGATCCGGCTGTGCGCGGCCGCCGGAAGAGCGATCCGGTTGTTCCAGACGCCGTTACAGGCGGACCGGACGAACTACACCACTCGGCCCGGCCGAGCGAAAATCGAGCGGGCGGGCTGCCTCGAGCCGACGCGCCTTTCCGGCGGACCGCTCCACCCGATTCCGGGCTTTCCCGGCCTCGGCGTATTTGCGACGGGCGGCCACACTCCCGGCTCGCAGGTCTTCGTAGCCCGAACCGCTGACACGATCGGCTCGCGGCTGTGGGTGTTCACCGGCGACCTCGCGAACAACATCGACGGCATTCGCCACAACCTGCCGAAGCCCACGCTCTACAGCCTGTTCGTCGTACCGGAGCACCGCGCCAGACTCGACGTCCTGCGGCGATTTCTCGCCGAACTGGAGCGACAACCCGGCGTCGATCTGCTCGTCTCCCACGATCTTCGACAGCTCGAAGCCATGGGTCTCGCAAGCGAGCGGCTGAAGCCCTGATCGGCTCCGCGCTCCGGCTCGGATCGCACTACTCGACGTAACCGAGCTCGCGCAGATGATCCAGCTGTTCGTCGCCGAGATCGAACGAGCGGGCGGCGACGGCCGGCAGCGAGCGGTGCCGCTCGAGCGCGGCGAGCAGATCGGCCCGCGCAGCCAGAACACGGTCGTCGCGGTCGTCGAATCGATCGTGCTGCTCGCTCGGATCCGTCGCGAGGTCGTAGAGCTCGTAGCCTCCGTCGTCGAGACGAAAGATCAGCTTCCAGTCGTCCCGTGCGACCGCGATCTTCCGGCCGCTCTCGCCTCCCGCGAAGCAGCCTTCACTGAACACCTGGGTCGCGGCTGCGTCCGAACGTGCCGCTGCGAGCAGGCTGCTCCCCTGAAAGCGGCTTCCCTCCACCCCCGCGATCTCCGCGAGCGTCGCAGGCACGCTCGCCACCTCCACCCGACTCCGGATCCGTCGGCCTCGCAATGCTTCCGGAACCGCGCCGCCGATCACGAGCGGCACGTGGATCAGCTCCTCGTAGACGTCCTTGCCGTGGAAGTATCGACCGCGCTCCATGAAGGCCTCGCCGTGGTCCGCCGTCACGACGATCAGGGTTTCGTCCGCTAGACCGAGCCGGGCGAGAGCCCCGAGCAAGCGGCCGAGCGCCGCATCGAAAAAGGCGATCTCTTCGTCGTAGACCGCGACTGCGAAGTCGTGATCGTCTTTCGTCAGCTTTCCGTGCTCGTGCAGACGCTTCAGGTGCCCCATCCGGATCGACGGTGAATCGAGTTGCCCCGAATAGGATCCCGCGAAGCCGAACTCCGGGTGACGGACGTAGCTGAAATGCGGATCGAAGTAGTGGAGCCACAGGAAGAAGGGGGCGGTCGAACCGGATCGCGAAAAGTCCTCGAGGATTCCGGACGCGACATCGTTGATCGCGCTCGATGTCACGGCGTCGTGACCGCGAATCTGCGACTCGTCGAAGCGGTCGAAACCCTGCGCGAATCCACGCCGGCTACCCGCGAAGACGTGCGAGCTGACGGCGGCGGTCCGGTAGCCGGCGTCGCGCAACACTTCGGCGATCGTCACGACGTCATCGGAAAGTCCGCCTTCCTTCAGCAGCGCACCGTGCTGGGATGGGTAGAGCGAGGTGTGGAGCGAGGCGAGCGACGGCAACGTCCACGGGGCCTGAGACCACGCCCGCTCGAACACGATCCCGTCGGCCGCCAGGCGCGCGAGATTCGGAGCCGTCGTGCGTTCGTAGCCGTACAGATCGAGATGATCGGCGCGCAGCGTGTCGACCGAGATCAAGAGCAGGTTCGGCCGGCCCTCGGCGGGCGATTTCGGCCCCGGCTCTTCCGCACAGCCGATCGCGAGAGCGATGAGTAGCGAGATCGGAATCGACAGGGAACGGATCACGGTGGCGGAACGTCTCCGGTTCGAACTCTCACGATTTCGTCTGCGAGAGCGCCCGCAACGACATCGATCCCGTGGCGCGTCAAGTGGTCGACGTCGTCCGAGAACATCTTCGGCGAATCGTGGTGGGCGAGTCTCAGGAAACGCACTCCCGGCGAATCCGTTATCGCGCGTTCGATCACGGCGAAGTTCCGCTCGAGATCGAGTTCGCGGCCCTTGCGGCGCTGTGCGATCGCGTTCGCCGGTTCGCTGTAGTAGAGCACCTCGATACCGTTTCGGCTCGCGAGATCGTTGATCAACCGATAGGCCTCGAAGAGCGGATGATCGGCGGCGATCGCGGTGATCCAACGCTCGTATTCATCCGGCTCCGCTTCGCCGATCCGTGCCCCCCGACCGAACAGTCGCCTCGTGATCACGTATTCGACTCGCTCCCACTCGGCGTCGAACCAGACCTTGGCCCCGCGCAGCAGATGCGCGACGCGCCCATCGAACAAGCCCGCGTCGACGCCCCGAAGGCCCCAGCCGACGACGGAAAGCTCGCGCCCCGCGACCGAAAGATTCCGAGCGCGCAGCAGCTCCACGAACGACGGATAGTGGTCCATCTCGTGAAAGCGATAGCCTTCGTTATGGAGCCACCAGTCCGAAAAACTTCGCGTCCCGACCGGGATGACCACGAGGTCCGGCCTCTCGCGGACGACGCGGTTCAGCAGCAGATAGAAGTCGAAGGCATTGAGTGCCCCGCCCGAGACACCGGACACCTCGACGTCGCGATAGCCCCGCTTTGCAATCGCTCGCCCGAGTGCGGGCAACATTCGCCCGGATCGCGGCAGCGACCAATAGTGCGTCGAATCGCCCATCAGGAAGACCCGGAACTTCGAATCGTCCGCTTCGCCCCATCCCGCCGAGGCGAAATGCTCTTCCATCAGTCGAAGCCGTGTGGTCTTCACCGGATCCTTCTGGCCGAGGGCTGCCAGCGCTCCACCCGAGACCCGGGCCAGCACGAGCGGAAACGCGATGAGGCCGGCGGCGAACAGCGAGAGCGCCAGCGCGACCCGAAGCGCCGGCGGCAGCGAGAGATTCGTGACGACGAACAGCCGCAGTCCGAGCAACGCGGCTGCGGCCGCGAACAACGAGATCCAGCGGAACGGGCCGAGCGGAACCTCGTGCCGAAGCTCGAGCAGCATCGTGCGATCGCTCGGCCCGGTCAGGCCGACGATGTTCGACCCGGCGACGAAGGAAACGCCGGTCGCGATTCGGTGCCGCTCGAAGTCCGCTCGCTTCGAACCGGTGCGCTGGAAGAAGGCCATCGCGCTCGTAGGCCGGCCGTTCACCTGCAGCGCCATCGGCTGTGCTGCGCGGTTGCTCGAAATACCGTAGACGCTGTAGCGACCTGCGCGCTCCAATGGAAAGGAGACGAAGAGCGACTGCTCCGCAGCGGTTCCGCCCATCGCCATCGGCTGGGCGCGAATCGTCCCCTTCGGGATCTCGAACTCGGCCTTCGCGCGAAGACGAGTGAGTTGGACCACGACCGGATCGCCTTCGAGCGCGGGAAACGAGCCGTCCCAGAGGGATGGAAACGCCATGCACAGCAGTGCAGCGACGACGACGGCGGGGCGGGCGGGGATCCGGAGGCGTGAAGACATCGACATACTCAGAACTGAAAGTAGATGAACTGCGTGGTCTTGGACGCCAGGAAGAAGATCCCGATCGCGGTAGCGAGCCAGGCCCCGACCTGGACGTCGAGCGATTTCTCGTTCCAGGCCCGTGTGAGCCCCGTCGATGCGGCGAGCAGATGGGACGCAAAGCCGACCGCCAAAACGACGAGCACCAACGGCCGCACGGCTTCGACGGGCGTCTCGAAATCCAGGAACGCTCCATAGACCGTCATCGCGTCGGAGAGGGATCGTGCTCGGAACAGCACCCAGCCCGCGCAAACGCCGTGGAAGGTGAGCAGGACCGACACCACCCCGGGCATCCGGAAGCCGCGACGCTCACGGAAGAATGCCCGGTGAACCACCAGCCAGGCGCCGTGAAAGGCGCCCCAGAGCACGAACCCCCAGGCGGCACCGTGCCACAGGCCGCCGAGCAGCATCGTGATTGCGAGATTCAAATACGTCCGCCCGCGGGTGGTGCGCGAGCCGCCGAGCGAGATGTAGAGATAGTCTCGCAACCAGGTCGACAAGCTGATGTGCCAGCGGTTCCAGAAGTCGGAAGGTCCGCGCGCGAGATACGGCAGACGGAAATTGGCCGGTATCGCGAACCCGAGCGTCCTGGCGACCCCGATCGCGATGTCGCTGTAGCCGCTGAAGTCGAAGTAGATCTGGAAAGCATAGGCATAGATCGCGAGCCAGTGGTTCACCGCACCGAAGGAACCGGGGTCGGCGTAGACCAGATCGACGTATGCCGCGAGGACGTCGGCGCAGAGAATCTTCTTGGCAAAGCCGCGGGCGATCTGATCGAACCCGGAGAGCAACTCGTCGGACGAAGCGCTGCGATTCTCGGCGAGCTGGGGCAGGAACTCTCGGGAGCGGATGATCGGGCCGGCGACCAGCTGGGGAAAGAACGAAACGTAGAGGGCGAAGTCGAGAGCGCTTCGGCTCACCGCCCGGCGATCACGATAAACGTCGATCGTGTAGCTGAGCGACTGAAAGGTATAGAACGAGATTCCGAGCGGGAGCACCAGGCTCCTCACGAAATCGGGATATGCGAAGGGCGGCTCGGTGGCGATCCAGAAGTTCGACAGCAGGAAATCGCTGTACTTGAAGAACGCGAGCACACCGAGATTGCCGACACAGCTGGCCACCAGCCAGCTGCGGCGGACGGTAGCGGAGTCGGAGAGTGCGATGCGGCGGCCGGAAACGAAGTCGAGCGCGGTGGAGAAGATCAGCAGAACGACGTAGGGCGGATTCCACGCCATGTAGAAGCAGTAGCTGGCCAGCAGCAGCAGCCACTTGCGCAGCGTCCAGCGGGCGTGCAGCAGCGCGTAGAGCGCAAACACGATTGCGTAGAAGAAGACGAACTCGAGCGAATTGAACAGCAACCGGCGCCCCTGTCGGCGAATGCGCCCCGCAGTGTACGCGAGATCCGGAGGGTGCGGGGCGGTATCGACGCCGGCGCGCAGAAGCGATTCCGGTCGGAATGCCTGCTCCGCAGCTCTGCGCGAACGGTCGGGCCGACTGCACGAGAAGTTTGCGGGCGCGCGCTGGTTTGCGACGATGCCGGTCAGCCATGCGTGCCCTGTATTTCGACGGCGAAGCCGCTCGCGTCCAATCCGTTCCGGAGCCGGAAGACTTTCCCGACTCCGCGCTGGTACGCGTCTCGCTTGCAGGTGTCTGTGACACCGACCTCCAGCTCGTGAAGGGCTATATGGATTTTCGGGGCGTGCTGGGGCACGAGTTCGTCGGGACCGTGTGCGAAGGACCGGGCGAACTGCTCGATCGGCGCGTCGTCGGCGAGATCAATTTCGCCTGCCGGAGCTGCGCGTTCTGCGAGACAGGGCTCGAACGCCACTGCCCCAACCGCCGCGTAATGGGAATTCTCGACGCAGACGGTGCGTTCGCGGAGTACGTTCGCGTGCCGGTCGCGAACCTGCATCCCGTCCCGGAGTCGGTGACCGATGAAGCTGCGGTCTTCGCCGAGCCGCTCGCTGCTGCGTTCGAGATCCTCGAGCAGATCGATGTGCCGGCCGGATCCGACTGCCTGGTGCTCGGCGACGGCAAGCTGGGATTGTTGATCGCGCAAGTGCTTCGCAGCGTCGGCGCGCGAGTTCGGCTGGTCGGGAAGCACCGTGAGAAGCTCGCGATTGCGCATCGCCTCGGAATCGAGACCATCGCCCACGAAGATCATCGCCCGGAGCCGACTTCCCTGGTCGTAGAAGCCACCGGGCGTAGCGACGGCTTCGATCGCGCGATCGCGGCCGTGAAGCCGCGCGGAACCATCGTGCTCAAGACCACGGTCGCCGCGCACGCAGAGATCGATCTCGCACCGCTCGTCATCAACGAGATCCAGGTAGTCGGCTCGCGTTGCGGCCCGTTTCCGCCCGCCATGCGCGCACTCGAGAACGGGTCGGTGGACGTCGCATCGCTGATCCACGAGCGCGTCGGGCTGGCGGACGCCCAGGAAGCGCTGCGGATCGCCGCATCGCCGGGAGCCCTCAAGGTCCTGATCGAAGCCGGCTGACCTCCGGCCCGAGCCCGCGCGTTGCGGCGAACGGCGAGATGCGCGGGCTCGGGCCGGGAGCAGCCTTGGCCTATTCTTCGACGCGCGCCGCCAGGATTCGATCGAGCCGCGTCTGCATCCGACGGAGATGCACCGTCTTTCCGCCGTGGACCATCACGAGCCCAGCCTTCGCGCCCTTCGGCTTCTTCACGTTCTTGATCGGAACGACGTGCACGTCCGCACGCGTCGCGTTCTTCGCCTTCGAGAAATGCACCGCCAGCTCGCACGCGTCGAGTACCGAGTCGGAAGGCGGATCCTGCTTCCCGCCCGTCCGCAGGATCACGTGGCTTCCCGGAGCGCCGTCGAGGTGAAAGAACAGGTCGTTCCCGACGGCGAGCCGAGTCGTGAGGAAATCGTTGCCGGCGTCGTTCCGGCCGACCCAGATTTCGAGGCCGTCCCCGGTACGGTAGCGGCGCGGCATCAAGCGCAGGGGAACCATGCGCTTTCCTAGCTTCACCTCCGTCGAACCGCTCGAGCGCGATGCCGCCGCCGCTTCCTTGGGCTCGTACTTCTTCAACAGCTTTGCAACCGGCGCACGCGCCGAGAATGCCTCGAGCGCCGCAGCGTCGTCCGCAACGCCCCGTAGTTCGTCTTCGAGCGCCTCGACCGCACCGCAGGCCGACCGCACCTCCGCGTGTTGTGCGCCCGCCTTGGTGAGACCGCGAACCGCCTTGTGGTAACGCTTGAAGATCCGTTCGAGGTTCTCGGACGGCGTGAGCATCGGGTCGAGCGGAATCACCACCGACTCGCCGGTGGTGAAGTCGGTCGCCGCGACTTCGAGGTCGCCCTTCTTGACGCGCGGCAGGACGCTCTTCAGCAGCTCTCCGGAGCGTTCGAGCGAAACCGCCCGCTCCGCATCCGCGAGCGACCGCGCGATCTTCTCGAGCTTGCGTTCGAGCGTCTTGCGCTCCTTTCGGAGCGAGCGCTCGAGAGCCAGGTGCAGGCGATGGTGCTCATCCTGCTCCACTTCGGACGCATAGTGGCGCTCGATCTCGAACAGGTATCGGTCGTCCGATGCGGTCGCGAAGCGATCTCCTCCGGACGTCGGCGGACGCGACTCGGGCGACGTCCAGACGCTTCCCGGCGACAATTCGGGACGTGTTTCGGCGAGCGGGCGCATCGCGGTGATCACGACGCCGCCGTCGTCGAGCAGGACGATGTTGCTCTTGCGGCCGAAGATCGCGAGCAGGAGATCGCAGTCGCCCTCGCGGCTGCGCAAGCGCATTGCAAGCTGCCGGTCGTCGCCGATCAGGCGGAAGCCCCCGATTTCCGCATTCATCACGTGAGCGCGCAGATACTGGGTGAACGCGGGCGGTGTCTCGAGCTTGGCGGGTTCGCGCGGGACGAGCCCGACGCGAGCACAGCCCGCACGGCACGAGAGGACCAGGTGATGCTTCACGCCTTCGCCGTCCGCGTGCCCCCATGTCGACAGCACCAGCGTCGCAGCATCCGGTTGCGAGGCCGCCTGTACCCGGTGGCCTCGAAGGCGCGCTTCGAGCAACGGCACCGCCCGTCGCAACTCGTCGAGACTGAGCACCGGCCTTCATCCCCGTATTCGGCGCGAATTCGTCCGCGCTACTTCTGACATTTCGGACAGTAATGGGTACCGCGCTGAGCGATCACCCGCTTGCAAACCGCGCTTCCACATTCGAAACAGGGTTCGCCCTCGCGTGCATAGACGTGCCGCTCGAACTGGTAGGCGCCGTCGCGGCCGTCCGGCGCGACGTAGTCGCGAATGCTCGACCCGCCGGTCTCGATCGAGCGCCGCAGGACCCGTCGGACCGCCGCCGCGATCAGATCGCACTCTCGGCGCGTCAACCGCTCGGCGCGGCGCCCGGGCCGCACCCGGGCCAGGAAGAGCGCCTCATCGGCATAGATGTTCCCCACGCCGGCCATCAAGCTCTGGTCGAGGAGCAGCCGCTTGACCGGCACGCGCCGCTTGCGCGATGCGCGGAAGATCCGCTCACCGCCGACTTCGAGGGCGTCGGGGCCGAGGCGCGCGAGCCGAGGGTGCTGTTCGTCGGGTGCGAGCAACAACAATTTCCCGAACTTCCGGACGTCGCGGAAGTAGATCCCCGGTCCGTCGTCGTCGAACGCGAGCCGGAAGTGGGTGTGCTCGTCCGGTCGGAATTCCGCCTGCTCCTCGGGCGCGAGCGCCTGCCGGGTCGATGCCGCCAGCAGGCGTACGCTGCTGGCATTCTGGCTGAAGAGCTGGCCCGTCATTCCGAGGTGGATGACGAGCCGGCGGCGATCGTCGAGCTCGGCGATCAGGTACTTGCCGAGACGCCCCAGCGCCGTGGTGGTTCGCCCCCGCAGGCTGCGCCGCAGCGCCTCGGGAGGCGTGATGAACAGGTAGCTGGCCGCCGTGGTGCGAACCGTGCGGATCCGGCGTCCGACCAGCTGGGGCTCGATGCGGCGGCGCGTGACTTCGACTTCGGGCAGTTCGGGCACGCCGGAGGGGTAGCGTGGGTCGTTTCCGTCGGCACGGATCGGCGGGCGAGTCGTCGACCGGGCGGGCTCGCGTTTCAGTGGTGCGCGCGTTCGACCGATAACGCGCGGAACGAGCACCGCTTTCGGAGCAAGCGAAAACCTATGAGCAGAAACCGGAATTCGATCTTCTCGCAGAAGCTCGATCGCATCGTCTACACGACCTATTTCCTCGGCGCGATCGTGCCGCTGATCGCGCTCGCCGTCCTCACCAATACGTTCGTGCTGCCCTCGCTCACGGATCGGCTGGCGTGGTCCGGCCTGGTGGCGCTGGTCTTCTCGGTCGGCTCGTTGTCGCTCGCCTCCTTCCTCGCACTGCGCCGAACGATGCACCGAACGCTCGACCGCATGAACTCCGACAATCGACGACTCACGGCGCTGCTCGAAGCTTCGGGCCGGCTGTCGAATGCCACCCACGAAGCCGAAGCCGCCGCAACCTCGGTGCGCTGCGCATTCGAACTCGCGGGCGCGACGGCGGCATACATGTTCCTGACGGGGGACGACGACAAGCCGCCGACCTTGATCGAATCTCTCGGCAACACCTCCAACGAAATCCTCCAGAAGCATTCCGCTCCGATCGACGAGCTGCTGAAGCTCGTGATGAGCCAGGGGCAACCCGCGATCAAAGGTCCCGAGGAGGGCCGATCCTGGGGCGATACCGCGGCTGCCGTGATTCCGCTCGCGGGCGACGATCTTCCGATCGGGGCGCTCGTCGTGATTCGAACGGACGCCGAAGGACCGCTCGACGCCACACGTATCGACGCCCTGTCGACCCTCGCTGCGCTCGCCTCCGTTTCGATGCGCAACTCCGACTTGCGAGACGCCCAGCGAAACTTCTTCTCCCACGTGACCGAACTGCTCGTGAACGCCCTCGACTCGCACCTCCAACACCAGAACGGGCACGGCAGCCGTGTCGCGCAATACGCGAACCGGGTCGGGCGGGAGCTGCAGCTCGACGAGAAGCAGCTGCAACGGCTCCACTTCGCGGCGCTGCTGCACGACATCGGCATGCTGCGGATCGACCGCTCGCTGCTGCTCAACGCATCCGCATGCGCGAAGCACCCGACCATCGGCGCGCGCATGCTCGAGCGAATCAGGCTGTGGCGGGATCTCGCACCGATCGTGCTTCACCACCACGAGCATTTCGACGGCCGAGGCTATCCCCAATGCATCGAGGGCGAGGCCATCCCGCTCGAGGCGCGGATCATCGCGGTCTGCGAGGCCTTCGACGTGATGGTGAGCAACTCGAGCTACAAGGTCGCGCTGGACGCATCAAACGCCGTCAAGGAGCTCGACGACTGCAAGGGCACGCAGTTCGACCCGCGGATCGTCGAAACCTTCATCGACCTCCTCGAACGAGGCGTGATCGAGCCGATGTCGAGCTAGCCGGAACCACCACCGAAACACCGGCCGCGCAAACGGCCTGCGCGCAGCTGGCGGGGTGCTGAAAAGGGCCGGTTCGGTTGGATCCGCGCGAGCTTGGGCATGGACGACGCGGCACCCGGCTAGGCACTCGCGACCGTGAGACCGACCGTCAGCACCTCTCCGTCGATCGCGATTTCGCGCACCTCCGCCCCGTCCACCGGCGCGACCCCGACTTCGACCTCCAACGCGAGCACGTCGCTCGCGAGTGCATCGACGCGCGGGCGCACCGCTGCCAGCAGCCCCGCGCCCCCGGCGAGCGTCAGGCGTATCCGCGTCGTGTACTCGAGGTCGAGCTCCTTTCGGAGCGACTGAACGCGGTTCAGCACCTCGCGGTAGAGACCCTCTTCGACCAGATCCGGAGTGAGCGCAGTACGGAGCACCACGACACCGGCTGCTCCCGACGCGGCCGCAAAGCCCTCCTTCGCTTCGAGCGTCACGCCGATCTCGTCGGCGCTGAGCTCGAAGGTCTCGCCGGCGAGTTCGATCGGCACGACGCCGTCGGCGTCGATCGCGGCCAGCAACTCCGCGCCATCCGCCTCGGCGAGCGCCTTCTTGAGTGCGGGCATCCGCTTGCCGACGCGCGGCCCCAGCGCGCGGAAGTTCGGCTTCACCTGGCAGGTCACGTATTCGTCCGCGCTGCGCACGAAGTGGACCTCGCGCACGTTGAGTTCGTCGCGGATGAGCTCGATGTGTTCGCTCAGCAACGGTTCCATCTCGGGCTCGGCGAGTACGACTTCCGCAGCCTCGAGCGGCTGGCGTACGCGCAGCTTGTTCGCCGTGCGCACCTGGAGCCCGGACGAGACCAGTTGACGCACGGCGCGCATCACGCGCGACAGTCCCGAATCGATCGCAGCCTCGTCGGGCCGGGGATAGTCACAGAAGTGGACACTCTGCTCGGAAGAGTCGGAATTCGGGCGACGCACCAGGTTCTGCCACATTTCCTCGGCCGCGAACGGCAGGAAGGGCGCGAGCAGTCTAGCGAGTGTGACGAGGCATTCGTACAACGTCCAATGGACGTCGAGCTTGTCGGGCTCGAGGCCGGGCGCCCAGAATCGGTCGCGGTTCCGGCGCACGTACCAGTTCGACAATGCATCGACGAAATCGGTCAACACACCGGTCGCCTCGTAGAGGCGATAGGCGTCCATGTTCTCCGTCACCGTGCGCGTCGCCAGCGCGAGCTCGGAGAGGATCCAGCGGTCGATCTGCGCCCTTTCCGCAGCGGGCCGCCGGCCCGCCAGGCACGCGGCATCCGCGGGGTCGAAGCCGTCGATGTTCGCGTAGATGCTGAAGAACGCGTAGACGTTGCGGAGCTTGAGCGGCAGTTCGCGTTGCTGGGTCCGAACGCCGTGCAGCGAGTGGCGCGTCGGGTTCCAGGGCGGGTTCGAGGAGTAGAAGAACCAGCGGAACGCGTCCGCACCCGGCGCCGGCGAACTCGGGTCCTCGACCCAGAGCTTCTGCGAGACCGGCAGCCCGGGAACCTCGCGCGGCAGCGTGTCACGGCCCGACGGTGCGACCTCGGAGCCGAGTGCTTCGCGGTCCGCATGCGAAATCGCGATCACGCGGCGCGGCAACGGGCCCGGGCGCAGCTCGATTTCGCGTGCCGCGTCGGGCGCGTCGCCGCGGTACAGCAGCACCCTCGCACTCTCGCCCCGCAGGTCCAGGCCCTCGTAGTCTTCGCGCGCCACCACCGCAGTGCCCGCTTCGACCGCTTCGTCACCCGCTTCGAGCACCGCGAACTCGAGCCGCACGCGGTCGAGAATGATCTCGGGCGGCGTGTAGTTTCCCTTGCTCTTCGACTCCTTCTTGCCGTTGCGATCCGCTACGTGCCCGAGCACGATGCACGTCCTGTAGGGACGGGGCAGCCCGCGATCGGCGAACAGCAGCGTCGAAATCCACAGCAACGAGTTGAACCATCCGCGCGTCTGGTCGATCGCCTCCGAGATGAAATCGGCGGGATAGGCGGCGTCGAACTCCTCGCG
>Ga0210064_1000723_pt1 | contig 15361 bp, 10 predicted proteins | sample Muzzi_CordC_D2_FD_185531 | JGI IMG/M metagenome (GOLD analysis project Ga0210064, IMG submission 185531) | Wetland microbial communities from San Francisco Bay, California, USA, that impact long-term carbon sequestration - Muzzi_CordC_D2 (SPAdes) | ecosystem: Environmental > Aquatic > Marine >...
CCGGCTTCGCTCGCAAAGCCCGCGGTCAAGCCGCGGTTGTAGAGATCGCATGCCAGCCGATAACGCGGGTCGTAGGGACTCGGAGTGTGCGCGTCGTCTTCGGGAAACAGGAACGCGTAGGCGTAGATCGCCGAAGCGAGAAAGTACGCCCGGTCGCCGCCGGTCTCGGCTTGCCGGAACGACGCCTCCGCGAGTGCGAAGAGGACGTCCGGCCGAGGCTGCGGCTGAGCCCGCATGACTTCGTGCATGGCGGCCAGCGCCCGAACCGGCTCGGCGTCGAGCAGTTCGCGGAGATCGTGGTGTTCGAACGCGATCACGGTCGGCTCGCTCAATCGTCCGCTCGAAAGCACGTTCCGAGTGAGCGTCCGGTGCACCGTGCGCGGGTCGACGCGACTGACGCCGACCGGAGTCGCGCAGCCCGTCGCCAACAACACGAGGCAGAGCAGATACGTCGGCGATTTCGTCGCAATGCGGAGCAAGCGGCCTTCTCCCACGAAGTGCAGCAAGCTACACGCCAGGCTCCGACGGTTCCAGTCGGCCGCGCTCCGCCGGTCCGCCTACAAGGCCTTCTTCAGGATCTCGGCGATGCGCACGGCGGCGTGCCCGTCCCAGAGCGGCGGGGCCTGCCCGCTACCTGCCGCGCCGGCCAGGACGCGACGGTATGCCGACACGATTCGCTCGGGGTCGCGACCCGCCAGCTGATTGGTTCCCATCTCGACGGTCACCGGCCGCTCGGTGTTCTCCCGCAAGGTGATGCAGGGCACTTCCAGGATCGTCGTCTCCTCCTGGATTCCACCGGAGTCGGTCAGGACGACGCGCGCGGACGCCAGCAATCTCAGGAAGTCGAGGTAGCCGATCGGGTCGACCATCCGCAGGCCGCGCAGGCCGGCGCGGTCGGCGAGACCGAACCGCTCGAGCTTGTCGCGGGTTCGCGGGTGGGCCGGGAAGATCACGGGCATGTCCGACTGGACGACTTCGAGGGCGTCGAGCAGGCCGGAGAGGACTTCCGGATCGTCGACGTTGGAGGGACGGTGGAGCGTGAGCACCGCGTAGGACCGATCGGCGACGCCGAGCTCCTGCAGGATCCCGGAGCGCGCCGCCCGTTTCCGGTGTCGGAGCAGCGTGTCGATCATCACGTTGCCGACGAAGTGGATCTTCTCGGCGGGAATTCCTTCGCGCCGGAGGTTCGCGACGCCGCTCGGCTCCGAACAGAACAACAGGTCGCTGATGCCGTCCGTAAGAACGCGGTTGATCTCCTCCGGCATCCCGCGGTCGAAGCTCCGCAGCCCGGCCTCCACGTGGACGAGTTTGATTCCGAGCTTGACCGCCACGAGGCCACAGGCAATCGTGCTGTTCACGTCGCCGACCACGAGTACGGCGTCCGGACGATGCTCGAGCACGACCGGCTCGAAGGCCTTCATGATCTCGGCCGTTTGCACCGCGTGCGAGGCGCTGCCGACTCCAAGATTGATTTGCGGCTCCGGGATGCCGAGCTCGCGAAAGAAGAGATCGCTCATGTTGGCGTCGTAATGCTGACCGGTGTGGACGAGCAACGGCTCGATTCCTTCCACGTCGTCATAGGCCGCCATCAACGGAGCGATCTTCATCAGGTTCGGACGAGCGCCGACGACATTGACGATCTTCACGTCGGGTCCCCCGACCGCTCGCTTTCCGAATTCACCGATTCGCCTCGCCTTCCAGTCGCTTTCGGATCGGACCTGCGCGTTTCGGCGCCCGCTCGCTCGCGGTCCCGACTAGGCAGGCATCGGCAATCGAAGCGATGTTCGGGAGTGAAAAACTTCGGGCGGGGTGCATGACGGGCGGACTGCGGCGATTCGGCGAAGGGTCGCAGGGGAAACCCCACGAAAAAGTGCTTCCGGGGGCTCGATCTAGCGGTGTTCGAACAGCGCCAGGCAGTGCGACTGCGTCATCGGCAGCCGGTCGCGGAGCTTCCGGTTCCGCACGTCGCACGCGTCCGAGATCGAGTTGCGCTCGTGGACGTTCGTGGGAAAGAGCCGCGCACCGCAGCCGGGGCAGACGGCGTCGGGGCTGCGATTGTAGACGCCGGCGATGCGTTGCCGAACCATCAGCAGGCCGCGGTTGTAGTAGTGGCGCTGCGGCGCACCGCATTCGCGAAATTCGAGCAACCGCATGCCCGGCAGCAGCCGCTCGAGATCGCGCTTCGAGAAGCGACGCCGGTGCCCCGTCTGGTTGAAGCGGTGCCCGCAGACCGCGCACGGAAGGTTCTTCACCGCGAGCGTCTCCAGCAACGGCACGCCGACGAGCACGTATCTTCGGGCGACCCGTTGGATCTCCGCCAGACAGGCCTCGTAGACGCCGGCCGGCAGGTGCTCGATGACCTCGAGGCATGCGACCAGATCGAAGGCGTCGTCCGGAAAGTCGAGATGATCCACCCTTCCCTGCCGCGTTTCGCCGTCGACGTAGCGGAGCGCAGCGGCGGAAGCGTCGACACCCACGACCCGAGGGATCCGCTCCGCGAGCCGGTTGGTCACCCGTCCGTCGCCGCAACCGACGTCGAGCAGTGAATCGACGTCGGAGGGCAGCATCTCCAGCGTGGCCGCGATCCGCGCCGCCTCGTCGGGATGGTGGTGCCGCTCCCAGTGGGAGGCGTTCTCGAAGGGGTTGCTCGCCGCCGGCTGGGGCGGCCGGTCCTGCTCAGCGTGGTGAATGATGACTTCGTTGAAATCGCGATGGAAGGGCAGCCCGATGCTGCGCGCGAGCAGGTAGGCCGCCGCCATCGGCGCGGGCTTGCAATGGCTGTGCACGCAGTCCGCCTGCGATCGACCGATTCGCCCGCGCAACGCCCACCATCCCGCCACGCCGCCGGGTCGCTCCAACCAATCGCAACCGGGTGGAATGTCCATCGGGCGCCCGCCGTCGCGAGCGGGCGACACGAGCAGGACTTCCACGCCCGCGTCGATCAACAGGGGAATCTCTCGGGCACTGCGTTCGCAGTAGGCATGGACGTCGATCACGCAGACCTTCACGGAACCACTCCGATGTCCGCCTCGAGCTGCATCAGGCTCCCTTCCCGGACTCCGCGAATCGCAGTCGCGGGCAATTCCACCTGGGCTCGGAGATTCGCCGGCGAGAACCGGTCTCCCGGTTCGAGGCGTTCAAGGAGCGCCCCGGAGTTGTCGATCAACCGAAGGCCATGCTAGTGACCCGGAATGACGTTCGATGCGGCATTCATCGGTCGAGTATCGGACGGCCCGTAGTGAATAACGCAAGCTCCGCGACGTCCCCCGATGGCTGACGACGCGCACCCGCCCCCCGCCGGACCGGACGGCAACGACGCCCATCTCAGCATCGATCACCTCGAAGGCGATCTCAAGGGGCGGTCGGTGCGCGGAACCGTTGCCATGGTGCTGTCCGAGGGCGGCCGCTTCGGCATCCGAATGCTCGGCGTGGCGGTTCTCGCACGACTGCTCACGCCGGCCGACTTCGGCCTGCTTGCGATGGTCGCGACGTTCACCCGCTTGATCCAGCTGTTCCGCGACCTGGGACTGGGAACCGCGACCATCCAACGCAGCGAGATCTCCCAGGCGCAGGTCAGCTACCTGTTCTGGGTCAACCTGGCCGCCGGGCTGGCGAGCACGGCGCTGACGGCTGCGTTCGCGCCGATCGCGGCCTGGTTCTACGGCGAGCCGGACCTGACGGGGATCACCCTCGTGCTGGCCACTGGCTTTCTGTTCGGCGGCGTGTCGGTGCAACACCAGGCCCTGTTGCGCCGTCAGATGAAGTTCTCGGCGTTGGCCTGGATCCGCATCGCCGCGAGCGTGGGCTCGGTCGCGGCGGGCATCTTCGCGGCGCTGCAGGGCGCGGGCTATTGGGCACTCGTCGCCATGAGTCTGGCGTCCGCCGTCGTCTCGGCCGTCGGCCTGTGGCTGCTCTGCGGCTGGCGCCCCGGCCCGCCGCGCCGAGGCGACGAAGCGACCCGAGCGTTGTTGGCCTTCGGCGGCAATCTGACGGGCACGCGCCTGCTCGCGTTCTTCGCGCGAAACCTCGACAACATCCTGATCGGGAAGATTTGGGGCGGCGACGCGCTGGGCCTCTACTCGAAGGCCTACCAGCTGTTGATGCTGCCCATCACGCAATTCACCGCACCGGTGACCGGCGTCGTGGTGCCGGCCCTCAGCCGTCTGCAGGGCAAACCGGAACGCTTCCGCGACTATTACCGGAAGGCGATCCAGGCGATTTCCACGCTCACCATGCCGATCGTCGTCTTCACCTTCGTGGTCGCGGACGATCTGGTGCTGCTGATCCTCGGGCCGCAGTGGAACGACACCGCGGTCATCTTCCGGCTGCTCGCGCCGGCCACATTCGTCGGCACCTTCAACGGTGCAGCCGGCTGGGTCTGGGTGGCGCTGAACCAGACGGATCGCCAGCTCCGTTGGGGAATCCTCGCCACCCCGGTCTACATCGTCGCATTCTCGGTCGGCGTCGTCTGGGGCCCGGAAGGCGTGGCCATCGCGTTCAGCCTCACGCAATGCGCGTTGCGCTATGCGGGACTCGCCTTCTGCTATCAGACGAATTTCCTCGGCTTCGCCGACCTCCGGGCCGCCATCTGGCGCCCGAGTGTCGCGTCGATCGGCGCTGGCGCACTGCTCTTCGCGCTTCCCGCATCCGGAATCGTGCTGAGCCGAAGTTTGCCGGCGAACCTGGTCGGGATGCTCGCGGCCTACGTCCTCGCCTACCTCGCGATCTGGCTGGTCTTGCCCGGCGGGCGCCGAGCGCTGACGAACATGCTCGCGTTGTCGCTTGAGCTGAGATCGAAGGAACGCTAGGAACGCCCCGGAACCTTCCGGGAATCGCTCCAATGGAGTGCTCGATGCGCCGCGTGTTGATGATCAGCGAGACGTTTCCGCCGTTCAACGTGAGCGGATCCCAACGCGCGTTCCAGTTCGCGAAGTACCTGCCGGAATACGGCTACCTGCCGAGCGTCGTATCGGCCGAGCCCGAAAGCACGGACCCGGTCGACCCGGGGCTGCTGGAGCAGCTCGACGGGCGCATTCGTCTGGAGCGAATCAACAAGCTCGGCCCGAAGATCCTGCCCCTGCTGCGGCTGCTGCGAACACTGCTCCGGCCGCTGGTCCTGCTCGTTCGAGCCGTGCGCCCGGCGCCTGCCCGCGAGCCCGGACCGGTCGCCCCGCCCCCAGCGGATTCCAACGAACCCGCTCGCACCGCGTTCCCCGCCGACTCACTGCCGCTGCACCGTAGACCGTGGCACACGCTGGCATGGTTGTTCAATTTCCACATCGATCTCGCGGTGCCGATGTTGCTGCGGGCGATCAAGATCCATCGGCAGGACCCCTTCGACCTCGTATGGGTCACCGGTCCCAGCTCGCGCAACCTGCTCGTGGGATACTGGGCATCGCGACTGCTCCGAAAACCGTTGGTGCTGGACATCCGCGACCCATGGACGTACGGCAGCCTGTGGTCGCCCTTTTCGCCGTTGACGGCCGCCCTCGAGAAACGTTGGGCGCGCATCATCCTGGCGGCATCCTCGCTCAGCGTATTCACGAGCCCGCTCACCATGGCGGCCATGCAGCAACGCTACCCGGGAAGAGCGGCATCCCGGATGTGCACCATCACCAACGGACACACGGGCGATCTCGACGTCCCGCCCTTGCGATCCATCGGGCCGGACAACTGCCTCATGAGCTACACCGGATCGCTCAACCCGCGACGCCGGCCGGACGTTCTCTTCGAGGCCCTGCAGCGAGCAAGCCGCAATCCGGAAGTCGCCGCGAGTCTGCGGTTGCAATTCGTCGGCGGGATGGCGGGGCACGAAGCGACGATCTCGGAACTCGGCCTGCAGGAGCAGGTGCTGGTGGTTGGACAGGTGTCCCACGAAGCGAGTCGAGGCTACATGCGCGGCGCCGACGTGAATCTGCTGTTGCAGACCATCGCCACGGGCCAGGACGTGATCGCGGGCAAGACCTTCGAATACCTCGCCGCGCGCCGGCCGATCCTGGCCGTCGTCGCGCCGGACGGCGGCGACGCCTGGTTGCTCCGCCGGACCGGCGGCGGCCGCGTCGTGCCCTTCGACGACCCCGACGCCGTGGCGGCCGAAATGACTCGCCTCTGGAAGCTCTGGAAGGATGGCGTCCTGGCGGACTCGGTGGCAGAAGTCGATCTGGAACCCTACTCGCGACGGCACCTGACGGCCGATCTGGCGCGGTTGCTCGACGAAGTCGTGGAGCCCCGGGATGCGCCCTGCCCCGTTTCGGATCGCAGCAGGACTCGCGAGTACGAGACGCGAGTTTCGGTACTCCAACGCGTGGTTCCGGATTATCGAGTTCCCTTCTTCGCCGCGCTCGACCGACTCCTGGGCGACGCGTCATGCAAATTGGAGGTTCTCGCGGGCCAACCATGGCCCGACGAAGGCCTGGTCGATGCGCGAGACGACCTCCCGTGCATTCGCAAGACGACGAACCGACGGCTCCCGACCGGAGCGTATTGGCTCCGCGGCTCCCTCACGGCGGCTCTGCGCGCGGATCTCGTGATCTTCGAACAAGCCAACGCAGCGCTCTACATCTACCCCCTCCTCGCAATGCGAATGCTGGGAATCCGACGGCCCAGACTGGCGTTGTGGGGACACGGAGCCCATCTCAACAAGAGCCGCCCAAGACCGCTGCGGGACGCGTGGAAGAAGCTCTGGACGACCCGGGTCGACCATTGGTTCGCGTACAGCGACCTTTCGGCTCGAGCCGTCATCGCTGGCGGGTTCCCCCACGAGAAGATCACGGTGGTCGAGAATGCCATCGATACCCGGGCACTGCGGGAGGCACGGCAGTCCCTTTCCGAAGCGGATGTCGCAGCTCGATTCCGCGATCTCTTCGGAGAGAACCGACGAGGCGACCACCGGGTCGGAGTATTCTGCGCTCGCCTGGTCCCGCTGAAACGAATTCCGTTCCTGCTCGCGAGCCTGGCGATCATTCACCGTGAGGATCCGGATTTCCGGATGATCATCATCGGTGACGGACCGGACGCCGAACGGGTTCGGGAATTCTGCGGATCCAACCCGTGGTGCCGATGGCTCGGCGCGGTGCACGGAACCGCCAGGGTCGAGCTGCTGGCGCAGGCGGACGTCCTGCTCAATCCGGGCATGACGGGACTCTCGATCCTCGACGCGTTCGCCGTGGGAATCCCGTTCGCGACGACGGATTGTGGCATTCACAGTCCGGAAATCGCGTATCTGAAGCATGGATCGAACGGCCTCATGACCGAGCCGAGCGAATCCGCCTATAGCACGGCCGTGTTGCAATTGATGCGATCGGACGACCTGGCGACGATGAAGCGGAACGCTTCGACCGCGGGCGAGAATCATTCGATCGAAGCCATGGCCCGGAACTTTTCGGACGGCGTGCTGAAGGCACTCGGCTGACGCAAGCGCGAAACCGGGGCTCGGAGGTGTGCGGCTCCCCCGATGCGACCGCCCTCGACCGCGAGAGGCCTGCCCGTTCACCAACCCTCCGATGTCCGTGTTCCGTCGAATGCTATGCTCGCGGCCAAGCGAAAGTCGAACGATCCAGCCAATCTTCCGAGCACCAATCGACGCGGGTTCGCCGGACCTGCGGGGTCGGGCTCATTCGAGCAGAAGGAATCGTCATGAAAGCAGCGCTCGTCGAAACCCCCGGGCAACCGTTGGTGCTCCGGGACGATGTCGAAATCACCGACCCCGGGCCGGGGCAGGTCCGTGTCGAGATCTCGCACTGCGGTGTCTGCCACTCGGACCTCAGCATCGTCGACGGGCAGTTCCCGAGTCCCTTGCCGATCATCCTCGGGCACGAAGCGGCCGGTCACATCGACGCCGTGGGTCCGAACGTCACCACTCTGGCACCCGGCGATCCCGTCGTACTCACGGCCTGCCCGCCCTGCGGAAGATGCTACTGGTGCGTCCGCGGCGAGCCCGCCCTCTGTGTCGACTCGATCGGCATCCAGACCAACACCTTTGCCGATGGAAGCACCGGACTGTCCCGCGGCGGCGAGACGGTCTACCGGGGCGTAAACGTCGCCGGCTTCGCCGAATACGTCCTGACGCAGGAGGCGGGTGCCGTGAAGATCCCGGCCGACGTTCCCCTCGAAGTCGCCTGCGTCATCGGTTGCGCGGTGCAGACGGGCGTCGGCGCGGTGCTCAACACCGCGAAGGTCGAGGAGGGCGCGACCGTGCTCGTGATGGGCCTCGGCGGCATCGGCTTGTCGGTGGTGCAAGGAGCCCGGATTGCAGGCGCGAGCCGGATCATCGTGTCGGACCCGGTTCCGGAGCGCCGCGAAGTCGCCAAACAGTTCGGCGCGACCGACCTGCTCGATCCCGGAAGCGATGACGTCGTCACCCGGGCGCGCGAGCTCACCGAAGTGGGCGTGGACTACGCGTTCGAAACCGCCGGTTCCGCCAAGCTGGCGGAAGCCGGCTTCCAGGCGGCGCGGAACGGCGGCACGGTCGTCTGCGTGGGAGCGGCCCCGATCAGCGAGAGCATCACCATCGCACCGGCCGTGCTGCTGACGATCACCGAGAAGAAGCTGATCGGCTGCGTGCTGGGAAGCGTGAACTCGCTGCGTGAGATCCCGCGGTTGATCGCACTGTGGCGGGCGGGGCGCCTCGACCTCGAGAGCCTGATCACGGCACGCCGGCCACTCGCCGAGATCAACGAAGCCATGGACGACCTGCGCGCCAGTCGCGGGGTCCGGACCGTGCTCACGATCTGAAGACCGCTCCCGGATCCGACACCGGAGGAGAGCAGAAATGGCCAGTGCCGAGCTGAAGATCGTGCTCGATCTGCTGAGGGCGAAGCCGCCCGTCCAGGGCTTCGACATTCCGGCGATGCGCGAGGCCATGGATGCGCTCTCGACCGTAATGCCCCTCGCAGACGACATGACGTTCACGCCGGTCGATGCGCACGGAGTTTCCGCCGAGTGGTCGACCGCCGACGTCGCGGATTCCGGACGCGTGGTGGTCTACTTCCACGGTGGCGCCTATGTCATGGGGTCCATCGTCAGCCACCGCAACCTCGTCGGCCATATCGCGCGCCGGACCGGCGCGCGGGTGCTGAGCGTCGATTACCGGCTCGCTCCCGAGCACCCGTTCCCCGCCGCCGTCGAAGACGCCGTTGCGGCCTACCGTTACGTGCTCGCGAGCGGCGTGCCCGCCGCAAAGGTCGCGATCGCGGGAGATTCGGCGGGGGGTGGCCTCACCGCCGCGTGCCTGGTCGCGCTGCGCGACGCGGCCGAGGCGATGCCCGGAGCCGCCGCCTGCATTTCTCCCTGGCTCGATCTTTCGCAGTCGTTCGGCAGCTGGCAATCCAAGGCCGACCTCGACCCGATGCTCGAAATCGAACAAATCAAGACCTGTGCCGATGCCTACCTGAACGGCGCAGATCCGAAGACTCCGACCGCATCGCCGGTCTTTGCGGATCTCACCGGCCTGTCGCCGCTGCTCGTGCAGGTCGGCACCGCCGAGACCCTGCTCGACGAGTCGGTCGAATTCGCAAAGCGCGCGAAGGCCGCGGGCGTCGATGTCACCCTCGACGTCGCGCAGGACATGATCCACGTCTGGCACGCATTCGCCGATCTGCTTCCCGAGGGCCGCGACGCACTCGACGACCTGGCGGCGTTCCTCGACGCCAAGCTCGCCTGAGCAACCGGTCGGGCGCCCATTGCCATGGTACGGCGGCTGATATTGCACTGCGGACTCGGGTTGCTGATCGCGGCCGGCGGCGTCGCCTGCGACGATCCGACGCTGCCCGCAAGACCCGAAGCCATCGACGAAGGAACCTCGCCGCCCGGCGGGCGCACGAACGCTCCCGCAGCGACCGCTCGCGCCGAGCGCCGGGCCGCGACGGGCCGGAACATCCCCGGACGTTTCCGGCCGGCGCGCGCGCAAACCGACGACGTCGATCTCAGCGACGAACAGCGCGAGATGATTCGTGAACTGGAGGCCATCGGCTACGCGAGCGGATCCGAACGGGCGCGCGGATCGGGCGTCACCATCCACGACCGGCAACGCGCGCAGCCCGGCCTGAACTTCTTCGCCTCGGGACACACCGAAGGCGCCACCTTGATGGACATGGACGGCAAGGTCCTGCATCGCTGGGAATTCCGGTTCCCCGATGCATTCGAAACACCTCCCCTCCCCCACGGCGGCAAGCGCGACAAGTGGTGGCGCCGGGCCTTCCCGCTGCCGAATGGCGACGTGATCGCGATCATCACGGGATCGGGCCTGCTGCGGATCGACAAGCATTCGAAGCTCGTCTGGGCCAAGGCGATCTACGCGCACCACGACCTCGCCTTCGAGCCGAACGGCGACATGTGGGTCATGACGCGCGACGTGCACATCGTCCCCCGGGTGAATGCCCAGCAACCAATCGTCGAGGACCAACTCACATTGCTCGACGCCACGGGGAACGAGAAGCGAAGCCTCTCGCTGCTCGCCGCTTTCGAAAACTCGAAATTCGCGCACGTCTGGCTCGGGACGGGGCGTCGAAGCGGCGACATCTTCCATTCGAATTCCGTCGAGCGGCTCGACGGCCGCGCCGCCGCTGCGCACCCCGCGTTCAAGGAAGGGAACCTGTTGATCTCGTTCCTCGGTCTGGACGCCATCGCGATCGTCGACCCCCGACAGGAGAAGGTCGTCTGGGCACACCGCGGCGAATATCGCAAGCAGCACGATCCGAAGATCATCGCAAACGGCAATCTCCTGCTTTTCGACAACCAGCCGTTTCCGGGCCCGTCGGCGGTGCTCGAGTTCGATCCGTCGACGATGCGGAAGGTCTGGGAATACCGGGGCTCGCCCGCTCGACCGTTCTACTCGAAGGCCCTCGGAGCCGCCCAACGACTCGAGAACGGCAATACGCTGATCTCGGAATCCGATTTCGGGCGCGCGTTCGAGGTGACATCCGATGGAAAGATCGTGTGGGAGTTCCACAATCCGCAGCGCGCGGGCGAAGACGACCGCTTCGTCGCGGCATTGCCCGAAATGATCCGGCTGCCCGCGGATTTCGCAGCGACCTGGCTGGATCGCTCGGCCGTCGCGACGGACCCGCCATGAGCCGGCCGCGCGCCAAGCTCCCGCGCATGTTCCACTTCTGATATCGTCCCCGGCGACGAGCAATCAGGGAGCCCCCCATGTCATCGCTATCGATCGGTCTGCAACTCGGTTACTGGCAGGCGCAACCGCCCCCCGACCTGATCGGCCTCGCACAGGCGGCCGAGAGCGCCGGCTTCGACTCGATCTGGACCGCCGAATCCTGGGGCTCCGACGCATTCACTCCGCTGGCGTGGATCGGGGCGCACACCTCGAAGATCCGGCTCGGCACCTCCGTGGTGCAGCTGTCGGCTCGCACCCCCACCGCGACCGCGATGGCGGCTCTTACGCTCGACCATCTCTCGAAAGGTCGCTTGACGCTCGGACTCGGAGTTTCGGGGCCGCAGGTCGTCGAGGGCTGGTACGGCCGGCCGTTCGGAAAGCCGCTCGCGCGCACGCGCGAATACGTCGACATCATCCGCCAGGTGCTCGCCCGCGAGCAGCCGGTGAAGAACGACGGTCCCCACTACCCCCTTCCGTATCACGGTGAGGGATCCTGGGGTCTCGGCAAGCCGCTCAAGTCGATCACCCATCCGCTGCGAAAGGACATCCCGATCTTCCTCGGAGCCGAGGGTCCGAAGAACGTCGCGCTCGCTGCCGAGATCGCGGATGGTTGGCTGCCGCTCTACTACGCGCCGACGCGGCCGGAAGTCTATGCGGACTCGCTGCGGTACATGAAGCCCGGCTTCGAGATCGCCCAGATGGCGATCTTCAACATCACCGACGACATCGCGGCCGGTCTCATGCCGGTGAAGATGATGCTCGGCTTCTACGTCGGCGGCATGGGGGCGAAGGAGCACAACTTCCACATGAACCTGATGGCTCGCATGGGCTTCGAGGCCGAGGCGAAGAAGATCCAGGAGCTGTTCTTCGCCGGCAAGCGCGAGGAAGCCGTTGCCGCGGTGCCCGACGCCTTCGCGGACGAGATCTCGCTGGTCGGTCCCGTGGATCGCATCAAGGACCGGTTGCAGGCGTGGCGTGAGTCTCCGGTCACGTCGCTGCTCGTCACCGCACAGGACAAGACGCAGCTCGACACCCTGGCCGAGCTGGTTCTGGGTTGAACCCACCGCGGGGACCGACGGGGCGCGCGCAAGCCGGCGGCATCGGATCCTCGTCCGGCCCCGCGATGCGCGAACGCGCGAAGGGCGCAACGGAGGTACGCATGCAGATCGGGATGATCCTGATGGCCGGCTCGACGAGGGCCGACATCGAACTCGCGATCCGCGCCGAAGCAGCAGGGTTCGACTCGGTATTCACCGTCGAGTTCTTCAATCGCCACGGCTACGTGCCGCTGGGTGCGATCGCGCAGGCGACGAGTCGGATCCGCATCGGAACGGGGATCGCGAACGCATTCACGCGCAGCCCGCTCCTGCACGCCAGCGCCGCGATGGATCTCGACGAGATCTCCGGCGGCCGCATGATCCTCGGACTCGGCAGCGCGACGCGCCGGATGAACGAGGACTGGTACGACGTGCGATTCTCTTCACCCGCCAGGCGGACCTGCGAGCTCGTGAACCTGCTGCGCGGCGCATTCGCCGCCGCGCCGGGCGGCGGCTTCCGCTGGGAAGGTGAATTCTGGAACGTTCGCGTTCCGATCTACTCGCGCCCGAACGCCGCACGCGAGACGATTCCGATCTGGATCGCCGCGGTCAATCGCGGCATGATCGCCGCCGCCGGGACGGTCGCGGACGGCCTGGTCGGGCACCCGATCGCCAGCCGACGCTGGCATCGGGAAGTCACGTTGCCGGGCCTTCGGGCCGCCGAGCTGGCGGCCGGGCGCCCCGCCGGAACCTGCCCGCTCAAGCCCTATGTCATGACCTCGATACAGGAAGATCGCGAGGCCGCGGTTCGCGATGCGAAGCGGCAGATCGGTTTCTACTTCACGACGGCGCTCTACCACACCGTGCTCGACCTGCACGGCATGCGCGAAGTCGGCGAGCGCTGCCGCGCCGCGTTCAAGACCTTTGATTTCGAGTCGATGGCCGACGCGATTCCCGACGAGCTCGTCGACGAGATCGCGATTGCCTGTACGCCGGACGAGGCCGTCGACCGGATGGGCCAGTGGCGAAACCTCACCGACGAGGCGCTCCTCTATCCGCCTGCCGTCGGGGTGCCCCCGGAACGCCTCCGATCGAACATCGACTCGATGCTCGACCTGTTCGGAAGTCGCTGAAGTCGGCGCCCGCTGCGCGCCCGGCCGACGCGGTTGAACCCGCCCGAGCGAGGCCCTACCGTCCCCAAGTGGCCGTCAAGACGATCGAAATCATGGATACGACCCTGCGCGATGGGGAGCAGACCCCCAATGTCGCGTATTCACCCTCCGAAAAGGTGCAGATCGCACGCTTGCTGTTGCGCGAGGTCGCCGTCGACCGTATCGAGGTGGCCAACGCGGGCATCTCCAAGGGCGAGGCCGAGGCGGTGCGTCGGATCACCAGCTGGGCCCGCAAGGCGCGGATGCTGTCACGCATCGAGATCCTCGGTTACGTCGACGGTCGCAAATCGGCCGACTGGATCGTCGAACACGGCGGCGGCGCCCTGAACCTGCTCACGAAGGGCTCGCGCAACCACTGCGAAAAGCAGCTGCGCATGACCCCCGAGCGTCATTTCAAGGACATCGCAGAAACCGTCCGCTACGCCCGCAAGCGGAAGCTGATCGTGAACGTCTACCTCGAGGACTGGTCGGCCGGTGTGCAGGACAGCTTCGACTACGTCTTCGCTTCGGTCGAAAACCTCCGCACGCTCGGGGTCAAGCGGTTCTACCTGCCCGACACCCTGGGCATTCTCGCGCCGGACGACACGACCCGGTACGTGTCGCTCATGGTACGGACCTGGCCCGAAATGCATTTCGAATTCCATGCTCACAACGACTACGGGCTCGCGGTTGCAAATTGCCTCGCAGCCGCCGCAGCGGGCGCTCGGGGCGTTCACACCAGCGTCAACGGCATGGGTGAGCGATCGGGCAACGCACGCCTCGCCGAGGTCGTCGCCTCGATCCACGACCACAGCCAATTCCAATCGCGGGTCCACGAGAACAAGCTCACCCAGTTGAGCGAGATGGTCGCGACCTTTTCGGGAAAGCTGGTATCCGACAATTCGCCCATCGTCGGTCGCGATGTCTTCACCCAGACCGCGGGCATCCACGCCGACGGCGACTCCAAGGCCGACCTCTATGCGAACCGGCTGGTTCCGCGGCGTTTCGGCCGCAAGCGCCGTTACGCACTCGGCAAGATGTCGGGCAAGGCCTCTCTCGATCAGAACCTGAATGCGCTCGGCATCGAGCTGCAGCCGGAGAACCGCAAGCTGGTGCTGGAGCGGATCGTCGAGCTCGGCGACAAGAAGCACACCGTCACTCCCGAGGACCTGCCGCTCATCATCGCGGACGTGCTCAAGAAGCCGCAAGAGGAGATCTTCAAGATCGAACGCTTCGAGGTCGTCTCGACCAACACGGACCTTCCGGTCGCGAAGATCTCGCTGCACTTCGGCGGCAAGGCGGTCGAAACCGAAAGTGATGGCGACGGAGGATACGACGCGTTCATGAAGGCACTCGCCAAGGCCTGCCGGAAATTCGGCCTGAAGCTGCCGCAGCTCACGGACTATTCGGTGCGGATTCCACCCGGCGGCAAGACAGGAGCGCTGGTCGAAGCCGTGATCACCTGGCGGGTCGATTCACGAAAGCAGCCCTTCTCGACGATGGCCGTCGATACCGACCAGATCGCCGCCGCCGTGAAGGCGACCGAGAAGATGCTGAACCTGATCGCCGCGGACGATTCGCACGGTTAGCGTGACCGAGGCTGCGCGCGCCGGAGCCACGGCAGACGAGCGCCGCGTCGCGGTGATCACCGGCGCATCCGCGGGGCTCGGCGCCGCGATCGCTGAAGCACTGGCGATGCTCGGCTGGAAGATCGCGATCGGGGCGAGGCGGGTCGATCGACTCGCTGCGGTCGCCGCCGGCATCCGCGACAAGGGCGGTCGCGTCTTCGCGCACGTACTCGACGTCAGCGACGCGAAATCGGTCGATCGCTTCTTCGAAGCAGTCGAATCCGAGTTCGGCGCGGTCGACGTCGCGGTGAGCAACGCCGGGATCTGCATTCCCGGCCTGCTCCACGAGGTGGCTCCCGAGGACCTCGAGGCCGAGGTCCTGACGAACCTGCTCGGCCCGATATACGTGGCCCGGCGCTGCATCCCGTCGATGATCCGCGGCGCCGGCGGTGATCTCGTCTTCATATCATCCGACAACGCACGAGCTCCGCGAAC
>Ga0210064_1000724_pt1 | contig 15348 bp, 14 predicted proteins | sample Muzzi_CordC_D2_FD_185531 | JGI IMG/M metagenome (GOLD analysis project Ga0210064, IMG submission 185531) | Wetland microbial communities from San Francisco Bay, California, USA, that impact long-term carbon sequestration - Muzzi_CordC_D2 (SPAdes) | ecosystem: Environmental > Aquatic > Marine >...
CCGCCGCTGCACCCGGCCAACTGGTGCAGCCGGGCGACCGTATCGGCGTCGATGGCGCCGACTGGACGGTCATCACCCACACCGCCCCGCAGCGCAGCCTGGTGTACAACAAGCCGTTGGGTGAGATCACTACCCGTTCCGACCCACAGGGGCGGCCCACCGTATTCGACCGCCTGCCCCGGCTCAAGGGCGCACGCTGGATCGCGGTCGGGCGTCTCGACATCAACACCTCCGGCCTGTTATTGCTGACCACCGACGGCGAACTCGCCAATGCCATGATGCACCCTTCCGGCCGCGTTGACCGTGAATACGCCTGCCGCATCTTTGGCGAGGTCAGCGACGAACAACTCGAACGGCTCAAGACCGGTGTCATGCTGGACGACGGCCCGGCCAATTTTGCCGATATCGTGGCGTCCGGCGGCGGCGAGGGCAACCGCTGGTACCATGTCACCCTGCTGGAGGGCCGCAACCGCGAGGTGCGGCGCCTGTGGGCCTCGCAGGGCGTTACCGTCAGCCGCCTCAAGCGGGTGCGCTATGGTGCGGTGTTCCTGCCCAAGCGCCTGCGCATGGGTGAGTGGCATGAACTGACCGCCGCCGACCACCAGGTCTTGCGCGAGGACGTGGGCCTGGGACCATTGCCGTTGCATTTGGGGCTCAGGGCCGGCAAGGGCCACCGCCAGGCGGACGCGCGCAAGCGAAGCCGGCCGACGAAGGCAGGCGCCCGCCCGAAGACTGGACCATCCCGCCGGCAGCCACCGCGCGGTCAACGCACCCGAAAAAAATGAAGCCCGGGGCCCGCTCGTACCGTGCAGGCTAGAAGCGGTCTCGGAGATACCGGGCGCCTGGAACAACGCTGCCGGTCGTTCCTGCAGCAACGCCTCGACACGGACCCCGCGCACGACCTGAGCCACGTCGAACGGGTCGTGCAGAACACGCGGCGCCTGACCAGGACCGAGGGAGGCAGGGCGCTGGTAACGATCCCTGCCGCCTGGCTGCACGATTGCGTAGCCGTGCCCAAGGACTCACCGCTGCGGGCGCGAGCCTCGTCGCTGGCGGCCGCCGAGGCGTTGAAGTTCCTGCCATCCGCCGGCTATCCGAACCACCTGCTCGAAGCAGTCCGCCACGCGATCGAGGCGCACAGTTTTTCCGCCGCTATCCCGCCGCGAACGCTGGAGGCCCGCATCGTGCAGGACGCCGACCGCCTCGAAGCGCTGGGTGCCATCGGCATCAGCCGCTGCCTGCTGACCGGGGGCAGCCTCGGTACCCCGCTCTACGACACCGGCGACCCCTTTGCCGAGAACCGCACACCTGACGACCGCCGCTTCACGCTCGACCACTTTTACTGCAAGCTGCTGGGTCTGGCGGCCACGATGCAAACCGCGGCGGGCCGCGCCGAGGCCGCCAGGCGCACCGAATACATGAAGACCTTCCTGGCGCAATTGCGCGAGGAAATCGGCGCCTGAATTCCGGCGTCTGCGAGGATGTTCTTTCGCTGACCTGAAGTCGGTGCCCCGCGGAAAGTCATGGAGATTCCCGCTTCCGCGGGAATGACGTCCTGTTCAAGCGGGAACGACGTGGCGGCCTCGTGAGATTCCCGCCTTCGCGGAAACGACGAAACGGGTGGTCATCCCGGGACTGCGAGGAGCAGGACCCGGGATCTCCCTACCCTCTCGGAATGCTTGAGAGATTCCCGCTTCCGCGGGAACGACGTCCTGTTAAAACGGGAACGACGTCCTGTTAAAGCGGGAACGACGTTCTGTTAAAGCGGGAACGACGTCCTGTTCAAGCGGGAACGACACTTGCGGCTAGCCCGCGTTGTAGATCGTTCCGCCGTTGTCGTGATAGTGCTCGAGCACGGCCGACGCCTCGCTTTGCAGCACGCGGGTTTGCACGACGATGCCGCGCCGCTGCAGCGACTTGACCCAATCCGGCGGTTTTTTGCCCTCGTTGAACCCGGCGGCCTCGGCATCGTGCTTGGACGCCCCGCAGACCAGGCTCTTGGCGCCGGACCACGGTATGGCTCCGAAACACATGGCGCACGGCTCGCAGGACGTGACCAGTTGCATTGCGCCCGCCTGCGACAGGTCCCAGGCGCCCACTGCAATCTGCGCCAGCGACAGGGCGACGATTTCGGCGTGAGCGACAGACAGGCCCGCAGTGGTGACCAGGTTCACGCCCGCCGCCACGAGCGTCTTGCTGTCCTCGTCCACCACCAGCGCGGCGAACGGTCCGCCCGTTTGCCGGCGTACGTTTTCGGCGGACAACGCGATGGCCAGTTGCATGCGCTCGGAGATGCTGTTGACGGGCTTCTGCCAGCGGTCCACGAACGGCAGTACCCAGGCGGGTAATTCAATCTGACAACGGTCACTCAGCTGCATTGCCCGGCCCTGCGTATCTTTGGTCGTACCATGGAAATGTGTCATTACCTCCGGTTTTTCCTACACATACCAGCAGACTCGCGGCCCGCAGGTGCAAAACGCAGGCTAGCACCTTTGCCGGAGGATTTCATACAGGCAAACCGCGGTGGCCACCGATACGTTCAGGCTCTCGACCTGCCCGGCCATCGGAATACGCACGAGATAATCGCACAAATCCCTGCTCAGTCGGCGCAGACCGCTGCCTTCGCTGCCCATGACCAGGGCCAGGGGCCCACGCAGATCGGCCTGGTAAATCGTGTCCGTGGCGGCGCCGCTGGCCCCGGCCAGCCAGATGCCGTGGCTCTTCAGGGCACGCAGCACCCGCGCAAGATTGGTCACCTGCATGATCGTCAGGGTTTCGGCCGCGCCGCAGGCCGCCCTGCGCACCACCGGCGTGATACCCGCGGAACGGTCCTTGCAGAGTATCACGAGACCCACGCCGGCCGCCTCCGCGGTGCGCAGGCAGGCGCCCAGGTTGTGCGGGTCCTGGACGCCGTCCAGCACCAGCACCAGCGCGGTGTCACCGAGCCCGTCCAGCACCGCCGGCAAGCGTACCTCCGAAACCAGGTTGTCGCCGGCGAAACCGGCCACCACGCCCTGGTGCTTCTGTCCCTGCGCGAGCCGATCGAGTTCGTTGACGGGGGTCATGGTAACGCCGATGCCGGCGCTCGCGGCACGCTGCCCGATTTCCGCCAGACGCTTGTTGCGGCTGGTGTCGGCAAGACGCAACCAACGGATGTCCGCGGGGGCCGACTTCAGCGCCGCATTGACGGCGTGAATGCCGATCAGCAAGTGTTCCCTGTCAGCCAAGCCTCACTCCGCCAGTTCAAAATCGATTTTGCGTTCTTCCATGTTGACTTGCATGACGCGCACGCGAACGCGATCGGCGAGCTGGAAGACCCGGCCCTGGCGCTCGCCGGTCAGCCGGTGGGCGACGGGGTCGAAATGGTAGTAATCGTTGCTCAGGCTGCTGACGTGGACCAACCCGCTGATATTGCCGTAGTCCAGTTCGACGAACAGGCCGAACGAGGTCACGCCGCTAACCAGTCCGTCGAAAACGTCGCCGACGTGGTTTTCCAGGTAAGCGCATTTAAGACGGTCGATCACGTCCCGTTCCGCCTCCTCGGCGCGGCGCGCATTGTACGAACAATGCGCGCACAGATCCGCCATGGCCTCCCGTGTGTAAACATAATCGGCGGTCTTGCCGGACGCCAGCAGGTGCCGGATGGCGCGGTGTACGAGCAGATCGGCGTAGCGCCGGATGGGCGAGGTAAAGTGCGTATAAGCGTCGAGGGCGAGCCCGAAATGCCCCTCGTTGGTCACCTGGTAGGCGGCCAGGCTCTGCGCCCGCAACAGCACCGCCATGACCAGGTGCTCATCGGCGCGGCCCTGCACCTGCTGCACCACGGTCTCGAAATCCTTCGGTTGCGGTTGATCCCGCCAGGGCACGCGCAGGCCCTGGCCGCGCAGGAACTCTTCCAGGGCCTCGAGTTTCGTCGCGGGGGGCGGTGCGTGCACACGGTACGGCGCGGGCAGCTTGCGCTTGAGCAGGAATCGTGCGGCCTCGATATTGGCCAGGATCATGCACTCCTCGATCAGCATGTGCGCGTCGTTGCGCGGCTTCGGCACGAGCGCCGTGACCGCACCGCGCTGGTCGAAACCGAAGCCGAACTCGTTGCTTTCAAAGTCGATGGCCCCGCGCGCCAGGCGCGCCTGCCGCAGCGCCTTGTAGAGGCCATGCAGGTCGTCGAGGTTTTGCCTTATCTGTGCCTGGTCGGCGTTTTTCTTGAGCGTGTCGCCCGCAAAGTAAGCGGCCACCTGGTTGTAGGTCAGGCGCGCCGCCGAGCGCATCACCGCGGAGACGAAGCGCGAACGTTTGACCTTGCCGTCATCACCCACCGTCATTTCACAGGCCAGGCAAAGCCGGTCCTCGGCGGGTTTCAGGGAGCACAGCCCGTTGGACAGGGCCTCCGGCAGCATCGGGATGACCTGGTTGGGAAAATATACCGAGGTGGCGCGGTGGTTCGCTTCCCGGTCCAGCGCCGAGCCGGGCTGCACATAACTGGCAACGTCCGCGATGGCCACGATCAGGCGCCAGCCGTCTTTCTGCCGCCGCGCGTACACCGCGTCGTCGAAATCTCGTGCATCCGCACCGTCGATGGTCACCAGCGGCAGGTCGCGCAAATCCTTGCGTGCCTCCTTCATGGCCCTGCTTACCTCCGCGCCGAAGGACTTTGCTTCCGATTCCGCGTCAACGGGCCACTCGTACGGCAAGCCGTGACTGTGGATGGCGATCTTGGTGGCCATGCCCGGTGCGCCGGCCTGGCCCAGTATCTCGGTGATCTTGCCGATCGGCGGCTTGGAGGCCGTCGGCGGGGAAACGATCGCGGCGACCACGACCTGGCCCGGTCGGGCGCCGCACGTGTCTTCCAGCGGCACGATCACGTCCTGGGTGATGCGGGGCTCGTCCGGAACCACCAGGGCGACGCCGTTTTCCTCGACGAACCGGCCGACGACGCACTCGTTGGCGCTTTCCAGCACTTCGGCGATCATGCCCTCGCGGCGGCCCCTCCGGTCCGTCCCGGTGCATGCCGCCAGCACGCGGTCGCCATGCAGCACCTTGCGCATTTCGCGCGAGGAGAGGTAGAGGTCGCCGCCGCCGTCATCGGGTATGACGAAGCCGAAGCCGTCCGGATGACCGCTGACCCTGCCTTTGACCAGGTCCATGCGGGCCGGCAGGCCAAAGGCGTTGCGCCGGTTCTGCACGAGTTGACCGTCCCGAACCATGGCGCGCAAGCGGCGGCGCACGATTTCCCGGCTGTCGTCGGACGCGACGCCCAGTACATCGATGATGTCCTTGATCTGAAGTGGTTTCCCGTGCTTTTCGAGCGCCTTGATCAGCGCGGCCCTCGAAGGCGCGGAAGCTTCGATCCTGTCGCGGGAAGATGGCTTTTTGCGGCCGGGTTTGTTTGTGCTCAACTATTTGTCCTTTAATTGTTTTTTACCGGCACATTGTACCGTGAGTTCAACGGGGTGTCGCAGAAATGCCCACCATCGTCCCGTCTATTTTTATTGACACCCAACAGTGAAGTCGGTAGAGTGCGCTGCGGTTCGGGAGTTCCCCCTTTACTTCCAGACCACAGGGCTGAGGATCCCCCTATCCTCGGCCCACCTGCCGAGGTGGCGGAATTGGTAGACGCGCTGGCTTCAGGTGCCAGTGAGCGATTAGCTCGTGGAGGTTCAAGTCCTCTCCTCGGCACCACTTTTTTCAAATATTAATCAATGGGTTACCGTGACCTGGGCCTGATCCATGTTCGCGGCAAACCGTCCGGGGTTTAGGCAATTTTCATTTTTTTATTACCAAGCGGTTAAAAATGCTGCTAATATTTGCCTCGGCCGCTCAAAACAAAAAGGGGGGGCCAGTCAAGGAAGTTTGGCTATACCAAAAGGGAGTTTATCTTATGAAGTCTTTATTCTATGGGCCTATGCTGGCCGTGTTTGCATTCATGTTTCTTTTTTCCTCAGCGGTCTCCGCGGAGCCGGCGCTATTGATCGGTATCGACGGCTGCGTTCTGCTGGACGGCAATGGAAATGCCGTAGTGGGAACCGGAGTTACCATCGATTCCAGAAGCGCGAACGACGCACTGACGCACATCTGTTCGACCGATGTTGCGCCTCCAGCCTCCGGGCACGCGGCGATTTTCAACGTCGACTCCTGGGCGCCCTACCGCGTACTGTGTGGTATCGATGACGGCGAAGGCGGCGATCTCGCCCAGACGGAAGATTGGCACGAAGTGGTCAGCGCGAGCGGCAAAGCCAAGCTCGTCTGCCAGTTTCACACGGCCGCCAACTGACCTGACCGTGTGATTGTGCGCAAGACGCCCGCCGCCGAGCGGGTGTCTTGCTTTCGAAGGAGAACCCGACGGGGCCGGGGTTCGAACCCCGGCCGCCGGCCGGGCCCGCCCCGTATCGCCCTCACCGGCCAAGCGGTTCGTGCAGGATGATATTCTCGCAGCGGTCAGGCCCGGTCGAAACCATGTGGACCGGCGCACCGCACAAGGATTCCATCGCCTCCAGGTATGCGCGCGCGTTCGCGGGCAGTTCCTCGAGCCTGGTCACGCCGCGCGTGCTTTGCTGCCAGCCGGGAAATGACTCGTACTCGACCTCCAGGTCCTTCCATGCGTCGGCGTCAAGCGGCGGTTCGGTCAGCCGCTCGCCGCCGAGACGGTAGGCCGTACCCACGCGGATCGTTTCCACACCGTCCAGCACGTCCAGCTTGGTCACGCAGAACCCGCTCACACCGTTGATATTCGCCGCCCTGCGCAAAGCCACGCTATCGAGCCAGCCGCAGCGCCGCGGCCGGCCGGTGGTCGCGCCGAACTCGGCGCCGCGCTCGGCGATGCCGGCGCCGGTCTCATCGAACAACTCGGTCGGAAACGGCCCCGACCCCACCCGCGTGGTGTAGGCTTTCGTGATACCCAGCACGTAGTCGATGGCGTCGGGTCCGATCCCGGCGCCGGTGCAAACCGCGCCGACGGTCGTGTTGGAAGAGGTGACAAACGGGTAGGTGCCGTGGTCGATGTCGAGCATGCTGCCCTGTGCGCCCTCGAACAGGATGCGCTTGCCTTCCTTCCTCAGGCAGTGCAAGCGCCCGCTGACGTCAGCGACCAGCGCGGCGAAACAGGCACCGAGCTGCAGCACATTGTCCATCACGCGGTCGACCGACAGCGTCTGCATGCCAAAATAGTTTTTCAGCACGAAATTGTGATAGTCCAGCGCTTCATCGAGCTTTTCACGTAAAAGCCCGTGGTTGCAAAGATCCGAAACCCGGATTCCGCGGCGCGAGACCTTGTCCTCGTAGGCCGGTCCAATGCCGCGGCCGGTGGTCCCGATCGCCCTGTCGCCGCGGGCCTGTTCACGCGCCTGGTCGAGCAACTCATGATACGGCATGATGACCGGGCAGGCCGGCGAGATGCGCAAGCGCGAGCGGACATCGACCCCCAACGCTTCGAGCGCCTCGGTTTCCTTCTTCAGTTCTTCCAGCGAGAGCACGACGCCGTTGCCGATCAGGCATTCCGAATTGTCGTTCAGAATCCCGGACGGAACCAGGTGCAGCACGGTTTTCCTGCCGTCCACGACCAGCGTGTGGCCGGCGTTATGCCCTCCCTGGAAACGCACGACGGCGTCCATGTTACGGGCCAGCAGATCGACGATTTTACCTTTGCCCTCGTCCCCCCACTGGGTTCCCAGCACAACGATGCTTTCAGATGACATCCCAACAATACCTATTCAATTCAGCAAACGAAGGTTTGCGGAGCAAGGGGCGGCCGGACCATGCCGGGCCGGGCGGATTTTAACGCAGAATCGGTGACAACGGCCGCGAGACGGCGGCGCCGCCCCCCGCTGGCCGGGCCCTCGGCACGACGGCGCCGTTGGCGTGGGACGCTCAGAGAACCCATAACAACGTGGCCCCCAGCAGCATGCTGACCATGCCGGCGACCCGTATGCTGCGGGTACCCAGTTTTGCCGCATCACGCATGACCTTGATCCAGGCCGACGGCGCCAGGCTGGGCAGCAAGCCTTCGAGAATCAACACCAGCGCCAGCGCTGTCAGCAAATCGTTCTTCATGTCCCGGGGCCCGCTCGCCGGCAGCTATTTCTTCAGCCCGTCCGTCCCAAAAAAATCAAAGAACTCGGAACTCGGATCGAGCACCAGCGTATCGCGGGTATTGCCAAAGGCGTTTCGGTAGGCTTGCAGGCTGCGGTAGAAGCGGTAAAACTCCTGATCCTGGCCATAGGCCGCCGCGTACGTCGCCGTGGCCTTGGCGTCACCTTCACCACGAACCTTCTCGGCATCGCGTTCGGCATCAGCGAGAATCACCCGCACCTGCCGGTCGGCGTCGGAACGAATTTTCTCGGCTTCTTCCTTACCTTCGAAACGGTACAGGTTGGCCGCCTTCTGCCGGTCCGCCCGCATGCGGTTGAAGACGGATTCGCGCACGTCATCCGGCAACTCGATGCTCTTGATACGCACGTCCACGACCTCGATGCCAAATTCCTCGGCCGCCACGTTGGCCGCCTTGGCGACCGCCTGCATCGTCGATACGCGTTGCTCGGAAACGACCTCGCCCAGCGTCCGCGCAGCGATCTGGTTGCGGATGCGGTCACTGACAATGCCGTGCAACCGGTTCAGCGCACGGGCTTCATTACCTTCCGTCGAGGTGTAGAAACGCGTGACATCCGTAATCCGCCACTTGACGAACGAATCCACGCTGACGTACTTCTGCTCGGACGTCAGCATCAGTTCGGGCGCGGTATCGAGCGTCAGGATACGCTTGTCGAACTTGCGTATGTTGTTGACGAACGGCCACTTCACATGCAGGCCCGGTTCGTAATCCACGCGTACGATGCGGCCCAGTTGGAAGCGGATCGCGTACTCGGTTTCATTCACCGTGAACAGGCTGGCGAGACCGAAGCCGCCCAGCAGGACCAGGACAATCAGAATAATCGGTTTGTTCATCGTCTTGCCTCCCGGGTCGCGGACCGGCCGTCCGTATCCGGCGCCGGGTTACTCGTGCGGCCGGCTTGCGGCGACTTCACCGGCGGCACGATCCTGGCGGAATCGCCCGTGACCTGATCCAGCGGCAGATACAGGATATTGCCGCTCGAGTCCACGTCGAGGAATACCTTGCGGTTCTTGGACAGCACTTCCTCCATCGTGTCCAGGTACAGGCGCCGCCTGGTGATCTGCGGCGCCATCTTGTACTGCGCCAGCACCAGCTTGAAGCGGCTCGCCTCGCCCTCCGCCTTGGCAATGGTGGCTTCCTTGTAGCCAGCGGCTTCCTGGGTGATGCGCGCAGCCCTGCCGCGTGCTTCGGGGATGACGCTGTTGACGTGTACGTTGGCTTCCTGGATATAGCGCTCGCGGTCCTCGCGGGCCCGGATCACGTCCGAATAGGCCTCCCTGACCTGCGACGGCACGTTGACGTCGACCAGGTTGAACTGGGTAATCTGCAGCCCAGCCTGGTACAAGTCCAGCGTATCCTGCAGCACCTGCTGTGTCTCCAGGCGGACCTTGGTCCTGGCGTTACCCTCGAGTATCGCGTCCAGCTGGTTGGTGCCGACCGCTTCTCGCAACGCGCTCTCCGCGGCCTTTCTCAACGTCATTTCCGGGTCGCGCACCTGGAACAGGAACTTCTCCGCGTCATTGATGCGGTACTGGACCTTGTAGGTGAATTCAACCAGGTTTTCATCTTCCGTCAGCATGTGACCGCGGTCCTCGGCGACCCTGACGTTGCTGATATTGACCTTGGTCACCATTTCGAACGGGCGCGGCAGCGTCAGGTTGATACCGGGTTTCAGCGTGCGCGTGTATTTACCGAAACGCTGCACGACGCCGCGCTCCGCCTGGTCCACGACATGCACCGAATCCCAAGCCACCCAGAAAACGATCAGCAGCAGCACCAGCGAGAATGCCCCGCCGCCGCTGCGGCGGCCGCCGCCGGTGCCCTTGCCTCCGCCACCGCCAAATACGGATTGCAGACGCTGGCTGACGCCGCGAAATATATCTTCCAGATCCGGTGGCTGCTGGTCACCTGATTTCCAGGGGTCTTTGTTGCCATTTCCGGGTTCTTTCCAGGGCATGGGGTTCTCCGTTCAAAGGTGTGTCGGGGCTGTCATTCAGTTAAGAATTCTTGCTTGAAGAGTGGCTGCCGCCTGCCGGGGGTCTTCACGTCTGTGTCAACTACATTCTAGGTGGCGCGTTGCCGGGCAGCAAGTGTAGTGTGCTGCAATTCGGCGCACGGGTCACAACAGGGCCTCCCGCACCAGCAGGCCCGCCTCGCCCGGCATCCTGCCCAACTGTTCGGCGTCCTGCCGCGACAGGTCGACCTTGAGCAGCCACCTGCCGTCCTCGGCAATTTTCTCCTCGCTCACGGCGCCCAGGTCAAACAAGGTGGAACGCAGTTTCGCGTGTTGGCCCGCCAATGATATCCACTGCTCGATACGCTCGCCCCCTAATCGCTGTTCGATCACGGCCTGCAGTTCCTGCAGACCCGTACCGGCCAGGGCGGAGACGTCGATGCGCTCCACCCGGCCGCGGTCGTCGAGCTGCGTGACCGGGTCGCGCCCGAGGCGGTCGATCTTGTTGTAAACGCGGACCCGCGGCAGCCTGCCCGCGCCGACCTGCTCCAGGACCTTGTCGACGTCCTCCGCCCGCTGCTGGTGGAACGGATCGGAAGCATCGATGACATGCAGGAGCAGGTCTGCCTCCCTGGTCTCCTGCAGGGTCGCGTGAAAGGCTGCCACCAGTTCGTGCGGCAAGTCCCTGACAAACCCGACGGTATCGACCAGCAAGACATGTCCGTTGTGGCCGTGGTCCAGTTGCCGGATGGTCGGGTCCAGTGTCGCAAACTGCATGTCACGCGTATCGACGCTGGCAGCGGTCAATGCATTGAAAAGCGTTGATTTCCCGGCGTTGGTATATCCCACGAGGGCCACGCTGCTGACGTTGGCCCGGGCACGCCTGCGGCGGCTTTGTGCACGTTGCCGCCTGACCTTGTCGAGCCGGTTCTTCAGGTAGCCGATGCGTTGTCCGATCAGGCGCCGGTCGGTCTCCAGCTGCGTTTCGCCCGGGCCACGCAGGCCGATACCGCCCTTCTGTCGCTCCAGGTGTGTCCAGCCGCGGATCAAGCGTGTCGAAAGATGCCGCAACTGTGCCAGTTCGACCTGCAACTTGCCTTCGTGGGAACGCGCCCGCTGGGCAAAAATATCCAGGATCAGCGCGCTGCGGTCGAGCACGCGGCACTGGCATTGGCGTTCGATGTTGCGTTCCTGGATCGCCGTCAGGGGTTGGCTGACCAGCACCAGGCTGGCGTCGGTCGCGGCGACTTTTTCGGTCAGTTCGTCAATTTTTCCGCTGCCCACAAAAAACCGCGCGTCCGGACGATCGCGCGGTGCAGTCAGGACGGCAGCGATTTCAACGTCGGCGGAGCGGCACAACTCCTCGAATTCATCCAGGGACTCCGGACCCGTTTGCGCAAGTACCGGGTGAAGAATAACGGCGCGGTCGCCCCGGTCAGCCCTTTCAAACAAATTCGATTACCCTTCGTCCTCTTCAAATACGCTGACATTGCGGGCTGGTACAACGGTCGAAATGGCGTGTTTGTATATCATCTGGCTGACGGAATTCTTGAGTAGCACGACAAATTGGTCAAACGATTCAACCTGACCCTGTAGTTTGATTCCATTGACGAGATAAATAGCCACGGGTACGCGTTCCCGACGCAACGCGTTCAAGAATGGTTCTTGTAATGATTGACCCTTTGACATGGCTGTTGCTCCTCCGCTTTTTTGTAATGTCCGATTGCTAATGGAACTTATGTACATGGGTACTGACACGTCACGCTTCAAGGAAAATCCTCAATGCGTCGAGCAATTGTTCCCGCACCCCAACGTTCTGTAAATTATACCATATGGCGGAGCTGTCACGCCTCAACCACGTGAGTTGTCTCTTGGCGAGTTGCCGGCTGGCCGCGATGGCCTTTGCGCGCGCTTTTGAGGGTGAGTGCTCGCCCTCGAGTAAACCCCAGAACTGACGGTAGCCGACCGCACGCATGGACGGCAAATCCGCGTGCAGATCGGGCCGGGCATACAGGCCTTTCATTTCCTCCAGAAAGCCCGCCTTGAGCATGGCGTCGAAGCGCGTCTCGATGCGCTGGTGCAGGAGGCTGCGCGGCTGGGGCGCAACGACGATCTTGTGCAGGTGGTAACCCGGTTTCTGCCCCCCCGACGCGGCCTGCAGCGCGCTCAGGGTAGTGCCGCTGATACGAATGACTTCCAGGGCCCGCTGGATGCGCTGCGGGTCGTTCGGATGGATGCGTGCTGCCGCCTCGGGATCCTGTTCCCGCAGTATTTCGTGCATGGCGGGCCAGCCGATGGCGGCCGCCTGCCGCTCCAGTTGCGCGCGCACGGTCTCGTCCGCGGCCGGCAACTCCGACAAGCCGTGCTCGAGAGCGTGGAAATACAACATCGTTCCGCCGACCAGCAGCGGTACTTTTCCGGCGGCGGTAATGTCCCGCATTTCCCGCAACGCGTCTTCGCGGAACTCCGCGGCCGAATAACTCTCGGCCGGGTCGCGAATGTCGATCAAGCGGTGCGGCGCCCTGCGCAGCGTACCGGCGTCCGGCTTGGCGGTGCCGATGTCCATGCCGCGGTAGACCAGCGCCGAGTCCACGCTGATAATCTCCAGCGGAAATCGTTCGCACATCTCGACCGCCAGACCGGTTTTGCCGGCGGCCGTCGGCCCCATCAGGAATACGGCCGGCGGGAGCTTCTCGGTTGTAGGCGCAGAATCGCTCACACGCTCAACGGCCACGCAGGAACAGGCGGTCGATAGCGGCGAGATCGAGCTGCAGCCAGGTGGGTCTGCCGTGGTTGCACTGCGCCGCCCGCTCGGTCCTTTCCATGTCACGCAACAATGCATTCATTTCGGCCGTGTTCAGCGTCCGGTTGGCCCGCACCGAGCCGTGACAGGCCATGGAAGAGAGCACTTCGTCCATGGCGGACTCGATTTTCTGGCTCTCCTCGTCCGTCGCCAGTTCCGCCAGCACGTCTTTCAGCAACTGCCCGATATCCCCCTGCTGCAGCAGCGTGGGAACTTTCCTGACCAGCACCGTCTGCGGGCCGGTGCGGTCACAACCGATGCCCAGCGCATCGAGTTGCCGGTGCCGGCTTTCCACCATGCCGGCTTCCTTCTCGCTGACGTGAACGGTCACGGGCACGAGCAGGTTCTGACTCCGTATCCCGTCGCTCAGAAGCCCGCTTTTCAAGCGTTCGTAAGTGATCCGTTCGTGTGCCGCGTGCATGTCCACCAGCACCAGCCCATGCCGGTTCTGGGCCAGGATATAGATACCGTGCAGCTGGGCCAGCGCAAATCCCAGCGGCGGGATTTCCGACTCGTCGTCCGCGCCGGCCGCCGCGCCGGGCGTCATTCGGGCGCTGTCGGGATGGGCGGACCCGGACGCTCCGGACAATGCCCTGGCGTAAGCTTCCATCTGCTCGGCCACGGCCATCGGCATCGCGCCCTGTCTCGTCTGCCAGCCCTGCATCGGCTCCTCGTCGCCGGCACCGATAGTGTTGCCTGGCCTGGGCGCCCCGTGACCGACGCCAGCCCCGGCCAGGGCGCGGTTCAGCGAGGCATAGACGAAATCGTGCACGGATCGGGAGTCCCGAAAGCGCACCTCGTGCTTTTGCGGATGAACGTTGACATCGACCCCGCTCGGCGGCAGCGACAGAAACAGCACGAACGCCGGGTGCCTGCCGTGATACAGCACGTCCCGGAATGCCTGGCGCACGGCGTGTGCGACCAGCCGGTCGCGGACGATCCTGCCATTGACGAAAAAATACTGGCGGTCCGCCTGGGCACGGTTGTAACGCGGCTCGGCCACCCAGCCGCTCAAGCCGAGCTGACCGCGCTGCTCGTCGATCCCGAGCGCGTGCTCGACGAAACTTCGATCCAGCACCTGTGCCAACCGCTTCTGCATGCCGGTTTCATCGGCAACCGCCGCCAGTTGCCGCACGGTGCGGCCGTTATGCTGCAACTGGAAACTGACGTCGGCACACACCAAGGCCATATGTTTCAGCAAGTCGTCGATGTGCGCGAACTCGGTCCGGTCGGTGCGCAGGAATTTTCGGCGCGCCGGCACGTTGTAGAACAGGTCGGCGACCTCGACCAGCGTGCCGGTCTCGCCGGGAGCCGGTTCGACGGAACCGGCCTCGCCCTGACGGGCCTGCACCTGCCACGCGTGCTCTGCTCCGGGCGTGCGGGCGCGGATAAGCAGCCTGCTGACCGAAGCGATACTGGGCAGTGCTTCGCCCCTGAACCCCAGCGAACTGACTTCCTCGAGATCCTCGAGGCTGGCGATCTTGCTGGTTGCATGGCGGGCCAGCGCCAACGACAGTTCGTGCCGGGCGATGCCGGCACCGTCATCGGCCACGCGGATCAGGCGCTTGCCGCCTTGTTCGAGTATCACCCGGATATTTTTCGCACCTGCATCGAGGCTGTTTTCCACCAGTTCCTTGACCACCGACGACGGCCGTTCGACCACTTCGCCGGCGGCAATCTGGTTGATCAGTAACTCTGGTAACTGGCGGATCGGCATGCGCCATCTTTTTAGCCCTTTTCCGCCACGGCTTCAAGGAATATATCCACACACCGGGCGATGGGGCGACGAAAAGAAACCGGGCGGGCCGGGGCCGAATTCGTCCTTGCTGCTGGTCAACTGACCGTCCGCACTCGTGCGGATGCGGTGCAGGTTGGAACGGCCGAAGAACCAGACCACCCCGTTGCGGTCCTCGATGCAACTGGAGTGGTCTGCAAGATCATGCGGATAACCCGCTGCGGGTGACAGGGTCAGAACGGTGCTGCGGTCAGGCATCAGCACCTTGATCCCGGCCGGGTACCAGACCGTCCACAGTCTGCCATGAGAGTCCTCGAACAGAGCAATAAGCACATGGCTTGGCAGATCAGCGTTCGGCGCGCTGAAATCGACGAAACGACTGCCGTCGTAACGCGCCAGACCCAGTTCCGTGCCCACCCACGTGTAATTGTCATGATCGACCAGCACGGACCGCACCGAACTCTGCGGCAGACCCTGGTCCGTGGTGACGTACTGGGGATCCCAGACATAGGCGTTATCGCTGGCGCCGGCAGCGGGCAACCAACAGATCAGCAACAGGCAGTCGATCAGCCTGCTGCGTTTGAAACGCGCGACGTACCTGTGAGAGCGACTGTACACAGTCTTCTTATTTTTACACTAATGCCGTAAAGGCCACCGTTCATGCTTGAGGAAATCCTGCAAGCAGTCAATTTTTCAAGAAAACAGTGTAAAAAAACGAAAATTTTACGACCATCCGGCCGTACCAGGGGCGC